>JAAUYB010087771.1_pt1 | contig 27040 bp, 31 predicted proteins | sample 7278071 | NCBI WGS metagenome assembly JAAUYB01 (sample SAMN14350121, study PRJNA611818) | marine sediment metagenome | isolation source: surface marine sediment (1.8m) | place: French Polynesia: Moorea | collected 2018-08 | reverse complement strand
AGACACCTTTTTTGTCGCTTCCCCTCTCCTGATCAAACATTTTCTTTTCTGGAAACCCAAGACGGTCACTTCCGCCGCTCCACGTGAGTGGTCAAACAACACCCTACCCCGACTCAATTTCCCTTTGATTTCCCCGCCGCCCTTCAGGCTTGATTTTCAAACTGAGGAGGATTTCTTTTTTTACCTTTTTTCTTGCGTCAAAGCAAGTGTCGTTCAGGTGTCACACTTGGTGAAGCAGTTTCCACAGTGCTTGACTACGCAGGTAAGAGTCATTAGCTAAATTTCATGCAAGCATACTACGGTACAGCTTCTTCCAATAAAAGTGTATAGAAGGAAAAGGCGTTTAAATGTTTTCAACGGCGGCTTTATGAAGCCCTCTCGCAATATCAACTTCATTACCACTACTTTATGTGTCATTTGGTGCACAAAAACATTATGTCACAGGTGTTACGTTGCATACGCTATCATCAAACACATTGTCACCTGTCGCCAAGGAAGATCGCTGGCGAACTGATTGCAAAGCCACACAATACAAAACTTCATATCCCCCACGTTTGTGCCATTGTATTTCCCCACATATTTCCCTTTAAAAACAAAAGAAACCAAGTTATTGGAGTTTCCTCGTGCATTTTCCCTTGGCGCCAACAGATGTGCGAGATGGAGGTGAGTGAGGCCCCCGACTTTCCAAGCGTGGGAGGGAGTGAGGGAGTGAAAATGAGAATGAGCAGGAAGAAAAGAGAGAGGAGGGAAGAGGGGAGGGATCTGAGCCAAGTAATTATCATCAGCCAAGAAAAAGAGAATAGGAGGAAGATTTCACCTCACCTCCTCCTCCTCCTCCTCATCCAGTTATACGGAGGGGCGAAGCCACGCCTGCGCATATGGGGGCGGGATTTGTTATTTACAGTTTCAGGTTCTCCGTTTTCCCTTATATTTTTGGATCTTTTTTTTCTGGCTCGAAATTTAATTCCTTGTCGGACAAGGCGTTGTCTCACCCTTTTTCCTTCGCCGCTGATTTTAAAGGCGATTCCTCCCTCCCTTGTTCCTTCTTATCTTCACACGTCGATTCAGAGCCGACGACGAAGCCACTTTAGGATTCCAGCAGAAGGCGCGGGATTCGCCAATTCAACGAATTTTCGCTTCCCTGATTCATTTTTTCGGTATAATTTGTGATATATCAAAAGGGCTTTTTGTGCGATGCTTGTTTCTATTTGGTGAATCGCATACCGGTGGTCCATCAATTTCCTTTCATTGCCTGGCTGTCCACACAAAACACACAGAGGGGGAGCGACGGAGGGCGGCGGGGGTGACCTCACGGAAAGGATGGAATCATTTCCAAAAAATTGGTTTCACGAATATTCCTGCCTTTTTAGGTAAATTACTTAACAATTACATGAACAAAAACCATTGGTTATAAGATAGGTAAATAGGCTGCATGTCGTCTAGGATTCGACCGAAACCTAAAAGAAGGAGGTTCCAAGAAAGCCATTACTTTTTTCCACCACCGCCTTTCACGGGCTTCCAAAAGCACACACCTTTTGGTTTCCCCTCCTCACACCTGCTGATTACGTGCTAACAAATGGGAGGATTATACGGCGACCCAAGACTCACTTCAGGAATTGGCGCCGACACCCCAGTCAGTTGGAAAGAAGAACGGAACATGTGGGAAAGTCAAGTGCGTGCGTCGCGAAATATTTGAAATGGAAAAAAATATTGTTTGCTGATGCCTCTTGAAAGGTCGACTTTTCTTTGCAAAGTAAGAACAAAACGACCAACAACAACTCTGTTGAAGTCATGGGCCAAGAAATGTGGAATGTGAAAAAAGTCAATTTTCGAACTTGTACGGGAGCCGCTAGCGACGCCTCCGCGGAGAGAGAGAGCTAAAGAAAAAAAATCTGAACTCGTTCGGGTATTGAGAGGCGCCCTGGGATCGACCCTACTACAACATAAAAGAACATGAACAATGGACCCAACACCTTCTATTGAAAAAGGTGTCTGAGCAGCACCCCACGGGGTGTGGCTCAGTGGTGGCACCTGGCGTGGGTGCGTCTGTTCCGGGTTGTACTCCACCAGGTGGAGTTCAGTGGTGGCACCTGGCGTCGGTGCGCCTGTGCGGTTGCCAGTAGCGTCACCTGCCGTGGGTGCGTCTGTGCACATTTCTCGATATGCTCTGTGCACAGACGCCTGCTGGAGTTGCGTCTGAACATTACATTTCACAAGATTGGCGGAAATGCGGGCATCGTCCTTTCGAAAAAAACTATAATGTATTCCATTACAATATTTTTGGTGGCAGCTCGTTTAAACGAGCCTCAGAAAAAATGTGCCGGTCCCATGCTCACCTAGTCGGCTCATTGCATGGTCTCAGCCTGTGTACCCGAAAACAGGCAATTCATTGTTTATAGTACGAGGGTGATCGTCTGCCCCCGACCCAGGCAAAGAAACAAAAATTTTACAAGAAAGTTGTTGCGCGCACTTCTACAAGCTCCGTTGAGTTCCAGCTCATTAACTCGCTTTATATGTTTGTGTTGACACGAGTCATACGTAACGAAAGTTGAATTTGCAGTACTCAAGATAAAAAATGCTACAGATGTTTCATTTAGCGCAGTTTTGCACAGTCTAAAAATATTGATTCGATAACATCACGCTTAGGGTGCCATCTATCGTCCGTGGAGCTCCTCGTTTTTTGGGCTTTTGCTTTCAAAAGCCCTCTATAAACTCACCATTCTACTCTTCGGTGTAAATGGCCTCCGAGTAGATGGCTTCTGTCTGAAAAAAAGGTACCGAGCCGAGACCAGCTCAGCATTGTGTGGAGAGGCCTGATTAGCGTTGTCTTTTATATTTTTCGAGGGTGAGGCACTATGATTGCATTTGGGACGTAAGGTCATTGTTCGACTGATTAGACTGGAGGTGACCAACAGACGTCGTAGACCTTTAGGTACGGGTGCAAACTGAGGTTTATGTGCATAAGATTCTTTTATCTATATGTATATTATATTCGACCGCGCGTGTTTAGCGATCGTCCTATTCGCATCGGCTGCCATCTAGCGGCCGGTCCAACTATTTACGGTTCGGCTTTCTTTTTCGCAAAGCGGTAAGGTGAGCCAATACCAATGCCAAGCATTGGTACTGCTAATGCTAGGCATTGGCGACGTTCAGACGCAATACACAGGCGAAAGCTTTTGGAGAGGGGTGCCAATGCTAGGCATTAGTACAGTTCAGACGCAAAGGCTCCGCATTAAAAGGGGAGGGGGTGGTAGTGGTCGGCAAAGTACTACAAAACTAACTTTTTGATACATAAGGAACGTAAGGAAATTAAAAATTTTCAAACACCGCCCGATCAGCTAGCGTCTCAAAGACACATAACAACGCAGAAGCAAGTATCATTGAAGAGCAGATGATCGAACAGGATTCGAACCCTCTTTGTCTTCATTGTCTTCTATTGGTCTTCTTTTTTAGCCCACGTTTTTCCGCTGCGCCATGGAGACTCCACTCATTTTAGTCTCGCCAGATCATCCGTTGTCCAAAGAATTGCTGAATCAGTAGAAAAAACAAAAAACACGTAAGAAATCTTCATTGCGAGCGAGCCGCGAGTTTTAAATTTCATTTCGAACAAAGAGGGTTGAAAATGAGGTAACGCAAACGCATGGTTCGACCAATGGCATTTATTACACGTATCATTGTTAAATATTATATCCATATGGTGTAGTAAACATTCCAGTAGCTCCGTTTCCATTACGAAGAACACGACTAAAGTTAAGCCCTGTGCTTATTCGAATACGTTGCATCGTTTTTCTTACAGCAAACTCATCGGAAGAATTATGTACATGCGTGCGTGTTTGGGGGATGCTTTGTAAAGGGATATTTTTGCTAAGAAAATTTTCAAAGTCGTCAAAAGACACGGAGAATTTTGTTGCTTTTGAAACAAATGAAAGACCGCAAACTTTTGTTTCCGTCTCTTTTGTCTGAGTATAGACGGCGTAACTTTTCTTTCCAATGCAGCAAAAACCATTAAGGCCGTTATATTCTGGCTTAAAATATCCCACTCCCCCATTCAGCTCAAAGGGAAGAACTGTGTTTTTAGGGGCAGTGAAAATTAAACTGTCGGTATCGGTGTAGATTGGGCAGCAATTTTTCTTTTTTAACAAAAGAATGTTTTGATGCATTTCTATGCGTGACAAACTTGTCACAAAAGCGGTAATTATTGGGTTTGTTTTACGATTTTTCTGAGGAGTACACGTTGGATTTGTTTGCACTTCACAAATATCATCGGAGATTGTTTGGAAATCCGTAATTTCTGCACCTGTCTGTAAAAGATCCTCAATATTTTGCGCATTACAAACATACTGTGTTTTAGGAAAATTCAATCTTTGTGAAAACTTGCCAATTACACTATTCATCATAGATTTATATAGGTAACGTTGTGTCGGGTCCGGATTTATATCTTCTGCTCTCAATTCTAGTGGTGATCCAGTAAATTTCATATTGGCATTAAGTCTAGGCAACTGGCTAGGATCAATATTAGAGAACTAAAAAAATATGATTAGAAAGAAATTATATAAAATATTGCTAGCTTAAAATTCACCTTTAGTTTATAATGCGAAAGAACGCGCATAAATTTAGAAAAAATCTTCTCTTTTTTTGGAAAATGATAAGCTTCGAATACTTCCAGCACGCTATATCCTAATTTTTTTGCATATATGATCTCAGGAGTAGTATAGGTGCCAATCCAAGCCCTCTCTCTGAAAGGGGAAACATATAAGCCATGCAAAAGTTATGTACTGGTTTCCATACCGAACTGAATGAGCGCAGATGTTTGTTTCTTCAGTTTCACAGCATAGCCGACAGACAGGCAAACAAACTTTTCCAGAAATTTCATTTCTGAACATTAAAAAGGGGTAAAAGGTGTCTGGTGGACAGAGAACACGCACAAGCACAATTCCATAAACTTCTTCTCCATTTAGGTACACACCATCTGCCTCAATAATGGCCCTTTCCATCGTACTTGTCAGTATCTAAATTAATATTATTACTAAGTTTCACTAACTTTTTTTTGCTTTTTTTACCTTGTATTCTCCGACGGGGAAGTCAGATATCATTGCAATAAATGCATACTGTCCGTCCTTATCTAGAAAATGGAGATCTTCTTCAGAAGCTGGATGAGATTTCCACAATGGCTTAAAACACTCATTCATGCCGCCACGAACTAAAAAATAGTATTTAGAGCACTAATATTAGGTTTTACTCTTGGCTTACCTGCATTTCTGGCATCAAGTCTATAAGTTGGAGGATTTTTATAAACATTTTGCATAAAGTCTTTCACTTTAGGATCAGTTTTTTTTGCATGAACCCAAGAGCATTGCCATATGACTTTTATTTTCTTTACTTCAGGATGGAAGGAGAGTTTTGCCATTTTCTCATAGAATGACATATTCCGTCCTTTCGAACTCTCATTTTGATGCGTTTGAGTCTTGACAAATCGACATTTATTAAAATGTCCATGGATATAGCAGCCATTATAGTAGTACAGAGTCTGTGTTTTTTTGTCATATATATCTGGTACACTAATTGGTAAAAAGTGTTTACTTTGGCCATATGGACTCCAACAATATTCTATATTCCTGTCAAAAATATACTCTAAAAAAGATGCAAATTCAATTTCCCCCTTCGAGCTGTTATATTCTATAGGTCTATTCATCATTCTTAGGTCTGAATCCGATATCATTAAAAAAAGCTGGTATGCAAAACTTGAAAATGTGAGCAAAGGACGATTTAAAGGATGAAGAAAGGAATATTCATTATTTTTTTCTGAAATATTCAAAAAAAGCTCTTTCTGAATTTCGAATGCCGACGAAATAAATTGCAATATACACTTTGCATTCAACAAAACCTTTTGGTTTGTGTTTTTAACTAAGTTTGTTTTGAGGGCCCATTTTCCTTGAAATGCTTTAACATATTTTTTCTTTGCTTCAATGTCAGAGACAGTGTCTTCAAAATACAAAAAATCTTTTACTGGAGGAATTAGCCCCTCATATTCATATAAATTGCTTTTGTTCCATTTACGTGGAAAATATATAAAAGGGTCTAGAGCATTACGTGCAAGTTCAGTAATTGTTGCTTTGAAATAATTTTGACTATCGAGAAGGCGGAGCCCTATTTCTTGACACTCAATTAGCATAATGCGCCCATTTTGTTTAAGAACTTGGGGCAAAAAACCTTTTTCAACCAAAAATGCGACAATAAAAATAGGCTCATTAGATTCACTGCAATTAACTAAAATAGTAGTGTTGGAAAAATCTTTTTGAAGAATAAAGTTTAAAATTTGGCCTATAACTGTTTCATTTTTTTCAAACAATGTTTTATGTACTTTTACTCTTTTCACACCAAAACTAGCATCGTTCTTCTCTTTATATTGTTTCATTGCGAAACTAGGTAGATATGGCATGATTAATATGTCTTTTTTACAAGAAATCTTATCTTCTAAATCAGGATCACAAAATGTATAGGAATCAAAGTGCCCCATTTTATTTTCTACTAATAAAACCCCAATATTTGGCTGTTCATCTAAGGTATTTCCAGTACAAAATGTACAGACTTTCTCCGAGGTGCAATCGCTACACCAAGCTGGACTCGAGCCTCTAAAGTTCATTTGCAAAAAAGCTATTTTGGTAAACATTTGAGGAGGTTTGAGTTTTAAAAGTGGACATAAATGATATTTTTTTTCTAGTATTTGTATTCGTTCACCACAAAAGGAGCAAAAACAAGTAAAACAAATATGCGTCTGTTTTATTATTTGCACAGTTTTTAGGTATTTGCTCCGAAAAGTATATTGATTGCAAGTTAGGCAAAACCAACCCCAGCGGCAATTTTTCTTGTCATGTATTTTAAAACAGGCTTCATTATAAATAGTTACGTTGCATTTCTTGCATAGTGACTTTTCTCTTGGCTCCATATTACTTGGACAAAAATATGGAAAATTATTTTTAGTCGTATAAGTTGTAAGTTGAAGAAGAGGACGATGGCAGGCAAAACATGATTGACGTTTACGACATCTATGCTTACTTCCTTTACCGGAAAAATACTTTTCGCAATAAAAACAGAAAAAGCCAAATTTTTTTCGCTCTAAGTAGCGGTAAATATCAGTAATTACTGCAGAAATTGCTACTTTTGCTTTATTCATTGAGCCACAAAGCCATAGCTGTCGGCATGTATCATCATACTCCCTTGGATATCTTTCTAAAATTTGGCCTGTTTCAAAACTAAATATTGTTACCTGAGATTTGCAAAGCACGTCCCTATTTGTCTCGAGACGAACAAATTTTGTTTTCAAGAAATCAACCAAGGTGTTTAAGTTCGTTACAGCACCAATGTTACAAAATAACTCACGAGAAAGATGTAACAAATAGACAGCGCCTTGTGAAGAGAGGAACTCAATAGGAGACCCCAGACACTTAAAATCGTGGAAGTGGGCACTTTTTTCTTCTTGATAAAGTGCTACATAAAGTGCTGCTGTCAATGAAGCCATTTCCACAGTAACTCCAAAGGTACCATTAAAAAAAGTTGGTGATATTACTAAACTTATATTGTCTGCTGCGCTTTGATTTGGAATCTCTGGAATATAATTACATAGACTTAGTTCCGAAATCGAGAAAAGTTGCGGAATATATGTTTTTTGAAGTTTGGCTTGTTATACATTAAATGCTGGGCATGGCGATGACTTAAGACTTTAATTTGAATTTTAAATGAATTGTTTAAACGTAAAGTTTGCTTTGATTTTAGGTAAGAATGCAAAATAGTCATTGCTCGGTTTACTATTACATTGGCAGGAGAGTTAATATCATAATTGCCAGTATTGAGACCATGTAATATATTTTGCTCAATAATTGTAAGATAAAGTTGATGATGCAAATTTTGTCCGTACATGGATTTTAGTTTTAATAAAATAAACGTCAAGGCCTCGCGGATTGCGGTTTCTAAAGATAAAAGTAAAGGAGCTGTTCTACGGTGGGTTGAAATATTAATTTGATACAAATGGTCATCTGCTCGGAATCGAGTATTTCTTTGATTTGCAATAGATTGAACACTTATATCTACATTTTTGTCCGAAAAAGCAATCGTACCTTTTTTAAACAAATTTCCAACTTTTCTTCGCTTCTCAGGATCATTTTCTAAATGTGTTGTAAATGCTGGTGTTCGACTAGGCCCTTCTTGGGGATCCTCTTCTTCGTCGTCTATATTTGGTCTAATATTTTTTCTCATAAATTTTGTTTTTCTCTCATTCAATTCCGGCAAAGATTGGCCAGGCCGTTTTCTGGACGGTGGCGTGTTGATCTCCGCTTCCGATTCATCCGAACTTGTTTCCTCGGAGACCAGTGACTTTAAATAGCTGCGGTACGCGGAATTTTTGTCATTTGCCATTTTGAACAGAACGAACAAAGAAAGCAATTATTGATTCGAAAGTAAGCTTTCTTTTCTCAGCAATAGGCAACTCTCCCAATGACGTAAGTAGCTCTCAGTGACGTAAGTGGTCCTTGCTTTCTTTTTTGCTTTCTTTTTCAAACACGAAAAATCTCAAGGAGGAGAAGGCCCTATCTTAAAGCGGTAAAATGAACTGCCACCAATCGCAATTCATATACGCCGATACGCCAGTTCCCCGTTTCAGTGCGCAACCCTTTCAAGTTTATTCCACACCTGGCCTTGGAAATTTTTTTAATGATTATACTTTATACACTCCAGTTCGATATTATGAAACAAATGTAAAAGAAATTGAGAAACATATAGTTTCTGAAAGTGGAGAGGGTGGTTTTGAGCTAAATGCTCCCTTGATTGTTGAACCACTCGTAGGGCCTCAAAAACATAAAACAAAATCAAAGAAAAATCATGGTGGGGCCAAGGCCAAGTCTAGTCAGAGGGGCCATGGCCAGGAAAAGTCTCCCACTGATACTGAAATTGAGGATGCTTTGGAACATCCAATAAAGGTATGGCTGGGTTTTAGCATTTCTAATTGAACAGTTTTTTTCTAGGTTTCGCAATTTGACTTCGACCAGTTGGTAGCAGCCGGGAAGACCACATCGAGAAAAGAGGCAAAAAAGCTTGCCCAAACACCGAAACCTCAAAAGAAAGCAGCGTCTGAACCAGCGCTGAAAAGAAAAAGAGGACAGAAAGGCGGCTTTAAGGTAGTAGACCTTTGAGCTTAAAGTAGTGGCACCATGACGACCAGGTAGAGTGTCGACCCTTTGCTCTGTTTTTCGAATTTTTTTTAATAATGAGACACTTCTCACGTATCACTTTTCAGCTTTCTTAAGGAGAAAGATACCATTGAGGTCCAAAATTGGGCGGCGTCAAACTTTCAAGATCGCAAGACGGATTCTCGTTTTGAAAGTATTGAATATCAAGAATTTCATCCAATTAATAGTCTTACAAATTGTACAAAAATTGATTTTATGTTGCCACGGTTTACCGGTCCTATGATGTATTTTCCTGGGGATATGCAGCTAAAAGTAGATGTAGTATTATCTCAAGCTGATGGGCAGCCAGTAGCTGATGGCGAAGTAGTAGGTCCAAGTAATCTAGTCCTTCACACCTTGTTTTCAGAAGTTCGACTTTATCTTGAAGATGTTTGCCTAAATGAGGCAAATGAAAATTACGGTTTTAAAGCCTACATGTCTGCACTTTTGACACTTGATAGCAATGCAAAATATAGCTGGCTTCAAGCCGCTGGCTTCTTTCATGATACGGCTAAATCTGTTGATGACCTTGACACAAACAATGGCTTTGATAGTAGGAGATCGCTCTTTATGGACAGTGCTAACAGCTACTCTCCAGCACCAGTAACTTTTGTTGGAAAACTATTTCATGAGCTTGCTTCTACCCAAACTGGAATTATTCCAGGTATTTCTATTCGAGTAGAACTTTCTCTCCAAAACCAAGATTTTGTCCTTATGACAGATTCTAACACAAAGTATAAGCTTACAATTGTAAATGCAACTTTATTTTGCCCCGTAGCACAGCTTCGAAGTGATGCATTTCGCCACCTTCAACGTCACCTCGCGGAAAACCCTGCAAAAATTTATTATCAAAAAATCCAAGTCACAAACAAAGTTATCCCCTCAAATAGTCAAACATTTGTGACTGAAAGTCTTTTCAGCTCTACTCAGTTACCCAGTAGAATTCTATTTGCATTTCTCCCAACAAAAACCTTTTTAGGAAATGTTAAAAAAAGCCCATATAATTTTCAGCGTAAATGGACATGGATCGTGGAGGAAATCACTCAATTAGATTCAAGTTGGTCAGTACTTCCAGGAAGTTCCAATGCTTCTGAAACAAATATTGCATCAGCGCCAGTTAGACAACAAACAACAAAAACTGTATTCTTAGAAAAAGTAACGCTGACTCTCAATGGGAAACCAATAGATGGATTTGATGGCAGGGCTTCAGCTAATGACGACACTCTTATGTTTATAAGGCTAAATAATGTTCTTGGCTTTACGAAAACGCGAACTGGAAACAATTTAACACGAACAGACTTTCACCATGGCTCATACTTCTGTGCCTATGATCTTACAACAAGTGGAAACAGCGGAATGAACTTCCTAGTTCCGTCTGTCCGTCTTGGAAATCTGAGGTTGAGTCTTGAATTTTCCTCCACTACTGCTGAAGAAATGACCATGCTTATTTACTCAGAATTCCCCTCAATGCTTACGATTGACAGATATCGTCGCATTCGTATGACATATGCGTAATCCTTAGAAATAAAAAAGAAATTATTCATTTAATTTAGAGACTGACAAGCGGCGAAATTTTTTCACATATGTCTCTGTGTGCATCTGGCCGTGCGCGTTTTGGGCGTGGCCAAAGAAAGAGGCAAAGAGGCAAAAGTGAAAAATGAGAAGGAGAGAGAAGGAAGAAAGAGGGTGAGCGCAGAAACGACCGTTATTTGTGTCTTTATTTGTCACTAATGGTTTTTCGAACAGAAATTTCCCACCCGTTTCATCCGTTTTCTGTCCGTTTCCGTTTTTGCAGGACACGAGGAGTAGTACGATATCTGCGCTCTATGCGAGAGCACATGATGGCTAAGTCAGTTGAAGTAAAAGTCATCGTCTGTCTCTCCATTTTTCTTGTACTAAGTGTGACATATTCGCTCTACATCACTTTCCAAGATTCTGCGTGTCCCAGAGTCACATCTCCACCAACAGTGTCAGACTGCCCTGTCTGCCCTACGTGTCCAACGACCTCCTCGACCACCTCAACGACCTCCTCGACCACCTCTACGCCTACGACCTCCTCGACCACCTCAACGACCTCCTCGACCAGCTCTACGCCTCCGACCTCCTCGACCACCTCAACGACCCCCTCGACCACCTCTACGCCTACCCGTACCGCTTCCTGGACGAAACAGATCTCAACGCTGGATAAGCTAGAGGCCATTGACTTAGAATTTCGTGGTTGCGATTGTTGCCAATGCAAGCATAGTGCCATACGCTTCAATGCATGCCTAATAGATGCTCTCGATCTGGAGGATAAGGATGATGTCGGCTTTCTTCTCTTTTTTGAGGTATCTCAGCTCTTTCTAATATATGGGTAGATGTACATTAATTTAATTATTTTCCCTTTTCCTTTCTTCAGAGCTACTTCTACGAACGAGACAAAAAGAGTTTTGGAGATTATCTTCTGCAGCGGACAACGGTATACTTTTCTTCGAGCAAACATGGTGGCTAGCAAAAAGAAAAACAGGAGGACAATACAAGTGGGCAACAACAAAAAGAAGCGCAAAATATTTATGTCTACGTAAACGAAATAAATCAGATTGTCCGGATTTTCCCCAAATAAAGCGCATTGCATGTATGTATCTGCTCTTTGTTGCGTTCGTTTAAAGTAAGCATTACTATTCGAGGAAGAAAGATGCGACTGTTAGGGCTCGTAAAAACGAGCTTCAGAAATAAGCCAACTACCACAGCTCACCCGAGTAAGGCTCATCGCTGCGGTGGATGCGTACGGTAAGTGACTGTTTAGAGTCCATCGACTAGCCCCTTGGCGGAAGGCAACATTTGCGAAAGATACACGAAAGACTGACTTGAAGCGGCGCTGAAAATTTCGTTGAGTTCTGTCTTTCTGCCCTCTCACTAGCGCCATCTAGTATAAGATCAGTGCAAAAGGCGAAAAGAGAACGCACGATTCTCGATTAGTATGCCATCTCTCGGTGGTTTAAGTCTTTTTCCTTTGCGTCTGTTCCTCTTTCCTCTTTTCATCCAAAACTAGATTGTTCGCAAACAGATTATTGTCTTTTCAGAAACTTTTTATTTAGCTCCTTTAACTACATTTTCTTTCGGGATCCACTTGTTAAATTTGTCGCTATAGTGGAGATATTTTACTTGTACATACTTTTTGCCTCTGAGTTCTTTTTCGCCAACAATTTTCTCAATAGCAAAATATTCATGTCGTTTTGGTTTAGTTGTTTTTACCAATTGGGCAGCATAGTAGTATCCCTTTAAGGGAACTTTCATGAGGTTTGCGAGTTTGTATAGAACAGGATCTTTTCCAGCATCAATACGAATAACGCGATATATTTCGTTGCGTTTTGTGTCAAAACTTTTATCCATTGCTCCCGCAGGGGCGAAATCTAGATAGACATAATTTCCTACCTGAATTCGGGATCGGGATTTGCTATCTCTTTCATATGCCCTTTGTTTTTCCTTCTGTGTTGCAACTGGTGTGTCCATTTTTAACCCAATAGCATTGTCAATCATAGGTCCATCTTCTGGAGATTTGATTGCAGCAGGTCTCAGCCCGCCAATTGCAACATTTGGCGAGTTATTAATAGCCTTTACAACATGGCCAAAATACTTGGGCCAATTTCTTGTCATAAGAGTACGTAATAGTCGGAATAAGCGTGTTTTTACTAGAAGAATAGAATGTTCCGCAAAGCTGCAAAATTAGGCGAAGTGTAATTAGTAATAATTACAGCTTACAAAATGTTTTACCTAGCCTTATTAGCCCCTGTTTTGACTTTAAAAAAGATTTTTTGAGCTTCAAAAAATGATCGATTCGTTACAAATTCGGCTCCCTGGTCTGTCTCCAATTTTTCTGGTCTTAGTCCAGCCTCCACAAAAATGGCCTTAAAGGCTTTCTGGATTTCATCTTTTGTTTTCGTTTTTAATTTTTGACAGAATAGTCGCCTTGAATAGACGTCAACACAAAGTAGGAATCCAGTATACCCATTGTGCTCAAATAATTGACCGAGATCGGCTTGCCACAAGCGGCCAACACCATGTATGTTCATGGGTCTTCGTTTAAGTTTTCTTGGTACCTTTCTCATTTCCAGGACGTAATTTCTGTCCTTCATTAATATTTTGAGGAGATTATTTCGGGATATATGAATATCTTTCTCGTGTTGCAGACATGTCTGGAAATTATCCAAGCCAGAATATGCGCCAGAAAACCGTGGATCGCGCCACAGTCTTAGGATTTCTGTCTCATCGAGCATGATACGGCAACCCTTTCCTACGATCGATCCAGTGCGATCAATACAACCAAGAGATCAATAATCGGGGCTTTTACGTAGTTGCTGGCTTTCTTTTTGTCTTGGTTCGTGGTTCGCTATGAAAAGTCGTACACTCAAACTCGAGGGGAGACTGTCCAACTCAAACAAATATATTTTTGAATATCCATTTGGATCTCTTGAAAATATAACAAGTGGACGATGGGAGGTCGCTATTTCTGCAATAACGGCCGTTTTCTCAAAGACGCTGCCCTGGAATGCAATTTTTGAGGTATCGTGTAACTATGTCGAAGCTGTTGTGATAAAGGACTCACAGCGAGTGAGAGAACAAATGCCTTTAGGTTTTGTTCGTTTAAAAGGCAAACCAGGAGAACATCTCCTGCTAGGTTATAAATGGCGTGACTTTTTTGAAGTTACAACCCCATCAAAAACTTTAAGCTTCACCTTGCGAGAGGTAATAGATCCTGAAATCCCAACTCCTCCAATCCCAGCAGGTAGAGAGCGTGCTGCCTGGTTGTCCATACTCCTAATATTCCGTCGTATGGAATAAAGGAGACACGAATATGTATGTTGCTGTTGAGAAAAGTCACAAATATCTTCGAAGATTTCTTATTCAGCATAGACAATTTTTGTGGGACTTATATCAAAAAAGCCCACTTTGGTGCAGACGCAGAATACAGCGAGCTAAGTCTGCAGAACTCCGTATTCTCATAAGATTTCTTGTCTGCTTAGAAAAAGGACACGTTGAAATTCGTTCAAAAAACTACAAACAACTTCTAAAAAGTAGACGCATTAATAAACTGATAAAATTGCGTGAGAAAAAAGCCTTCTATTTGAAGAAGAGTACATTGGAAGAGAAAATTGCTGTATTAACCCAATTTTGTTCGCTTTATCGCTACTTATTGGAACCATTGTTTTATGAAAGACAAATAAAGATTGCTGACAAATACTTTTTCTTGTTCCAGAATGGATGTTGTAGTAAAGGTTATTATTGACGAAAAGGAATATGATCGCCTACTTGATATTGAGCAGAAATACAAAGATATTACGCAACATAATACTTTAAGTCTTTCGCAACGTGGAGCAGGTATAGCGCAGAACTCGGCATCTCATGAAATGCAACAAAATGTTCCGCTTGATGAAATTGTGTCCCAAAATGCCGAAGCTAATGCTGTAGAAACACCAATACCTGGCCTATTGCCCTCAATTACAACACCTGCTGATGAAACAAGCACAAGTAACATAAAGGAAAAGGACACAAAAAAATACAAAAAAAAGCACACGAAGAGGGGAAACGGAAAGACACCAAAACTTGGAGACGGCGCTGGAACATCAAAACTTGGAGACAGCGCTGAAAAAGCCGTGAATGCGGAGAATCTGGGTATAGTCGAATTTGTTTATCCTTGGTATTACATTGGGGCTCCACACTCCTAATACTATGTATGCACATGAAATGGAGATTATTCTGCAAAAATTTGAATCAGTCTCAAAAAATTTTGATGGTTTTTTTTCATGTGACACCCTGCCTTCTACTCTAGCTGTTGGACGCTTTTTTATTGCGAATACAGAGTAAGTCTTTTGGAGACAACTCAAAGTTTCATTTTTTCTGCGATTTTTTATATTGTTAATTTTTAGTTTCTCTAGTGGAAGCGGACGCCATTGGTTTGCTTGCTACCGTCTAACAGAGGAAGTATTGGAACTCTTTGATCCATTGGGATGTGACCTTCATTTTTTAAAAACATATATGAAAATTCCATTAGTTTATGAGTACAATAATACTGCTGTGCAGTGTCCAGGGAGTAAAATTTGTGGAGGTTTCGTACTGTACTTTATCATATTTCGGTACTATAACTTGGATCAAAATCTTTCATTTTTTTTAAATAATTTCTTTAAAAAGGATTGTGTGCAAAACGAAGCAGATGTAATAGCATTCTTAGACTCGATTGATTAAAATTTAGAAATGGCTTCATCAAAACATTCAAAAATTCAGGTTAATTCAACTGTTGAAAGAGTAACTGTGTCAAAAAATTTTGGCAAAATTATTACGCCAAGTAGAATGTTAATTTGTGGCCCAACAATGGCCGGAAAATCAACTTTTGCTCTTGAGCTAATAAAACACCGTAATGTTGTGTACGACCAAGATTTTCAACGAATAATTTTTGCCCTACCAGAAGATTCTATTCATTTACATCAAAATTTTCTCGAAAAATTAAGACAAGTATATCCTGCAATTGAAATTGTAGAAGGCCTTCCAAACATTAATGAGCTTCATTTGAAAGATGACAAAGAATCCAAACTATTAATAATTGATGATATGATGATAAGTACCTTTGCGAGTAAAAGCATGCTAGATCTCATTACAAAAGATTCCCATCACAGTAATTGTAGTGTGATTGTTACCTGTCAAAATATCTTCTTGCCAACAAAATATGGTCGAACATTTGTACGAAACTGTAGTGAAAAAGTAATTTTTTTTGATAAAACAGATGCAAATCAGCTAAGTATTTTAGCTCGCCAAATATTTCCTCGCTTCCCACATTTTTTACAAGGATGTTTTGAGTGGATTTTTTCAAATCGAGTTAATGATCCCTTAAAATATATTTTAATTGACTCCTCCTCGCTTAGCCATTTGCCCTATAACGCAATTGTCCGTACCTGTATTTTCCCTGATAGCCACGGTGTTGTAAGAATGCGTTTATTTTTCCCAGATAAAAAAACTTGAGAATAAAAACAGTCACCAAAGCAAGAAAACAAGGTGAAAAAATATTCTTTTTAAATGCTACTTAGATTGACTATAAAAATGGACCGTCTATTTATACTTTGGCTTTGTCGCCGCTGCAGATTTTTTGCTTCTCGTGCGACCAGCAACTGGTTGGAGGGCATTTCGAGTGTTCATTGCGACACTTTCCCCATCACGGCTTTTTTTGATTTTGTTCAGTGCACTGGTTGCCTTTTCCTTTAAAAAGATTTTCGGAGAAACCTTTTTCTTTTTCTCAGGCACACTCTTTTCCTTCTCGACCTTCTCCGTCTCATTGTCCACACTTTCAATCGAGTCAACAGCGATTGTGTCGATTGTGTCCGTATCCGTATTAAGGGGAGCAGCTACATGGAGATTCCTATTCCTTTCTACTGGACTTTTCTTACCATCGGGTGCTAAATGAACCTCCACTACGACTGTCTGGCTCTGAGGAGAAGAATGAACTGGAGTTGATCGTGCGATTGGGCCAGTGGATGCTGTTGTTGTTGGAGTCGTTGCTGTTGTTGGAGTCGTTGCTGTTGTTGTTGTTGTTGTTGGAGTAGTAGCCGTTGCTGCTGGCCCGACTGATGCTCCTCCTCCTCCTCCTTGGGCTGTCGATGATACTGTGGTTGCTGCTGCTGGCGTGCCTGATGATGCTGTTGTTGATGCTGTTGTTCTTGTCCTTTCATCCTGTCCCAACGAAGCTTTGCGCTGGGAAAGACGGTGCCCAAGGCCAATCGTGCTGTTAGGAGCGCCTATAAAATTATAAAAAAAATATTTAATCCTATTAAAGAGACTGACTTCACGGGTGGGGGAATGAAAACCATATGTATTATATGATTTCTAGCGCTCTTGATATATATGTACTTATGTACTTGTATATGTGTGTGTCAAATAAAAATATGATAAAATATGATCAATCAATCAATGTAAAAATAAAAATTCTACCTGAGATGTCAGAATGGGGCCGACTGACAATTTTTTCCACCACAGAATCCGCTGACTCGTCGCTGTTGCTGCTGCTTGTTAACCGGCTAAATTCGCGAGCCAAGGATTGCCGCAAATTAAGAACACTTTCGTACTGTTGACAGATTTTTTTGTGGAGAGCCGAATTGTCCTTCTCTTTCGCACTTTTTGCCTCATCCTCCTGCTTCCGCTTCTTGTCCTGTCTGTCTCGCACTGCTTCTTGTAAAAGCCAAGCCAAACCGCCACCCTGAGGGTAGTCTTTCAGGCTTTTTAAACTTGTCGAGCGGAGCGGGAAATTGTCACATGTATGGCCGCAGATTAATCCAGGAGGTGGAGGTGGCGGTGGCGGAGGCGGCAGTGGAGCAGGAACAGGAATCGAAGCAGCGGCAGAGGCAATCGGAGTTGGCACTCGTGGGGGAAGGGGAGGAGGTGGTAGGCGCGGTGGAGGCGGTCGGGGCGGAGGGACTCGACGTTGAGCGGAAGGGCGGTCACCAAGTGAAATACCCGACGAGAGGTCCAGTTCCAGTTCTCCAGATTCCAGGAAAACCTCATCGTTTTCATTTTCTTGCCGGTCGAGAATCCTATAAATTTTATAATTTTATTTGATATAGACATACTCTTTTTTAATTAAATATACCTGTGACAACGCGCTAGAGCTATATTTGCCCTATGGCCAGCAACCGAGGATTCACGACGTTGCCAACGATCCAAAAAACCACGGCGACGCCAGCGCCTGAACTTAGTGTTCCTATACGTCCTCTTCTTAGAATATCGGCCACGGCAGCACCCGATCAAACCCTGAAATTAATAAATTAAAATTAGAAAATATAATTTACTTATTTATATTTGCGGTCTTACCCATAGAATTCCCAGTACAATTGCTGTTGAAAAGGAAGCCGCAAGAACTGGTCCAACAACCGACGTTTTCGAACTGCCTTCGCTGTTGTTCTTGCTGCTGTTGCTCTTGCTGTTGCCACTGTTCGTGTTGTTCTTGCTGTGGTTGTCGATGTCCTCCTTTGTCCTGTTCTTCTTGTCCTCCTTGTTGCCGTTTTTCTTGTTGTTGTGGCTGTTGATATTGCTGCTGCTGCTGCTGTTGTTGCTCTTGTTGCTCTTGCTGTTGCTCTTGCTGCTCCTGTACTTGTTGTTGCTGCTTCCCTTGCTGCTGATCTTGCTGTTCTTGTTGTTGCCGCTGCTGTTGCCCTTGGTCCTCATCTCGCTGTTGCTGCCGTTCCTCTTCTTGCTGCTCCTGCTCCTGTTGTTGCCGTTCTTGTTGCCGCTGTTCCAGTTGTTGCCGTTGCTGGTGCTGCTCCTGCTGCCATTGCTCTTGCTGTTGATCTTGCTGCTCCTGTTGTTGCCGTTGCTGGTGCTGCTCCTGCTGCCGTTGCTCTTGCTGTTGATCTTGCTGCTCCTGCTGTTCCCGTTGCTCTTGTCCCTGCTGCTGATTGTGCTGCTCCTTCCGTTGTTCTTGCTGTTGTTGCTGTTGTTGACGTTCCTGCTGCTGGTGTAGTCCGTGTTCCTGCTGCTCTTGTCGTTGGTGGTAGAAGATGGTTCCTCCCATACGATGCCTTCTTCCTCTGCCTCCTCTTCGTCCTCATCCTCGCTGTGGTAGTACGTGTCATCGCTCTCACTCTCGCTCGAATCGTACTGGTCGGGGTCAAAGTCGGAGTCATCATCGTCGTCGTCGTCCTCGCCATCGTCCCAATCATCATAGCGATCGCCAGCACGGAGTGGGTGGACCGGAACTTCTGTTGTTGAAACCACATAGACCCGCTGTAGCTCCAACTTCGTACCATTCCGGAATTTGCAGCTAAAAAAAAAAAGATTAGATAAGTATGTGAGCTACTGTGCTCCGTCCTAATTAGTATTCATACATGTAGTAGTGGCACGGTGACTGCGGAAAGCGATCAACAATTATGGGTGGAAAGTAGGCACGGTTGTAGACGGGGCATCCTTGCGCGATATTGTCATCCTAGGTCAGGTGCTTGAAGCAGGAGATCTTAAATATAAATCAATATGAAAAAATATTCTTTTTCTCTTTCTCTCAACAGTATTAACCTGGGTCTCAGCCGCATGGAGGCCGAGCAACAAAATCACGAAAGGAGAAATCTGCATGGCGGTCTTCTCCTCCTCCTTTTTTCTCCTTGAAATGTCCGGTAATTACATGACGATGATAATTATGAAAAGCATATACACGAATAAAAGTATTTTTCTCTCGGTCTCTTATGTAATCGCAATGGAAAGAAACAGCTGCATTGGTGCTAGAGCTAGGTCATAGGTCGCTCTATTCTATACCCAACGAAACATTTTGCACATATTAAAAAACAAAAAACAAATATTTTGGTTAAAAAAAGTATTTCCCATAACTTCATGTGATTATATATAATTCCATAAAAGTTCGGTAGGGTTAGATGCTTCTCTCGCAATCTCTCATAGGCAGACGCAGCAAACTTCGTTATTTTATGCAATGGAAAAAGAAAGTCATCTCGAGATATAAACAATGGAGAAAAATGCCAGTCGAGTCGGGTCGGATTTTTTAATATAAGGTCGAGGAGCTGTGGTTAATTAAATGGTAGCTCACCGTAAATTTGAATAATTTTAAGAAATGATTTTGGCAAATTTGCAAGATGCTCAAAATGTGTGTCTAGACGAGGACGCGCAGTAAAAAGTCCCGGAGGTTTCGAGATTAGCTTCTCGGCCAAGCTCGTTTACATCCCTAGTATTTCTAGAAAATTGACAGAAACTCTTTGTGAGCTTTTGTAAGCTTTCTCTTTCAAAAAGAAAGCTCAAAAGAAAGCCATTTTGCTCTTTTTGTAAAAAAAAACCTCAAAAGAAAGCGCAATCGCCCCTTTTTGCTGTTTTTGTGTAGGCAGCCATTTTTCTCTACTACGACATACGGTTTAAATTATGAATTTAAAATCTTTCCAATGCAAAGGCTGCTACTACTTTAAAAAAGGCAAATGCTTGTGCTATATTCGTAAAGAAGGACCGAGGGGCACAAAAGATTGTCCTTCTTGCAGATGTGTGGTTATTTCATACATTTTAGGGAAGAAAAAACACACCCAAAAAATATTTTATCATCTGCGTCTAGTAAAGAAGGGAAGAAAGTGTGGTTGCATATTAAAATGCAAATTGCGTAATGACAATTTACCGTGTCAAAGAGTCGGTCCTAAGGGAAAAAGTGCATTTGTCTTCCACCAAACCTGTGCGCCTGGCTATAAAAAGTGTCGACAAATGAGAAAACTAGAAAAAAACTTGGAGAAATTTACAAAGTTAGTAGAAAACCACGGAAAACTTGAAATTCCAGCAAAGTGTGTTCCATTTCTTGGAACAAAACAAAGACATTATTCCGAATATTTTTCGAATGAATCCCACATCAAGTGTCTAAAAAACCGAAAAACGGTTGCAGAGAAAACTAAAAAAAAGCTTGCATGGTCGAAAAGAAACATGGAAAAAGTTGACTTTTTGGCGCATATTTCGAGCAGCTCCTCTGATTCTGATTCACAAAACATGGAAAAAGTTGACTTTTTTGCGCATATTTCGAGCAGCTCCTCTGATTCTGATTCACAAGATTCCCAAAATTTTGATAATCAATCTACAATGCAGATTTCAGAAGAAGAAACAGATATATCAGTGTCAACTGTAGAGAATGCAAATAGTAGCAGTAGTGAATATATTCATCTCTTTGCTGATATTCCGGAACTAACTCCAATTGGAATGTCAGATCTAATGGAAAGTTCTCAAAGTGTTAGTGAAATTCAAAGCACCAAAAGTCATCCAGATGGAAGAGAGGACCTCCGTGAAATTGACCGAGTCCAGAGCCCAAATGGTACCGAATATGAGAATTTTGAAACGTCACCGGCACCAAGAGCATCGCCTGAGTCTGCTATAGAAATTAGTGCCGAAAAGGGCGACAGCTCAAAGAATTTAGAGTATATGACTGGGCTTTTACAATTTTTTCAGAATTCCCTGGGTAAAACCACCGCTAAGGTAGTTGTAATTATTTTTATGTACAGTCAAATATTACGTACTTAGTCTTTTGACCATAGGTTACTTTGAAAGATTTTCTTAGTGGAGACGTTTCACCCTCTGCTACTTTGGATGCATATTTTCAACTGCTTAGATGTCACTCTACGAATACGCGGTCTTTGCCAAGTTTATTTTTAAATGAGATAATTCTTGGTTGCAAGAGAGTAGCAAACAAAAAGAAGCTCCGAGGCTTTGGATATAAAAAAGCCCTAAAATCTCATTGGCAACATACAACGAGCCACTGCATAGCATGTGCGAAGAATGGGCACTGGAATATTTTTCCCGAAACACAGGTATGTCAATTCAATTCAAATATTCGTAATCTCGAAGTATTATTTTTCCTAGGATATAATGTCACTCACATATTTATTTCCCATTCAAACAAAACTAACTAATAATGAAAATCATTGGTATTTGATTATATTGCAGCAAAATATGTTTGTTGTGTGGGATAGTCTTTGGAGCACACAGACGAAAAGAGAAAAGGAATGGGATCGGGTTGTTATTGAGTAAGTTGGTGTACGTCGGAGCTCTTATGAGCCAAAATTGTAGCTTCCCCACTTTTAAAAAATTCCTCGCCTTCCTCGCCTTCCTCCCAGACCACACCTTCCCCCCTTTTAAAAACTTCCTCGCCTTCCTCTCCTTCCTCCTAGACCACCGGACGCTTAGACACTTTGTTTTTCTTCCTTTTCTTGTAGGAGACTCTATGACTTTTTGCAACAATACTTGGGAGTTTCTTTTTCTTATACAATTACGTGGAAAAGTGCGATATCTTCGACCCTGAATGGAAACAACGAAATTGTGCCATTTTGGGATTCTATTGTGTATATTTGTCAATTTGCAAAACATGTTACAACGTAAGATAATTATAAATAATAAGTCTGTTTTTATTCACAAGATTTCTGTATTTAGAAAAATGCCACTGCTTCCTTTGCATCTACTTTCCTTTGGGCGTCCCACGATAGCCACAGAAATTACGGCGCAAAAGCTTTTATCGCAACAATTTGCAACATTGGCAGAAGAGGAAGCAGCTAGTATCACATTCGAGTCAATTTCCGCTAAAAATGTGAACGAATGCCAGAAACGAACTCCGTGCAAACGAACTCCGTGCAAGGTCACTAAAGCCATTAGTAGCTCAAAAACATCCGGCTACAGCGATAGCACCACAAAGAAAGCGACACCACTGGCTAAAGCCATTAGTCGTCGTGTCAAAACATCCGGCTCCATTAAAAAAAGTGAGAAAAATGCAAAGCCATTAAGTAGGTCGGCTCAAAATTCAGCACAAGCCCAAAATATATCTTTACCGCATACGTCGACTTATTTGGATGCCGAGACTGATTCTTTGACAAGTTCCCAATCCCAATCTCAACTGACAACCAAAGTACAAGAGGAAAGACATCTATTACCCGCTCCTATTATTGAATTTGAGCATGATGAGGACGATATTTTCAAGTTTTGTCACTAGGTATTTATTTCGTACGATCGTATGATGGAGAAACTGAATAAAATAGACGCTAAAAAGTTGACAGAAAAAAAATCTTATGCACAATAATTCTCCCGTTTCTTTGTCTACCGCGGGGCATTACGTACTTTTTCTTACTTTTTTTGCATTCTAATTAGTGGAGAGACTGCGATAGAGAAATTTCGTCGAGACGACGAGGAGAACGGGAATGACTGTTGCGTCTGATCTGGCGCATTTCTACCAGCGGGCCTCCATCGAACTGAGGCGGAGACGGACTTGGCGGAGTTCCCCCTTGCTCATGACCCCTGTAGTTCTCATTCCGTAGACTTCCACCACGAATAATGGGATCGCGGTTGATGGCCTCATAGGGAGGTGGGGCCCGTGCAGGCGGGCCAGCAGGAGCGGGCGGTGCAGAAGGCTCGAATCCTTGACGATTATCTCCTGGTGCAACTTGCTGGTCGAGTTGCGGAACTTCTGGAGGTGCAGCATTCGCGCGGTGACCAAAGATAACTGCGCGAAAACGGCGGAAGGTTGACGTGCCATCTTCATCAGAACTCCGGTCGCGCGACAGAAGGTTGCGGCATCTTTGCAGCAAGGGTACTCGCTCGTCTCCTTCCTCTTGCTGACCCTCGGCATCGGCAAGATCCTGTTGCGACCGACGGTACCGCCGGTAGAGATACCTTGCCCCAATAATGAACAGAGAGAGTGCAGTGACGACACTGATAACCACTGTCGTGGTGTGGCTCTGCGGCCTTGGCAACTCGTAACACTTCTTGATGTATGGACAGTGATCGGATGGCGCTTCCGGGGTCTTCGTACAATTGTCATAGTGCCACCAGCAGGCATCGCAGTCCCAAATCTCACAGGGGCTGCTATATCGGTGCTTGATTTCACAGAAACGGAAGTCCGGACATGTCACGTTGTAGTCAGCCATCTTGCCAGGAACAAAAGGAGCAAATTCACAAGCGAGAAGTAAGAAACACTAACACTTGCGCCCGAGCTACAGTCTAGGATCACAAAAGTACCAATCCGCTCAAAGACTCTGTTATGGACATTGACGCTTGGGCACTTAGAGTTTAAAAGGGACCGCACAGTTGTAATGTCCTCCTCTTTCTGATCTGCCTCTGTTCGAGCGCGCAGTTCTTCTTGAGCACGTTGATCCTCTGCTTCGTTCCTCCTCTGATCAGCCTGAAGTTTGAGGTCGTGCAGTGTACTGGAAGCAGAAAGAATCATATGCATACACTGAACGGACGAACAAACTAATTAATTCTTACTTTTGCAGGTCCTGGGTTTTTGCTTTGAAGAAAGCTTTCCTGCTCTTTAGCTGGGCATTTTTCAGCCGTGCCTTCTTCACCTGCAATATTAGTTAAAATATTTGATACAATCTTTAAAAGCTTAATTGGATTTCCTACCTTTGCCTTAAGATCTGCCACCTCGTGAACGTGTTTGATGCGCGTCGCCGGTGCCGCCTCCGTACTAAGCTGGAGTTTAGCGAAGTTTTGTTCGAGCTGCTGGCGATGTCTTGCTCCCTGGCGAACTGCCTGAAAAAAAGAAGAAAAAGAAAGGAAAAAATAAGTATAAGAATAAAATGATTTTCATTAATAGATTTCTAATACCCTTTGTAAATTGGTTAACTGGCTTTGCAGAGAGTCAATCTTAAGTTCAGCTTCACTTAAAGAAAGGTCCTCCTCTTCGAGTCCCACTTTTTCTGATTTGGTCGTCGGAATTGTCTTGACCGTCGTCATCTGCTGTACCGGCCATGCTGGCGGCTCTAGTTTTTCGCCGTTTACCTTTCGAACACACTTGTAACTTACACACGGACTCGAATCGCGAATTATATGTGGAGGCGGACACTGACTGCGGTCCCACTTTTTGCAAAGAGGATGCCTATAATTATAAACCTCACAACGGCGCTTTTCTGTGACGAGTCGAGTACAAAGAAAGTCCTCTTCTTGGCACGTGACAAAAGAAAGCGCAAAAAAGAAAGCCAACACAGAGAAGAACGAAAGGGTCATGAAGTAAACGGCTTTTGCTTTCTTTTTAGTGTCTGTCCACTCAGTAAAATTGTAAGTGGTTAAAGTGCAAAATCCAAAAGTATTACCGTTACCGTAGGTGTCGCGAAACTACGCCTCTTTGCCCCTTTTCTCGCTTTTTAACCCTTTGCATGGCCTGCGGATGACTGAGCTCTCCTCCCTTCCTCCTCCTCCTTGCTGCCCGGCCCTAGCACTTCCGCTCTCCCCTCTCCCCACTAAGCGCTCTTGCGTTCCCTCGTCCGTACTGCTATCATGGCGAACGCCATTCTCTCCGCAGCCGGCCGACCTCTCCCGCTCGCCCTATTATTCGAACTTCGCAATTCAGAAGAATTACGTGCGAGCGTGCGGTGCCGCCTCCGCCCGTCCTTATCAATCCAGACTAGTTATTGCCACTAGTCTGCCTTTTTCGGATTCCAAGAACTGTACTGTACTGTAAAAATGACATACTGAATAGCTCGGTACTTATATTCAATTATCTCGCATATGTACTGGCCCAATTTTCCACTTAAAGCAATTTAAAAAATTTTGGATGAGAGAGAGCAATCTCAAGAGTAAAATGAATGTACTACGGGCAACATAAATAGACGGCAAATATCCCTGAGAAGCCAGTTCAAAATACAAAAACAGACGCATGCATCAGCTTCGGATGGCATTCCATACCTAAATTTCGTCTATTCATGAGACATGAACCAAGGACAATACAAAAAAAAAACGAATGAATGTATTCACTGCCTCGAAACTGCAACGAAATAGCTAAGGACGAGGGCGAACAGACGCCAAAAGACGGAGACGGAAAAAAAAGGGAGGAGGCTGAAAAGGGAGGAGGCTGAACAGACGCAAGTGAATGTTGGAGATGCTCTCGCGCCGACATGGGAGTGGGGACGAAACTCCTTTCTAACATCCAAATGGTATCTCGAAACATACTTTTCCCGTCACCATCTCCTCCTCCAGCTCGCATCCAAAATCTCAGAAACTGGTTCCAAAGGTCCTGAGTTCGCGACCTGGTGGGGAGATTTTTGATTTTTGGCGGATACGATACGACTAGTGCGGAGTGCGGAGACTTTCGTGGAAGTTTAGGTGCGGAGAGTTTGGTTGAAGTTTCATGCAGTCTTTATTTTCGCAAAGGTCCCAGCAACACACGAATTCCCTTATAAATCAAGCAGAAGCTGCAGATCTTCGTCTGTGATGAGTTCGGAGGCCTGTCTGTTCTGCCGATTGATGTTGCTAGCTTCTGTCGTGCTGTCCACCATCTGCTTCAGGCTCTTGATCTCACGTTGTAGTCGCTCTACCCTTGATCGAAGTTGGGTGTTCTCCTGCTCGAGCTGGTGGGTACGGGCATTAGAAGCCTCTACCTCAAGTTGCAGCTTGTGGAGAGTAATGTGTCGCTTTTCTCTGCTCCGTCGTGCTGACAACTACACGTAAACGTGTACAATTATGTAAAATAAAAGATGAGTATGAAAAATATACATGCTTACCCGATTTTTCCCCTTTCGGCGGATCATAATGAGCGTCTCCCTCTCCTCCGTGGTAAACGGGTAGATAAGCGTATAGAAGACATCATGAGAGGAGTAGACCACCTGATTGTAAGAAAAACCGAAACCTTCGGCCTTCTCCGTCAACTCCGCGAGAGTCCATGTCTTGCCCATGATGCTGTGCAAATGGTACTAACCCTAGAGTCGAAATGAAGAGCAAGATGTTTATACGTCCTAATACTTCTCGCAATCTTTCAACAAGCACACATTTACGTGCCAACCAAAAATTTTGCTGATGGAACGCCTTGTCTCTAAACGTAAACAGTTCTTTGTGATCGAGGAAATGGAAAGGGAAGAAGGGTTGAGGAAGGAGATCACCCATGCCCTTCCCACGCTCAAATTCCCTTGACACTGCGCACTCAAGCCTCCTCTTCTTTGGGAAAGACGCGCAAGATCAGCAACATGTGGCGAAAAATATCCCCGGAAAAATCCCACTCTCCAACATCCGCATTTGTATGTTTTGTCCCATTTCAAATTAACATCCCCGGACCCAACGAACAGACGCACGCACCCACGAAAGCCCCGCCAGGTGTCGTCCGTCACCTGCGCAGTGCCGTGCGAACAGGCGCACGCTAAACTAAGGAAAGCCGACCCGGAACAGACGCACTCACGCCAGGTGCCACCACTGAGCCATACCCCGTGGGGTGCTGCTGTCTGCGGTCAGACACCTGTACCCCCTTCAAAGAGATCGGAGGAGCGGGAGGAAAACAAACAATGGGATTGAAATTTATTCATTGCTTTTCCGATCGCTTCCCTTTCCCTTATTTGGTTTTCGGGAAAAGAAATGTGTTT
>JAAUYB010042365.1_pt1 | contig 27045 bp, 21 predicted proteins | sample 7278071 | NCBI WGS metagenome assembly JAAUYB01 (sample SAMN14350121, study PRJNA611818) | marine sediment metagenome | isolation source: surface marine sediment (1.8m) | place: French Polynesia: Moorea | collected 2018-08 | reverse complement strand
TGATGCACCATTTGCGCCCCCTTGGAATCGAGAAAGCCGTCCTATTTATATTAACTTTGATTTATGGCGACGGCTACCAAGAGGCCAACGAGATTTATTAATATTAAGGGCTACCTTTTGTTTAATTAATATTCGTTGGTTTAAATCGGACATTAATCAGTTAATTGTCTTAGCTGGAATCATCGGATTAGTTGTAGAAACGAGTCAAGCAGATGCTATAGGAATGTTGATTGCAGGGGGTTTAACGGCTATTTCAGCAAGACAAATTTGGCGAGAGAATAAAAGTATCCAAGGAGAATTAGAGACGGATGAGGCTGCGCTCAAAGTTGCTTTAAGACGGGGTTATACAGAGGTAGAAGCAGCCCAGAATCTTCTCGAAGGGATCGAAAATGCTGCTCAATTAGAAGGACGTACTCTTTTAAATTTTAGTGAGTTAATTCGCACTCAACATCTCAAATCTTTGGCTAATCTTTCTAATATTGATCTACCCAAAGAAATGAATTAAACTGTTAATCAATCACTATATTAATGCTTCTTAAAGTGGTGTCAGTACAGCCAGAAATCATCCCACCTAACTGCTTTATATGGGTGAGATAGTCTATGGCTTCACCGGTAATGATTTCCCCTGGCATTAAAACAGGAATTCCTGGGGGATAAGGACAAATCATTTCACCACTAATTTTACCCATACTTTCCTCAATCTTAATGGTTTGTTTAGGAGCAAAAAAAGCGTCACGGGGGGATAATTTTAAAGGGGAAGGGTTCAGGAGATGGGGAGGAGAAAAAAATCGAGAATTAGGGGATGAAGAAAAATAATCACTCAGGTTTTTAAACCCATGAATTAACTTATGAATATCTTGTTTTGTATTACCGATGGAAATAATAAAAGCTAAATGAGATAACATCGGTAACTCAGCCGTTACCTCTAATTTTTCCCGAAAAATATCATCAACTTCCAAACCACTGAGTCCCACCCTCGTAACATTAACCGTTAAACGAGTAATATCCAAATCGTGGAATCCTGGCTGCTTTTCTCTCAATTCTAAAACCGATAACTTGTCGATTTTCTGGATGTTTTCAACCGCTACTTGTGATAATTCGATGGTTTGAGTTAATAATTTTTCTCCCTGTAAAGCCATTTGTTGTCTGGCCCCATCCAAAGACGCTAATAATAAATAACTGGGGCTGGTAGAATGGACTAATTGGAGAGCTTGACTCAGCCGTTGGGGGTTAATGCGATCGCCTTGTATATGGAGCATCGAAGCCTGAGTCATGGCCCCTAAGACTTTATGGGTCGATTGTACCGTCAAATCTGCCCCCACCGATAAGGCAGACGGGGGTAGGGCTGAATGAAAGGTAAAATGCGCCCCGTGAGCTTCATCCACTAGCAACGGGATATGATGACGATGGGTAATCGTCGCCATAGTCTGAATGTCCCCACAAACGCCATGATAGGTAGGATAAACCAATAAAACGGCCTTGACATCAGAATTCGCTTTTAAAGCTGCTTCTAGAGCCTCTGGGGTAATGCTCAGGGTAAGATCCCAGGTAGGATCATATTCAGGGTTCAGAAAAATAGGAACCGCCCCGGAGACAATTAAACCCATAATGACAGATTGATGGGTGTTCCGGGGTACAATAATCTTATCACCGGGGCCACAAGTTGCCACAATAGCAGCAATAATGCCACAGGTTGACCCATTTACCAGAAACCAGGTCTGATCGGCCCCAAACGCTTCAGATGCCAAGATTTGGGCTTTTGCAACCGCCTCATCAGGGGCAAATAAATTTCCCAATTCTGGCAATTCTGGTAAGTCTGCTTGGAACACTGTTGCCCCCAACAAAGACAGCAAAGACTCACTAATTCCTTGGCCGCGTTTGTGGCCAGGAACATAAAAAGCAGCATCGGGTTTATTTTTTAGGGTGGTTAAAACTTCAATCAGTGGTGTGGTGTTTTGACGAGACAAAAAAGAGTCTGATGATCTTGTCATTGACTAAAACAAGTAAATGGCCATAGGGAGTGATTGGGGTTTTGGGGGATCAAGTTCGCTTCCAGCTAAAACCGACCCAATAACTTTAAGGGTTGTTAAAACCATTTTTTGTTCCCCGATTGGATCTTACGAGATCATTTTACCCATATTGAGATAAAAACATCATAAAATTTCACTTTAAATCTCTTTTTATGGGAAACCTCTGCTCGGTTCAGTTCCTATTAATATATTCCCTAACCATTTTCAATTATGACTGTTAATATTCCTCATCTACAAACATCTATGGTATTACATTCTCCTCAGCCTAAAATTTTAATTGTTGATGATGATCCAGCAATTTGTCAGTTGATTTCTCGCTTTTTTAGCTACAATAACTATCAGATCGAGGCGGCCGCCGATGCCAGAACAGCCAGACAACTTTTTCAACGGTTTAACCCTGATTTAGCTATTTTAGACGTTAACCTACCGGATGAAAGTGGCTTTAATCTTTGTAAAGAAATTCGTCAAACGGGAACCTTGGTTTTGATGTTAACTTGTATGACCGATACTAGTTATGTTTTAGAAGGATTTGAACAGGGGGCTGATGATTATTTAACTAAACCTTTTAATTTAGAAATTCTCAAGGCCAAAATTGCTGCTTTATTGAAACGCCGTAACGTGGCAGAAATTAATCTCGATACCCCGAATAATTCTCTGACTATTGAGGAATTAACCATCGATCCCAATCGATGTGAAGTCACTTATAAGGATGACGTTTTACCGTTAACCACTTTAGAATTCGAGTTATTGTATTTTTTGGCAACCCATCCTAACCGAGTTTGGGAAAGAGGTGATCTTATTTCTGCGGTTTGGGGCAATAATCATGAAGTTGGGGCAGAAAGAAAGGTCGATGTTCATATCGGTCAAATTCGTAAAAAGATTGATGATCTTCAGGGCCAGATGATTAAAACGGTTCGGGGAAGAGGTTATTTATTTGAACGTTCTGGGAGTGATTAATTTTCAGAATAACTACATATTTCCCCACATTAATCTTCCATACCAAAAAATAATTAATAGTCCTAACGCTAACCAATCACCTTGTATAAGATGTAATTGATGCCATTTTACTTGGTGTTGGTTAGGACTCATAAAACCTCGAATTTCCATAGCGATCGCAATTTCTTCGGCCCGCATTAAGAGATTTTCTAGTAATTTTTCTACCACCACTAACCAAACTTGCAAGCTTCTTTTAATCCCTAATTTTTTCCAATTAATTGCTCTGGTCCGAATGGATCTCATTAAATTTTGCACTTCTTCTAAGACTAAAGAAATAAATCTTAGGGACAAGGTTAAGGTTAATAAAATTTCGGTAATCGGAATTTTAAAGCGACGTAAGGGAGATAATAAATTATCCAATCCTGCTGTGATTTCTTCGGGGGCAGTGGTCAGTAAATACAGATTAGTGCTATAAATTAAGATAAAAATTAAGGTGCTAATTCTTATCCCTAATTCTAAGGAACGACGGGTAATGAAAAGTTTACCTTGATCGACTAAAACATACTTATAGTCTGTGGGTTGTGGTAAGGATAAATCACTAGCAGGTAATCTAGATTGAGAAGAAACCGCTAACCCATCAGGGGATAGGGTAGTGATGATCAATATTAGTAAGCTTAAGATTAATAACCATCCCATTTGTTGTTTCCAAACTCTTAGAGGAATTTGGGCAATTAAGGTAAGAATCATCAAAAATCCCACTAATATTAATCGCCATTCAGGGGTGGATAAAATAGGGGCTAAGAGAAAGGATAATAACCAGGCGAGTTTAACTCTGGGATCGAGTTTGTGTAACCAAGTGAAGGGGTTTTCTAGATAGAGTCCAATGGGAAGCGATCGCAATAAGTCCATAGTTTAGAATTAATTTCGTTTTTGTTTAATTTCTCAATTTTTGAGGGACTGTTAACTTTATTATCTCATAGGCAGTAAGAGACTTCTTTCTTAATATAATAATGGTTTAGACATAATGCCTAAAATTGTCTCTTATGAAAAGATTTTATCAGAAAAGTTTGCAGTTGGTCGGCTTATTATTATTGATAGTTTGGGGATTAATTGCTTGTGACAGTGGGTCAAAAATTGAGCGATCCCAATCCCTTCGACAAGATCCTTTTATCCAGGTCTATTTTAACCTAAATCAAGCTAAGGGGGCTGATTATCGTGATCCTTATCGTAACATTGATCGTCCTGGGGATAATTTAGAAGAGATTATCATTAATACTATCAATTCTGCTCAATCAACCATTGATATTGCTGTCCAAGAGTTTCGCCTTCCTAATATTGCTAACGCTTTAGTCAAACAAGCAAAAAAAGGGATCAAAGTTAGGATTATTTTAGAAAATACTTATCATCAATCCATCGCTGATTTTACTTCAGAAATGGTTGCAAAAATGTCCTCAAGGGAAAAACAAAGATATGAGCAGTATTTGCAATTTATTGATGTTAATAATGATCAAATCATTAGTGAAAACGAACTCAAACAAAGAGATATTTTTACTATTTTAAATCAGGGCAATATACCCATTATTGATGATACCGAAGACGGATCTAAGGGAACGGGTTTAATGCACCATAAATTCATAATTATTGATGGTAAAGTTGTTATTGTGAGTTCAGCTAATTTTACATTAAGTGGAATTCATGGAGACCTGAATAATAATCAAACCAGAGGGAATGCTAATAATTTATTAAAGATTCAATCATCAGAATTAGGTCAACTTTTTACTGAAGAATTTAACCTGATGTGGGGAGATGGAACAGGGGGAGAAAAAGACAGTCAATTTGGAATTAATAAACTAAAACGATCACCTAAAACAATCATCATAGGACAATCACAAGTTACGGTTAAATTTTCTCCCAATTCCTCAAAAGACGACTGGAAAATAACCACAAATGGATTAATTAGTCGTATATTAAATCAAGCAAAAAGTTCTATTAAGTTAGCTTTATTTGTTTTTACTGATCAAAATATTGCTAATACGTTAGAAAAAAAACATAATCAAGGAATAAATATAAAAGCCTTAATTGATCCAGACTTTATTTTCCGCTATTATAGCGAGGGTTTAGATATGTTAGGGGTTGCGGTTAGCAATAATTGTAAGTATGAAATGGATAATAAACCTTGGAAAAAAAACATTAATACGGTGGGAGTTGCTAACCTTCCTCAAGGAGATAAACTGCATCATAAACTTGCTGTTATTGATGATAACATGGTGATTACGGGTTCTCATAATTGGTCAGCTTCAGCTAACTATCAAAATGATGAAACTTTATTAGTCATTCACAATCCGCTTGTTACACAGCATTATCAACAAGAATTTAATCAATTATATAATCATTCTACTTTAGGTATTCCTGAAAACATCAATAAAAAAATTCAAGAAGATATTAAAAATTGTCCTACATTATTAACACCAAAATCAGCAGAAAATGTAACAAATATTATTAATTTAAACACAGCGAGTTTAGCAGAATTAGAAACTCTACCAGGGATTGGAAAATCCCTAGCAGAAAGAATTATTGAGGTTCGGACAACTCAACCATTTACTTCTTTAGAAGACTTAACCAGAGTCAAAGGCATTGGAAACAGTAAGGTTCAAAAATTAGAAGGCAAAGTAAGCTGGTAAGCTTATATTACCTGCATTTTTACGCCCCCTTGAGGACTCATGGTAAACCCTCTTCTAACAGGGAAAATAGACTGAGAGTTAACCCGTTTTAAATTAACCTGTTTCAAGACAGTGGCTAAGACTAACTTCATTTCATACAAAGCTAACGCATAACCGATACAACGGCGGTTACTTCCCCCAAAAGGTATAAATTCGTAAGGAGAAAATTGACGGTTTAAAAAGCGTTCTGGTTTAAATTGTTTGGAGTTGGGATAAATATCAGGATGATGATGAACCAAATAAATACAAGGGGCAAAAGACATTCCTTTTTCAAAGGAATAACCCATAAATTCCCAAGGTTGTTTCAGAATGCGACTAAAGGCAAATAATGCGGTAGGATAAATCCTTAAACTCTCAGAAACCACTGCGCTAAGATAGGGGAGTTTCGCGATTTCTGTAGGCTGTGTATCAAGATTAATGGTATCTAATTCATCTTTCAAATTATGATAGGATTCTGGATGAGAATACAGCCAATAAAAAGCCCAAGCTAGGGATGAAGCCGTGGTTTCATGACCGGCAAATAGTAGGGTCATTAGTTCATCCATAATTTCAGATTCGCTGAGATTTTCTCCATTTTCATCTGTTGCAGATAACAGTAAACTCAAAATATCTTCACCATCTGTATTTTGCTTATGCTTGTCTATTTCTTGACTAAGTAATTGATAAAGCTTCCGTTTTTGATGTAAGAAATTTCCCCAAGGACTCCAAGCTCCCAAATCTTGTTGTAAGATAGGTAAAAACAAAGCTGAAGTATAAACAGGGGAATTAAACAGGTCTAAGTATAGACTAATTTGTCGGCTTAGGTCGTCATACTTATTTTCTTTTTCGATACCAAAAACTGCCTGTAAAATAACATTTAAGGTTATTTCTTGGGTTATTTTTCCCATGGAAAAAATATCGCCTTTTTGCCAACGGTTCATAACTGACTGGGTAATTTCAGTAATAATTTTTCCGTAACTTTGTAACCGTTGACCGTGAAAAGATGGCATCAACAACTTACGTCGTTTCTGATGAGGTTCTCCATCTAATTGTATAATAGATTTACTGCCCAACAAAGCTTGAAATGCAGCATTAGCAGTTCCAGAAGTAAATAATTCGGGGTCAGCTGTCAATAGAGTTTCCATTCCTTCTGCATTACCAACAATAATGAAGGGGGGGAAACTAGAAAAAGCAGGGGAATAATAAATATCTCCGTAGCGGTTACGATAGTTTTCTAGAGTTGATAAAGGGCGAAAAATAAGGTCTAAAGTTCCTTGCAACCCGTAACGTTTGATACCCTGGGGAAAGGCGGATTTTTGGTTTTTTCTAGCTTCAACTATTGCTGTCATTCAAGATTTCCTCACATTCTATGTTTGTATCCGTTTGATCCTTCTTTATTATTCGAGAAGGTTAGAGAACGAGGAACAAACAGAATACCGGAGCTTATGACTACTAATATAACAAAAAAAAGAAAGCTTACCGTAGCAAGCTTTCAAAAATTATCCTTCAGTTATGATTGAGTTGACTCTATCTAACGGTTCCCCGTAATGCTTCTGCGTCAATGGGTTTAAGCAAATAAATACGCAGTAAATCTCCCACAATTCCCGCAATTAACGGTAATTTACGCAAGGTTTTGACAAATTTAGGAGCGTTACTTTCTCCGATTTCTTTCATTTTCAAGTTACGATCAGAACACCGTTGTAAACGGGGATAAAATTCAGGATGATCTACGTCTAACACACTAGGAAATGCTCTGGCCGAAGTTTCGTTAGTCTTGCGAATTACTTCTTTATCAAATTCCGTTGCATTTAGTCCTAAAGACTCATAAAAGCTGGCGCGTTCGTGAACCGTTAAGGTATGGGTGGCAAACACAGATAATAGGAAGAAACGACTCCATAACCGCGCTTTCCAGGTTTTCCAAAGTTTAGGTTGAGAACGTAATAAAGCGGTGAAAATATCGCCGTGACGGTTCTCATCTTGACACCAGTTTTCAAATTTTTTGAAAATAGGATAAAACTGCTTTTCGGGGTGTTTTTCTAAGTGATGGAAAATGATAATATAACGCCAGTAACCGATTTTTTCAGAAAGATAAACGGTGTAAATCACCCATTCTAGAGGGAAAAAGGTATAGGTACGGGTTTTGGTAACTTTTCCTAAGTCTAAGGATAGGTTAAAGTCGGCCATTGCTTTATTTAAAAACCCTGCATGACGCGCTTCATCTCGTGCCATTAAATGGAACATTTCCGATAAAATAGGGTTGCGGCCTTTAAGTTTTCTGGACAATTCTTTGAAGAGCAAAAAGCCAGAAAATTCAGAAATACAAGAGCGTTCTAAATACTCAATAAATCCTTCTTTTGTGGTTTCATCTAAGTGATCCCAGTTACCAGTTTTAAACTCTTCATCTCGAACAAAATGATGACGGTTGTAGTCGTTACGCATTTCCGTCAACATTGCGTTTAACTCGGTTTCCTGTTCCGTTAAAGAAAGATTTGCAGCAGTTTCAAAGTCTGTAATATAAAAGCGAGGAGTAAGGAGTGTTTCTTTAGAAGGTGCTTTCGTTCCTGCTTTCGGCTGATCGGGTTTAACAGGAGTCTTAACCATAACCATTCCTATATAACTGGATAGTTATATCATCCAATACTGAGGTAATTTTGTCTATGGTTGTTCGCAAAAGTTTAAACTTCACAGCAAAAAAGTTTGACAAACTGTCTGTGGAATTTGCAAAAAATTTTTTCTAGACTTCCAGTTGATGATATTCAACTAATGTAGGTTAATGTTGACAATGCCAATTTCTTGTAAGCTTAATCGGTCATCTAAAGGATTTCATAAGCATTTAGCAGCAATGAGTACAGTGCTTCTTGCGTTGGTGGGCTTTCCTAGCACCACCTTAGCTGCACCTGGGGACTTTTTCGGCAGTAAATTCAGCCCATTTGGGGCTGAATTAGATAACTCTCCCCCTATCACTCAATGTCCTCGTTGTGATGCAACCTTAAGTTTTACCGGTTATGAAACGATAGACAACTGGACGACTGAGTTGGGATTCACTCCCACCACTTTGCTCGGTAGTACAGATGGAACTGAACAGTACGTTCTTTTCTATCAAGTGGTCAACACAGATACCATTCCCCCTGAACCCGATGACGCCCAATTATTCGAGTTTTTCTTATCGGTACAACAGAATGGAAAACCTTACTTTGGTCGTAACCCTTATAAATCGGCAGGTTATATTTCTGATACGGTTTTCAATTCAGCGAGTTCTGAGACCACCCCTTTGGACGCACCGTCGGACTTCAATGTTGATTCCGAATTGATCTTTGATGGTTTCACAACCCTTGTGAGTGCGGTTGAACCAACTGAAGTCACTTATGGAGAAATTTTTGATGACGAAGTACAAGTCAGAGGGGGTCCATCTCCTACAAATGGTCTTGCTTTCAACTTTGATCCTCCAATTCCCCTTACTGATGCTTCTCCAGACGCACCAGGGGGGTTAGGAACGTCTTCTTTGCTGTTTGTAACAGTAGATGAACAGTGGTTCACAGAGAATGTTAATCCTAATCAACGTCTCACCATTACCTATCCTTGGGGAAGAACAGAAAGCATTCATCCAGAGGGAGAACCAGCTAACGGCACGTCAGGAGATGTGATTGGCGTTAATATTTCTCAAGTTCCTGAACCGAACTCAGTTTTAGGTCTGATGACTCTTTCGTTACTGGGAATGATGTATAAAGTACGCAAAAGTCATTAATTAAGTAGAGCGAATATTTCCGTTAATCTAGGTATAAGAAGGTTATACCTAGATTTTTTTCCTATAACTGACCCCTTGCACCCCCATTAACGAAGTCAGAAGTCAGAAGTTCCATAAATAAACTTAAAATAAGGTCTACAATTTGAGTCAACTTAATGTTGACTACCAAATCTCGGTTAAATCCAAGATAAACTTAGGTAACACCGCTTCTCCTGATAGGGTTTGAGGATGATTGAAAATATCTTTTTTTTGTCCTAAGCGATAGATTTCTACTGTTTTGGTTGATGGTTCGATTAACCAACCCAATTTAACGCCATTTTCTAGATATTCTTGCATCTTTGCCTGTAAATCCGAGTATCTTTGATTTTTAATATCACTAGGACTCACTAACTCCATAACAAAATCAGGTGCAATGGGGGGAAATCCATCCTGTTGTGCGGTGGTTAACCCATTCCACCTATCTGATTTAATCCAACTAACATCGGGACTTCTTCTGGCACCATTTGGTAAAATAAACACGGTAGAAGAGTCAAATACTTCCCCTGTTTGTCCTATATCTGCCCAATTTCTAAGTTGTTGAATTAAACGGCTATTTTTCCTACCTGCAGTGCCACCTGTGGGATTCATAATAATTAATTCTCCCTCTTTCGTTAACTCCATTCGTGCGAATTGTTCGGTAGAAGCAAGCTGTTCAAATTGTTCTGGTGTTACTTTAAATCCTCTGGGAATGTTGATAGTTTCCATGATTTAAAAATTAAGATTATAAATAAACACTGAATTAACTTTTTGAATTAAATTGATGTGAAGTAACCGTATAATGCTTGAGTTTATCTTCATTTACCTCGAAGTCACTTAAAAAATCAGGAACTTCGGCGGTGCCTCCCTGTGCATTGTATTTATAATTAACAATATCATCAGCAAAATAATCACTACTTGCAGACATATCTGCTGGATAGGTATAACCATCTAATGTGGCAATAGAAAGATTAAAAAATCTTCCCACAGAACATTCTAGCATTCCTCCACACCAAACACCGATATTATTTTCTTTACAAAGATTATGGATTTTTTGGGCTTCTGTTAGTCCTCCTACTCTCCCGGGTTTAATATTAATAATTTTACAAGCACCAATTTTAATAGCTTTACGAGCATCTTCTACTGATAAAATACTTTCATCAAGACAAATAGGGGTTTTAATTTGTTGTTGAAGTTCTGCATGATCAATAATATCATCCCAAGCTAAAGGTTGTTCTATCATCATTAGATTAAATTGATCTAAGGTTTTAAGTAAGTCAATATCTTTTAATGTATAGGCAGAGTTGGCATCAGCTAGTAGAGGAAGATCAGGGAATTTTTCCCTAACTTTTTTGATCGGTTCAATGTCCCAACCTGGTTCAATTTTTAGCTTAACTCTTGGACAACCTTTTGCCACTTTTAATGTTACGGTTTCTAAGAGTTGATTACTATCTTTAATAATACCAATGGCTGCACCAATTTCAACTGACTTCTTTTGACCACCGAGAAGTTGCCAAAGAGGTGTATTAAGCTCTTGTGAATAGAGATCCCAAAAAGCATTTTCTGCAGCAGTTTTTGCAAAAGAATAACCTTTAATATGCTCAAAAGTTTGGCAGAGTTGTGTTGGATTATTAATATCTTTTCCAATAATTTGAGATATAATGAAATCCTTGAGAACAATAAATGAAGTATCAGCATAGTCAGGAACATAAAAAGGAAAAGGGAGGGTTGAGCCTTCCCCATAACCTGATAAATTAGAGGTGGATAACTTAACTAAAATACTTCTTTTTTGAGAAATTTCTGCGAAGCTGGTTCGATAGGTTTTAATTAAAGGTAATTCAAATAAAAATATTTCTGCACTTTCAATAATCATATAAAATTTCCTGTAGATTGATGGGATAAAAATTTCTCTATTTTTACTAAGGTTAGTCTAGCATATTTTTGAGTAATTGGCGATAATTCTTCACTAAAATTAAAATTAATGGCGGGAACTAAGATCCAATAAGCTTGAGGTATTTTTTGATAAATTGCTTGCGTTAAAGATAATAATTGTTCTGGGTTATTATGATGAGCTAAATTGTTACTTTTTTGATTAGTATAAATGATTTTAATTTCAAGTTTTGCCGTATTAATATCAGTAATAGGTACTGCATCTATAAAAATCACTGTATCCACTTGAGACAATTTTTCCGCTAAGTCTGGAGTTAGTTGATGAACAGCAAGAGATGTTATATTATTAACGTTCCATTGTTCAATAATTTCTGCTATTTTATAACCAACGCCATCATCTCCTCTTAAGGTATTGCCATAACCAATAATTAGAGTTTTCTTAGGTTCAGATGTGGATTGTTTAAACATAAAAATAACTGTAAATAATTTACTAGACTAAAATTATGACTATAAATTTAAACCATTTTATGCTCTCATTACTATTGTTTAATACTCCCGAAGTATCCAATCTAAAAAATAATTTTAAAGGGTCAAATAATATAGCAATTGTTAATCCTAACCCTGTCCAAAAAAGTTATACGGCAACGGCTCAATTTTGGGGAAGAGTGGCGACAGGGGTTAAACAAAGAAGTACCGTTACTTTATATCCTAATCAAGAAAGTCGTTTGCTAGTTATCATTATCTTATCACAAGAATGTGGACGTTTTTTTGAAATTTATGATCAGAAAATAAATAAAGTAACCTATAGTTGTCTTCAAGAAGAGAAAGATGAATCTGGGGACTATACTGACTGGAAAGTTGAACATAATTCTTTCAATAAAGACATTAAAATGATTGCTCCTCCTGCTAAAAGTAACCCCTTATATATTAGAAATGAGGCATTTTGGTTAATTCAATATTAATTGGGGTTAGGCTTTTATTCAGCAAAGCTTAATTATTTTCTTAGGTAAAGCAAGAGAAGAAAAATACTCAGAAGTAAAATTTCAGTTCCTAGTAAACTATTGAGAATTTGATGATCTTCAGGTTTGAGAATAAAGTGGTCTCTAAACAAGGTATAAGGGATAATTTGAAGAAATAAAATCCCAGTAAAAAGTCCCCAGATAGACCAAGGTAAACCCCGCCAAAGTGCTATGGCAGTTGTTAGATCAAAGATTAGTAGTAGAATATCCATTGACTGCCAGAGAAAAGGGGTGGATAGCCAAGATGTTCCCGTTAATCCAAGTATATTAGAAATATGAACAGTTGCACCATAAATTAGGGCTATGGCTATTAATTTTGTATAAATAGCCGTCCAAGGTTGCCTTAATGCTGAGAGGAGGAATTGATTGATTGAGATAAAATTCATCATTATTATTGATTTTAATTAATCTCGACAAACTTCGTCTAATAAGTCACCATTAGCCCCAAATAATTGAATATGCAAAGGCATTTGTCCGGCTGCATGGGTAGAACAACTTAAACAAGGATCATAACAACGAATTCCTGCTTCTACACGGTTTAACATTCCTTCTGTCATGGCATTTCCATTAACATAATGTTTGGCTATTTGTGCAACGGTTTGATTCATAGCTAAGTTATTATTTCCTGTGGCAATAATGAGGTTAACTTTCTTAATTAAACCGTTTTCATCGACATTATAATGGTGGAAAAGGGTTCCTCTGGGTGCTTCACTAACCCCTATCCCTTCTAAGTTATTAATTCCGGCTTTAGCACGAGTATTATTTGATAAAATATCAGGGTCATTAATTAGCTTTTCAATGCGTTCTAATGAGGCAATAATTTCGACTAATCTAGCATAGTGATAGAAGAAGGAAGAGGTAGCGACACTCCCAGCGCGATCGCGAAATTCTTCTAGTTCTTGATCGGCTTTTTCTGTACCAAAACGAGAGCAAATATTCACTCTTGCTAAAGGTCCAACCCGATAAATTCCTTGGGGATATCCTAATGGTTTATAGTAAGGAAATTTGAGATAAGACCATTTTTCTACTGACTCCCCAATAAAGTCTTTATAATCTTCTTCTTTTAAGTTATCAGCAACAATATTTCCTTCACTATCGGTAAAGCGAAGATGTCCCCCATAATGTTCCCAAAGTCCATCTTCTCCAACTAATCCCATAAATAGAGAAGGAAAGTCACCAAATGTTTTAACTTCTGTCTCAAACTTATCAAGAAGTCCCTTAAATAAACTAAGGGCATTATTCGCTGTTTCGTAAGCTTCTGGTAGTCTTTCTTTAATCCATTGTTGACCTTCTTCTGATAACGGGGATCGAACGCCTCCAGGAACAGACCAAGCTGCATGGATTTTTTTTGCACCTAAAAGTTCAATAATTGTCTGTCCAAACTGTCTTAAACGAATGCCACTTTTAGCTAATTCGGGATTATTTGCAATCAAACCAAAAACATTTCTTTGTGCAGGATCACTATCCCATCCTAATAGAAAATCAGGGCTACTGAGGTGAAAAAAACTAAGGGCATGGGATTGAGTAATTTGGGCTAAATTCATCAATCGTCTTAATTTTTCGGCTGCTGCTGGAATTTTTACCGCTAAAATTTTATCTCCAGTTTTGGCAGAAGCAAGGAGATGACTAACCGGACAAATACCACAAATTCTTGCCGTAATTCCGGCCATTTCCCACATGGGACGACCTTCACAAAATTTCTCAAACCCTCGGTATTCTACTACATGAAATCTAGCATCATCTACCCGACCATTATCATCTAAAAAGATGGAAATTTTAGCATGGCCTTCGATACGAGTGACGGGATCAATGACAATTGTTTTAGACATAATTACCTCTATTTATAGCATCAATTTATTATTTCTTAGGGACTTAATACTGGTAAGACCATCTTAACGGTTAAACTGATTAGTAGAATCGGTGGGTAAACATAACTTATTCTTCTAACCGTTGAGAAGATGATTTTAGATTTTACCCCCTACGTTTTAACCAAATTTAATCATTTTTCGTCCTTCCATAATCGGTTTTTCTCCTTCTAATAAGGGTTCAATGGCTGCTCGAATTCTTTCAGCATTAGGGGGACACCCAGGTAAAAATAAATCCACATTAACCACTTCATGAACGGGACTTACTCTATCTAATAATTCGGGGACAATACCGGGTTCTTCTGGTAGTTGGGGGGTAACATCTCCTAACTCTAAATAAGACCGTTTTAAGACGGTTTCCGCCGGTCCTAACATATTTCTCATAGCCGGAACATTGGCCGTTACAGCGCAGTCTCCAAAGGAAATAATCAACTTGGTTTTTTGTCTAATTTCTTTGATTAATTCTAAATTTTCTTCATTGGCGATCGCCCCTTCTACTAAACAAACATCCACGTCATTCGGATACTCTTTGATATCGGCAATAGGACTATAAACCATGTCTACTTTTTCGGCTAATTCTAATAACCATTCATCTAAATCTAAAAAAGACATATGACACCCTGAACATCCGGCTAACCAAACTGTTGCTAACTTAATTTTTTTCATTTTACTGTTCCTTAGTTTACAATTGTCTTAGCTATTGATTGTCAATTATCTTGTCCATTCTTTGTTCTCCCTTGCTGTCACTAAAAAGCCAATTTTTCCGGGATCATGATTCATTTCGGCAACGGTACTTCCTTGTCTAAAAATAGCCCCAGTGGGACAAGCATCGACACATTTGCCGCAAGAGGTGCAAGTATCAACTTCACCCCAAGGTTGGTTAATACCTGAAACGATAAAAGATTGACCCCCACGACTCGCTACATCCCAAACGTGCGCCCCTTCTATTTCATCACAAACCCTGACACATCTAGTACATAAAATACAACGGTTATGATCGAGAGCAAACTGGGAATGAGATAGATCAACATCTCGCTTAGGAAACTGATAGGGAAAACGAGAATGATCCATCCCGGCCCTAATGGCAACATTTTGCAGTTGACAATTACCATTTACCACACAAACCGCACAGACATGATTACCTTCAGCAAACAAAAGTTCGACAGTCATCCGTCGATAAGCTTGCAATTTTTCTGTGTCTGTTTTGATCACCATACCCTCTTGTACTTGGGTCACACAAGCAGGTTGTAGTTTAGAACTGCCTTCGATTTCAACTAAACATAAACGACAAGCCCCAATATCAGAAATCCCTTCTAAATGACACAAGGTTGGAATGTTGATTTCTGCCTCTTTAGCTGCCTCTAAAATTGTCTGTTCTTCGGATGCTGTAATCAGTTGATCGTTGATAGTCAATGTTTTGACCGTCATATTTTTCTCCCTTATGTTGTTTGAAGTAGGCTAAGATATTCATCTCGAAAATATTGTAAGGTACTAATCACTGGATTGGGGGCAGTCATACCTAAGCCACACAAACTGGTATCTTTTACCATTTGACAAAGGGCTTCTAATTTATGCAAATCTTGTTGTGTTGCTTTCCTTTCAATTAACTTAGTTAATAGGTCATGTAACTGTACGGTTCCGGCACGACAGGGAACACATTTTCCACAACTTTCTTCTTGGCAAAAATCCATATAAAAGCGAGCAATTTCTACCATACTGGTGTCTTGATCCATGACGATCATGCCTCCCGACCCCATGATGGTTCCTAACTTTTGTAAGGAGTCATAAGCAACTGGTGTGTCTAATAAATGAGCCGGAATACAGCCCCCCGATGGACCCCCTGTTTGTACCGCTTTGACGATTCCTTGATTGGGAACCCCTCCGCCAATTTCTTCGACAATTTTTTGGATAGAAGTTCCCATGGGAACCTCAATTAATCCGTTATTTTCTACTTTTCCTGTTAGGGCAAAAACCTTAGTCCCTTTGCTGTTTTCTGTGCCTATATTGGCATACCAGTCCCCTCCTTCTCGGATGATGGGAACGATGTTGGCATAGGTTTCCACGTTGTTGATGAGGGTGGGATCACCCCATAACCCTGATTCTGCGGGGTAAGGGGGGCGAGGCCGAGGGGTTCCTCGTTTCCCTTCTACTGAGGCGATCAAAGCGGTTTCTTCCCCGCAAACAAAGGCCCCTGCACCCACTCTAATGTCGATTTTGAAGTCAAAGGGAGAATCAAAGATTTGTGACCCCATTAAGCCGTATCGTTTGGCTTGTTGGATGGCTTTTTCCAGGCGTTTGATGGCTAGGGGATATTCGGCGCGGATATAGATGTAGCCGTGATTGGCGCCCACTGCATAGGCGGCGATCGCCATACCTTCTAGAATACGATGGGGATCGCTTTCTAAGACGGCCCGATCCATGAATGCCCCCGGATCGCCTTCGTCGGCGTTACAGATGATATATTTTTGCTGTCCTGGCATTTTGGCTACTGTTGCCCATTTTACCCCGGTGGGATAGCCACCGCCACCTCTTCCCCTCAACCCACTTGTGGTGACTTCTTGGGTAACATCGTTAGGGGTCATTTCTAAGAGGACATGACGTAGTTGTTGATAGCCACCTCGACTAATATAATCATCAATACTTTCTGGATCAATGTTGCCACTATTTTCGAGAACAATGGGTTGTTGATGGGCAAAGAACGGATGGGTTAGATCGGTTTTTGGAGGTAAGTTTTCTGGGTTTTCTTGGCCGTTCAAACTATCAATAATGGCTTCAGCTTGTTCGGGTTTAACTTGTTGATATAGGGTGTTATCAGGGTCAACGGCAATCAAGGGTCCTTGACCACATAACCGCAAACAGCCAACGGGTGTAATTTCGATTTCTTCTGTGAGATTGGCCTTTTTAACAGCCCTATTTAAGTTATCAATAACTGCTTTTGAACCCGAAGATAAACAACCGGCTGCTGTGCAGCATCTCACCCTTTTTCGTTTTTGCTGATGTTTTGCTTCAGTTTTTTTCTTAATTTCTAAAAGTTCTTCTAGTTCCATTTTTTTTACTCTTCTTTTTGCCAAGTTTTGATTCTTTCGAGAACATTATCGGGCATTTGTTTTCCGGCAACTTCTCCATCAAAAACCACTGCGGGGGCGATCCCACAAGCTCCTAAGCATCGGGCAGATAGTAAAGAAACTTGTTTATCGGATGTTGTTTCTCCTGATTTTATGCCGAGTTCTTGTTGCAAAGCTGCTAAAACTTTATCACTTCCTTTCACATAACAGGCGGTCCCTAAGCAAACTACACAGGTATGTTTACCACTGGGTTTAAGAGAAAATAAATGATAAAAAGTTGCCACTCCATACACTCGACTTAAAGGCAGTTTTAAGGCGTGAGCAACATATTCTAAAATATCGGGTTCTAGATAGCCAAATGCTTCTTGTGCCTTGTGTAAAATTTCGATCAGCGCATCTTGACGGTAGTGGTTTCGCTTCATAGTAACGTCGATTATTTTGAAGCGTTTATCTACTGTTTGACCAGATTTTTTAGGCTTTTGGTTCAGGGGTTTAGTTTCCATATTTTTCCCTTTTCTCTTACTTTCTATTATCTCATTTTTTGACTAGGCTGAAAATGAAGATAAAGTTATGAAAATGTTAAGATTTTTTTCAATACAATTTTCCCCTTTCCATCCTAAAATAAAAGAGATGCTTTGAGGTTTGATGTTAACTTTTTTTGATAAACAACATAATTATTTCTAAAGTAAACTTTATTGATGGCTAAATCATCATAAAAATCGACTTAAATCAAAGTCTTCATCTAGGGTATTATTGGGGAATCTTTCTAAGTTCAATAAGAGTAATAAATGCTCTGAATAATCAACAATTCCTTTTAATTCTTCTTGTAATTTTTCTAGTCCTCCATTGGCATATTCTTCAAATATTTGTACTCGCTTATTTTCTGCTTCCGTATCATAAACTGAAAGAATGTTAGGGTCATTTGTTTCGGTGATCGCCAACAATTTTATGACCGTATCATATCCTCTCGAAATAAAAATTTCTAAACTAATAGGTGCCGGTTCTTTAGAAATAATATTAAGGGGAATACGCTTATTATATTTTGCTCCCAATGTAGCGGCAAATGCGATCACATCTGCATAGGTTTGAAAAGGACCAATTCCTCCATTAAAATCAACGAGAGATTGTACTAATTCTGCTTTATCTTTACTAATTCTAATACGATTGATTGCCATAATTATACTGATTTTTTAATAGGGTAAAATAGTTATAGTATATTTGTACGAAAAACCAATCGGCATTTCACGAACTATAATAGACGCAGAAAAGCTGATGGATTATCAGTTCAAAGCTGTGGTGGTGTGAGTAAGTATTATGACAACAAACCGTTCTCCCAAGCAACGGGACTCTGACTTACAATGTTCTCAAAAAGTTAAACCCCGAAAAAGACATTATTCTTGGATGGGTTGGGGTGTTAGTGTTGTTTTGTTAGGATTAGGAGGAGGGACAGTTGCGGGGGGTTTCTTGGCACAGCGAAACCTGACTCCTGTGGTAGAACAGCAACTCAGCCGTTTTCTCAATCGTCCTGTAGCCTTGGGGTCATTACAATCATTTTCTTTCAATTATATCCGTTTTGGACCGACGGATCTCTTAACCACACCCACTGATCCGGCTAACGTTTCCATGTCGGGTTTAAAAATTGCTTACAATCCTCTTAAATACATTATAGATGGAAAACTAGAAATTGAAGTCACTGCCATCGAACCTTCTGCTTATTTAGAACAAGGAAAAGGAGGGGAGTGGTTAGTAACTCAGTTTAATACATTAAATCCCAATAATCCGATTCGTTTGAAGGGTTTAGCAATAGAAAAAGGTGACGCTATTATCGTCTCTCGTTCTGATACGGGGGAAAAAGAAGAACCCATAACCTTACAAAATCTATCGGGAATGATTCAACCCAGGAACCAGAATAATCAAATCAGTTTTCGAGTTAGTTCTCATATTGTTGATAGTGGAATTATTGACGTTTCTGGGAGATTTGATGGCAAACAAAAAGAAACAAATTTGTTGGTTAGAGGTCATCAAGTTAAGGCTAAAATAGTAAGCCAGGTTTTGCCGCTTCCTATTGAGTTACAGTCGGGAAAAATTGATGCTAATTTAGAAGTTTTACACGGGAATAATAAATTAGGTAATATACAGGGAGTAGCGAGATTAAACCAGGTATATTCTAGGGTTCAGGGGTTACCTCAATCTTTAATGACTCAAGGACAATTGCGGTTTAAAGAAAGAAAAATAAACTTTGATAATGTCACAACTCAGTTTGGAGAAGTTGCAGGAGTTATTCAAGGTGACATTGATTTAGATAAGGGGTTTGATTTAACAGCAAAAACTGAAGTTACTTCAATCACAGATATCTTTAAAACTATTAAACAGCAACCGAACAACCTATCCATTGCAGGAAAAGTTACAGGAGATTTAAAGCTAACAGGTCAATTTGATAATCCGAATGTATTAATTGGTGTGAATAACGAAGATTCGATAAAAATTGATCGAGTCAATTTCACTAATATAAAAGCAAATTTAGCGTTAAATAAATCAAAACTCACCATCAATGATTTTCAAGCGATTCCTACCATTGGAGGAGAAATAATAGGCAAAGGAAGTTTAAATTTAAACTCATCATCTCCTCTATATTCTATCGATATTCAAGGAAAAAGTCTTCCGACTGCTAGTTTGGCCAGTCTCTATGATACCAGTATTCCTAGTTATATTAAACAAGTTTCAACACAGGTTAATTTATCAGGAAATCTCCAGCAACCCGAAACATTTAAAGCGATAGGAAAGGCTAATTTTCAAGCAGCAGGGGGAACCGTCAAAGCTGAACACATTACTTATACTAATAGTAAATGGCAAAGCGATCTTCTCGTTTCTGGGATTAGTCTAAATACCTTTAATTCACCTATTAAACAAGGGATAGTTCAAGGAAACATACAAGTTTCTGGCAATACCAAAAAAAGCATAAAAGAGAGCTTAAATGCAACGGGAGAATTAAATATAAAAGTTGATGATGGCTGGATAAATGCCCAAAAAATTCAATTAGCTCAAGGTAAATGGCGAGCAAAATTACAAGTAAATGAAACAAAAATAAATCAATTATTGCCTCAAACAGATTTACAAGGGAAATTAAACGGAAATTTTGATCTTGCTGGTGGGTTAAACCCTAATATCAATAATATTCAAGCCAAGGGACAGGGTTATTTAACCGTAGGTGGCGGTCAAATTGTTGCCAAAAATCTGAACTTGTATCAAGGTCAATGGTCAACTGAAATAAGCAGTCAGAATGTCAATGTTAAAAGTTTGAGTGATAAACTTCCTGAACCATTATCAGGGAAATTAAACAGTAACTTAACCTTAGTGGGAACTGTTAACCCAGAAACTTTTTTAAATAGTATCGAAGGAAAAGGTAACGCTACATTAATCTTAAATCAAGGGGCGATCGCAGCTAAGGATCTGACCATTACTCAAGGTAACTTTACCACCACCCTGACCCCCTCTGCTGTCCCTTTAAGGTTGATCGCTTCTCAATTAACAGGAAATTTATCAGGAAACTTAGAAATTGCGGGAAAATTAAACAAAATTGCTCCAGAATATCTACAAGCTAAAGGTGACTTACAATTTAGTCAAGGATTGCCCTATGTCAATCGTTCTCTGACCACAACGATCCAATGGGACGGACAACGGTTAACCTTAGATCAGATTACTGGGTCAGATTTAACTGCAAAAGGATGGTTAGACATTGATTTAGAGAATAAAAAAGATAAATTAGCAGCAATTAAAGCATTTTCTTTTGATATTGATGGAAAAAACTTTGATTTAACCAGTTTTCCCCTATCCTTACCTATTGAAGATATTAACTATGGAGGAAAATTAGACTTTAAAGGGGCGATCGCTGGAACCCCTAACACCCCTAATATTGAGGGAGAAATGTCCTTAATCAACTTAAGAGTGGAAGAAATCAATTTTGAGCCTGTCATAAGCGGAAATATTCTTAAAAATTCAGATAAAGGGCTAAAATTAGCCTTAAACGGAACAAAAGATCAACTGCATGTACAACTCGACCCCCAACTCCAACCCCTCACCGTAGCAGTTAAACAGGAAAAAGTAGATTTAACGGCAAATAAAAAAGATAATCGATGGAAAATCGATATAAGTTCCTTATCCTTACCTATTATTCAAAAAATTGCTCAAAAACAGTACAAAAATAATTCTTTTCTCCTGCAACCCATGACAGGACAATTGTCGGGACACATGACTCTAGACTTAGAGAATAAAGCGATCGCCGGTCAAAACGTTGCCATTCTTAACCCTATTGTGGGGACAATTCAAGCAAAACAGGTTAAAGGAGACTTTCACTACGCAAATCAAAGCTTAGCCGTTAAAAATACTAAAATTTTTACCCATAACAGCCAATACGACCTAAACGGACAATTAACCCAAACCCCCCAAGGTCCAGATATAGCAGCCAATATCACCATCAATCGAGGTAAACTACAGGATATCTTAGAAACCCTGCAAATTTTTGAACTAGAAGACCTAAAACGGGGACTCAACTCACCAAAATACGCAAAAGCAGCCGATCTTTATCAAAATAATAACAATCCCCAGACTCCCCTCTTCAAAGTAGAAACCGCGAAGCAGTCCCTTGGCGATCGCCTGGAAACGTTAAAACAAATTACCGCATGGTTAAAAGAAAATAAGGAGGAAGAAAAAGATAATCAAAGTTTACCCGGTCTAGAACGGCTAAAAGGGGATTTTAACGGCAAAATTTCCCTAAATATTGCCCCAAAAACTGGATTTAACCTGAACTTTGACCTCTTGGGAGAAAAATGGCAATGGGGACAATATCAACTCACCCAGTTTCAGGCCCGAGGTAGCTTTAAAGAAGGAATCTTGACCCTAGAACCCTTTAACCTAGAATTAGAAGATAGTGCGATCCTCTTTGCCGGTCAGGTGGGACCGACCAGCCAACAGGGACAGTTACAGGTGGAAAATATTCCCTTAGCAACCCTGTCGAAATGGGTCAACCTTCCCTCCGTTGTTACCCTAGGGGGACAACTTAACGCCAATATGAACCTAGGGGGAACCCGTGACAACCCCCAAGCATCAGGACGTTTAGCCATTAATCAACCCACCATTAATCAAACCCTGTTAGCGTCAAGTCAAGGACAATTTACCTATGAAAAGGGGCAATTTAATTTTAGCGCGAGTAGTGTTCTCGATCGCCAAAGCGAACCCTTAACCATCGAAGGAACCTTTCCCTACGTTTTCCCCTTGGCCAATGTTCAACCAGAAAGCGATCGTTTACTCTTAAAATTCCAGGCCAAAAACGAAGGGTTAACCCTGCTTAATATCCTCAGTCAAGGACAAGTTGCTTGGTTAGGGGGAACAGGAACAGTACAATTAAACTTGTCAGGAAAAGTCGACCCAAAACGAGGAATTCCCTACGAACTACAAGCGGATGGTTTAGCCCAAGTTAAAAATGCCACCATTGCCACAAAAATGATGCCTCAAATCCCATTTCAGGAAGTTCAGGGCAAAATTCTCTTTGACTTAGATACCATTACCTTTGATGGGTTTACGGGGCAATTTAGCGGTGGTCAAGTTGCTGTGAGTGGCTCTTTACCCCTCTTAAAATTGACAGAAAACGACCCATCTTTGACCATTCAATTGAACAATTTAGCCCTTGATTTACCGCAAATCTATCAAGGAGGAGTCCAGGGTAATTTAAACATTGGGGGAAGTGTTTTAAGTCCTGAAATTGGGGGTGAAGTCAACCTATTTTCTGGTCAAGTTTTATTAAAAGAAAAAGCCAAGAAACCGAAAACTAGCTCTCCGTTATTAGCGAGTACAAAATTGAATAATTTACGCTTAAATTTAGGGAATAAAATAACCATCACTCGTCCCCCAATTTTAACCTTTTTAGCCACGGGAAATTTAGCCTTAAACGGAACCTTAGAAAATCCAGAACCCAACGGAATCATAACCCTAGAAAATGGCTTAGTCAATCTTTTTGCCAGTCAATTAAGATTAGCCGGGGGGAAAGATAATATCGCCCAATTTTTACCCGAAAAAGGATTTGATCCTTACTTAGATATTCAACTCTTTGCTGCTGCTACTGAAACAACACAAAACACCATTAACATTAACCCCAATTCTGCAGAAGTTCCTGAAACCTTTCGTGCTAATAAAGATAGTTTAGAAACGGTTAGAATTAAAGCAAACGTCGAAGGATTTGCCAGTAACATTACTCAAAGCATTAAATTGAGCAGTCAACCCAAACGAAGCGAACAGCAAATTGTCACCCTTTTAGGGGGAACCTTTCTCAATACATTAGGCACAGGAGAAACCACCCTAGGATTAGCTAATCTAGCAGGAACTGCCGTTTTTGGACCCGTTCAAGGAGCCATCGGAGAAGCTTTAGGATTGAGTGAATTTCGCATTTTTCCTACTCCTTTAATTAACCAAGAAGACGCTCTTGATACTTCTAATATTGGTGTAGCAGCCGAAGCCGGACTCGATTTAACCGAAGATTTTTCCCTCTCCATTCAAACCATTGTTAACAGCGATCGCCCCCCAAAATTAGGGCTACAATATCGAATTAATGACACCACAACCCTACGAGGATCAAGTAACTTTTCTGATGATAATCGCGGTAGTATTCAGTTTGAACAGCGATTTTAATGGAGAAAATGACGCATTTTGGTTAACACCATCACTAACCCTAACTCATTGGCCGCAGCAATAGAATCCTTATCCCGTAACGATCCCCCCGGTTGGACGATCGCAGTGATTCCAGCAGCAGCAGCAGTACGTACCGAGTCGTCAAAGGGGAAGAAACCATCACTGGCTAGGTAGCCCCCGTTAGCTGCCTCTCCCGCTTCTTCTAGGGCGATTTTCACTGCACCCACGCGGTTCATTTGACCGGCACCAATCCCCAACGTGGTGCGATTTTTGGTGACGACGATCGCATTGGATTTAACGTGCTTGGCTACTTTCCAGGCAAATAATAACTCGGCCAGTTGTTCAGGAGTGGGTTGTTTTTCGGTGACGATTTCCCAGTTATCCGGCACATCCACTGCATCATCGGAGTCTTGCACCAATAACCCACCGGCGATCGCTTTAACCGTTTGTTTGGGTCCTTGGGTTAAATCAGGTAACAATAAGACTCTGACTTTCCCTTTTTTACTGATGATTTCTTTCGCTTCTTCGGTGCAGTCAGGAGTCACTACACATTCTAAGAAGGTTTTGGTCAATTTCTCGGCGGTTTCTCCATCTAAGGGCTGATTTAAAGCCACAATTCCCCCAAAGGCAGAAATCGAGTCAGCGTTAAACGCTTGTTCATAGGCATCGGCTAAACGGTTAGCGACGGCTACTCCGCAGGGGTTAGTATGTTTGAGAACGGCTGCTGCTGGTTCTTTGGGGTCAAATTCAGCAATAATCCGTCTGGCTGCTTCTAAATCCACTAAATTATTATAACTGAGTTCTTTTCCTTGCAGTTTTGTGGCTGCAGTCCATCCGGTGGCTTTGGTTCCCCGTTGATACCAAGTAGCATTTTGATGGGGGTTTTCTCCATAGCGCAGGGTTTGAAAGGCGGTTCCGGCAACGGTGTAACGACTGGGTAGGGTGGTGCTTTCTTCGGTGGAAAGACTGGCAAAATAATCCGTGATCGCCCCATCGTAAGCGTTGGTTAAGGCGAAGGTTTCCCCTGCCATTTTTTGCCGAAAACTTAAGGAAGCTTCCCCGTTATTTTGTTTTAATTCTTGTAGATAAGTCTCGTAATATTTGGGGTTAGATACAACGGTAACGTGAGCGAAATTTTTAGCCGACGCACGCAATAAAGTGGGTCCACCAATATCAATTTTTTCGATGGCTTCGGCGACGGTGACATCGGGTTTAGCAATGGTTTCTTCAAAGGGATAAAGATTAACCACCACTAAGTCGATGGGACGAATCTTATTATTATTCATATCCTCCACATCTTGGGGGATATCTCGACGGGACAAAATACCCCCGTGAATGCGAGGATGGAGGGTTTTGACTCTTCCCCCTAAAATTTCGGGAGATCCTGTATAATCACTCACTTTTGTAACGGTTAGTCCAGCTTCTTGTAGGGTTTTAGCTGTTCCTCCACTACTGATTAATTCAAAACCAAATTCATTAACTAATTGACGGGCTAATTCAACAATTCCTGTTTTATCTGATACACTCAGTAGGGCTAACCTTGCCATTGGAAAATTATCTCTCAAGTAAACATCCAGTTGGCTTTATTATCCTATAAATACAGCGATCCTAAGCTAAAACAAATGTTATATTTACACCAGAGAGGGTGGGCAAAGAATTTCCTTGTCCAATTACCCACCTGATAATCTGCTCGATAATTATTTAATCGTTAGTCCACTCTTGCGCTGGAATCAGATCCGCAATACAATCTCTCAGTAAGAAGTCGTTTCTTTCTAATTCGGTTTCGATGCAACACCATTCTCCTGAAGGAAGATACTGACACAAAGTATAGATTCTTTGTTGTCTGTCCACCTTACCTTGTTCTACCAAATAGCGCGCTTCGTCCTTGATGTCTTCTATGGTATACCTTGTCATTAACATAACTCAGTCCCTCCTTAGGCGTTAACTCTCAAATACTGTTTAAATTTTGGTTAAATAAACGGGATGTGTATATAAAATAAATAGATAGATGGCACTCGAAACCCACCAGTGTCAGAGGACTGGTGTAATCCGAACCACTGAAGTATTAAACTCTATTTATATTGTAGCCATTGTAACATTCTACTAGGGATAAAAATATTAAGACTTAATTAAAGTTAAATTAACCTGACAAACGTTAAGGGATAGAATAAGTTTTATTGATAATTATCATTAACCGTACTTATCATCATCAAGAATTTTTCAGGAGTAACTAAAATGGCTTCTTTTGGTGAAGACGCGCTAGAGTATCATCGTTGTGATCGTCCTGGTAAGCTAGAGGTAAACGGAACAAAACCATTTATCACTCAAAGGGATCTCTCCTTGGCTTACACCCCCGGTGTTGCTGAACCTTGTCGGAGAATCCATCAAGATCCTGATTGTGCTTACGATTATACCATTAAAGGAAATTTAGTGGCGGTTGCCACCAATGGTTCGGCGGTTTTAGGGTTAGGAAATATCGGACCGTTGGCCGGGAAACCGGTGATGGAAGGGAAAGCAATCTTATTTAAACGGTTTGCAGACATCGATGTTTTTGACCTAGAAATTGATGCTGACGATCCCGAGCAATTTATTGCCACGGTTAAAAGTTTAGAGCCAACTTTTGGCGGTATTAATTTAGAAGATATTAAAGCCCCCGATAGTTTTTATATAGAAGAAACATTAAAAAAAGCCATGAAAATTCCTGTCTTCCATGACGATCAACATGGAACAGCAATTATTACTTCAGCTGCCCTATTAAATGCGTTGAAAGTGGCGAATAAATCTATCGAAACTGTTAAAGTAGTCTATTGTGGTGCGGGGGCTGCAGCCATTGCTTGTGCGAAACTTCATCTAACCCTAGGGGTGCAGCCAGAGCATTTAATTATGTGTGATAGAAAAGGGGTTATTTATACAGGAAGAAAAGAAGGGATGAACCCTTATAAGGCATTATTTGCTAATGAAACAAAAGCGAGAACATTAGAAGATGCGCTACAGGGTGCAGATGTGTTTATTGGCCTATCAGTAAAAGGTGCTTTATCAAGTTCTATGTTACAGTCGATGGCCAAGAATCCCATTGTTTTTGCTTTGGCAAATCCCGATC
>JAAUYB010133199.1_pt1 | contig 27088 bp, 22 predicted proteins | sample 7278071 | NCBI WGS metagenome assembly JAAUYB01 (sample SAMN14350121, study PRJNA611818) | marine sediment metagenome | isolation source: surface marine sediment (1.8m) | place: French Polynesia: Moorea | collected 2018-08 | reverse complement strand
GATCACCCCTTGGAGAACTTTGTCTAGACGAGGTGCCATCATTAAACTTATTAATAATAATAATCCCCAGATAATCATTACTATAAAGCGATAATGGTAAGTTACCCTACCTAATTTTGCAAAAATTGAGGATTGTTGACTTGATTTTGAGACAGAGGGCTCCATTATTTCTATAAAACCTTAAGAGTAAGATTGCACAACTATTCAGAATCTTTAAGCTGTTGTCACCGATAATCCGATAATTTAACTTATATTTTATGTCAATTACATCTCTATTTCCTGAGAAGTTTCTGAACGCAAGATTAAAAATAGCTCATAACAATTGCTTTTGGCATTCTTCTCTATATCAACTATCAAGATATAATTGAACAATATTGAATTATCCTGCTTGATATTTTTCTAAAATCTTCGGTATTTCATCATAGCCATCTACCCCAATAATTTTAATAATTTGAGGGCGATTATTTTCTAGAAGAGTTTGAAATTCTTCGGTGGTCATTTTACCTTTCATAATTATTAATAATCCGGCTGATTGTCGCCATTCACTGGAATTAATTTGAGCTAAAAGATACATTCCCAAACAACTATGATAGATGGCTTGAGATAGATTTTCTACGGTGTAATAAGCTTCAGCTAAATAGGTAAAGTTTAACCCTTGAAGATAAACATCACCTGAATTTAAAGCCATCTTATTACCCTTTTCTAAAGCAGTAATAGCTGCAGATGGTTGGGATAAGATGACATAAGCAATGCCCAGACTATTATAAGCCAATGCTTGACTTTGATAGTCTTCTAATCTTTCTGCTAAGGTTGCCCCTTGTTGCAGATAATTAATAGCAGATTCATAAATTTCTGGGTTAATTTGTTCAACTTCTCGCCCGCGAAAAACCTGACTATAACCCACATTAATTAATCCATTAGCTTCTCCTAATTTATCCCCAACTTGACGAGCAAACATTAAAGCTCTTTGACTATAATTAATGGCCTGATCATAATTTTTTTCAGAGATACAAATACGACTAAGATGATTAAAATTAGCAATTTCACAAGCTTTATCTGATGCTTGTTGAGCAATTTCCAAAGCTTCTAGATGAAATTCTTTCGCTTGTTTGTAATTGCCTAATGTCAGTTGCGAATAAGCTAACAAGGTTAACATTCGGGCTTTTTCTTGGTTTCTTTCTACTTGTTTTAAAGGATCATCAAAATAAGTCAAAGTGTCCCGCAGATTATCACCAGAAAATGAAGCAAAGAGTCCTCCATATAAAGGAAAATCTTTCCTTTTTGTCAACTGACGCATTGATTGTAACATCATGGAAAAATATCCTTCTTTTAAATTATTATTTTTACCTTCAAACCCTTGAGCAAGTTGAGCAAAAATCATCGAAAATATTAACAAAGTGCTATAGGATAATCGTTGACCAAATTTAGCATTATAAGGCTGTTCATCAAACCATTTTACTAACCCTTTTTCTAAGAAGTTTAAGACAATAATGAGTTCAACCCAAGCTCTTAATTCTACTTGATAACTTTTATATGAAAGCTCTCTAATGGATTCATTACTAGCTAAACTTTTAAACAGCATTTTGGCTAAAGGTAAAGCTGTTTTTTTCTCCCAAAATGGCCAAGGTCCTTGCTTTTCTGAACCAAACCCTAGGCTACTTTGATTTTGTTCATAAATCCAACTAATTAAATCAGGTTCTAAACGAGAAAATTCCTTTAAACCATCCATAATTCCTTGAGCTAATTCCCAGGTATCTAAAGCTTCACTTGATTCTTGAAGGGACTGAGAAAATTTTTGTAATTGTTCCCTGGTGAAACTGGGAGATTGGCTATTATCAATCCAAGATAAAAAAGAGCCTAGCAAGTGTTGAGAATCAGTGTTTTTGATCTGTTCTATGGCCGTTGTAATGACTTGATCATTTTGATTTTCTTGTTGCCATCTTTCCCATTCACCCTGAATGGTTTGTAATGCTCTTAAAATGCGAGTTGCTTTCAGCTTTTTCTCTAATTGTGCTGTAGTCTGTCTAACTTTTTCATCAAGAATGCGCTCAAAAATTTCTCCTGTTCCCGACTCAATATCCTTAACCAACATCCGATAAACCTGTTCTTTTGAGCGGATTTTTCCTTGTAGAGTAATATCGACTATAGAATCAATAAGTTGCTGATAACGGTTAGATAGAGAATTGGGATCAGACATAGTTATTGGGAACAATAATGAATGAACAGGGATAGGCGATCGCTAACAAACGAAAAGTTGGCTCTGCTTTCTTCAATTATCTTAATCGAAGAATAGGGAATTAAAAACTGCTACCCTAGAAGATAACGATAACCTTTGGGAAAGGTGGCCAATAACAATGGGACTCAAAAATAACTCTAGCTTTCTGCGTCTTCCCCCCCTCGGTAGTCTTTTATTAGCGGGGGTTGGGGTTCTATTTTTCATCTATCTTATTTATTCTTATATCAATCGTTCTGATAACGAAGTTACCATCGAACCCTATAGCGAATTCCTAGAAAAAGTCGAAGATGATAAAGTAGCTAGAGTCAAAATAGGTAATCGTTTGATCCTCTATCAACTTAAGTCCTTATCCCTTCTTTCTCCTTCCGAAGACTTATTACCCCTACCAGAAACCCCCCTAGATCCTTCCGATAACTCTAGTAACCCCTTTCATGGTTTAACCCCTTCAACCCCCAGTCAAACCACATCTCCAAGGTATTTAGGTAAAGTTTTAGCCACCATTCCCATTGATGACCCCAATTTGCCCATTTTACTCAAAAACAAAGGTATCATCTTTGAAGCAGCCCCACCCCCTAAAAATAGCTGGGTGAGTACCCTTCTAGCTTGGGTCATTCCTCCCATTATTCTAGTCTTAGCTATGCAATTTCTCCTCTACCGTAATGAAGATCGGGGTTCCTTGGCTTTCAGTAAAAGTAAAGCTAAAGTATATGTAGAAGGAGAAACTGCCAAAATTACCTTTGCCGATGTTGCTGGGGCCGAAGAGGCGAAAACCGAATTAGTAGAGATCGTCGAATTTCTCAAAAACCCCGACCGTTTTAGCCGCATTGGGGCCAGAATACCTAAAGGTGTGTTGTTAGTTGGTCCTCCGGGAACAGGAAAAACCCTTTTAGCCAAAGCTGTGGCCGGAGAAGCTGATGTTACCTTTTTTAGCATCTCAGCCTCGGAATTTGTGGAATTATTTGTGGGAACTGGGGCCGCAAGGGTACGAGATTTATTTAACCAGGCCAAAAAACAGGCTCCCTGTATCATTTTTATTGATGAATTAGATGCCATTGGCAAGTCCCGCAGTGGGGGCAATGGCTTAAGTGGCAGTAACGATGAACGAGAACAAACCCTCAATCAACTTTTAACAGAGATGGATGGCTTTGCCGTGGGGGATGCCACAGTCATCGTTTTAGCCGCCACCAATCGCCCGGAAACCCTCGATCCTGCCCTATTACGTCCAGGCCGCTTTGATCGTCAAGTTTTGGTAGATAGACCTGATTTAGCGGGAAGACAGGCAATTTTAGAAATATATGCTCAACGGGTAGAAATTGCTCCAGAGATTAACCTGAAAGATATTGCTACTCATACTCCTGGTTTTGCGGGGGCAGATTTAGCTAACTTAGTTAATGAAGCGGCTTTGTTAGCGGCCAGAAATCAACGGGAATATGTTACCCAAGCAGACTTCAAAGAAGCTATAGAAAGGGTAGTGGCCGGTTTAGAGAAGAAAAGCCGAGTTTTAGGGGATTATGAGAAGAAAATTGTGGCGTATCATGAAGTTGGCCACGCCTTAGTGGGGGCAGTGATGCCAGGTGGTGGTAAGGTGTCAAAAATATCTATTGTGCCACGGGGTTTATCTGCCTTGGGTTATACCTTGAAAATGCCCACGGAAGACCGTTTTTTGATGAGTGACAAGGAGTTTCGTCAACAAATTGCCATGTTATTAGGGGGACGGGTTGCAGAAGAGATTATCTTTGGCAGTGTTACTAATGGCGCATCAGATGATTTACAACGGGCCACGGATATTGCTGAACGTATGGTAACAACCTATGGCATGAGTAAGGTATTAGGCCCTTTGGCTTACGATAAACGACAACAGGGTAATTTTTTAGGGAGCAATGGGGTTAACCCTCGTCGTTTGGTCAGTGAGGAAACGGCAAAAGCCATTGATGAAGAGGTGAAGCAAATTGTTGATTCAGGACATCAACAAGCCTTATCTATCCTTAATCATAACCGTGAGTTATTAGAAAAGATTGCTCAACAACTATTAGAGATTGAGGTTATAGAAGGAGAAGAACTGCAAATGTTACTTGAGCAAGTGGAAGGGTAATATTTCTGATTTTCTGTTATGAAAATACATTGTATCTTTACTTTAGAAATTAATCAGTTACTAACTATGATGACAATTAATGTACAATCGCAATAGTTATCGTTCACGAAGGATAGTTATGTTTGTCGGAACAACTGAAGCAGCAGAACGCCTGGGAATTTCTGGTGCTAGATTGCGTGTACTACTCAAAGAAAGAAGAGTCGAAGGGGCCTATAAAACAGGGAAAATGTGGATTATTCCCTTATATAACGGCGTACCTGTTATTGCTAGACGCAAACGGGGACCACAACCGCAATGGAAAAGGAAACGAGTTCCCCCTAAAAACATTGTTCATGTTAATCGTCATGTCATTAAAAACAATCATGATTTCATGAAAAAAAATCCCTATTTGCTTGAAAACAGAAGAGATATAGCCAATCTAGCACCTGTAATTTCTGTTAAATATTGTCAGGAGAATATATATGGTCATGAAGTCAAAATTAATGGACCTTGTCGCGTTACTTATCGTCCAGATGCCCCAAGGTCTTGTGGGGCTATGGTTTGGATTGAAACCTTTTCTTCCGTTGATGTGATTAGAGGCAAGCAAGCCTAGAATTAGCAATTATTTGGCTAAAAATGTTAGGATTTTTTATGTTGCATTAAAGACAACAAAACTAAAATAGAATATATAGATATAGTGAGACGGTTTGCCCTGTGGTTTCTTCAATAGCGAAAGTAACTTCACCCTTAGCGAAAACTCCCCAACGTCGTACAGGTGCCTATGCCTTGATCGATGGCCTGGTACGTCATGGAGTTAAACACATTTTTGGCTACCCAGGTGGAGCCATTCTCCCCATTTATGATGAATTATATAGAGCCGAAGCCAGGGGAGATATTCAACATTTCCTGGTTCGACATGAACAAGGTGCCTCCCATGCGGCCGACGGTTATGCCCGCGCCACAGGTAAAGTAGGGGTCTGTTTCGGCACATCAGGGCCAGGGGCAACCAATTTAGTAACAGGTATTGCTACAGCACACCTAGACTCTATTCCCATGGTTGTGGTCACAGGCCAGGTAGGAAGGGCGGCCATCGGTAGTGATGCCTTCCAAGAAACGGATATTTTTGGTATTACCCTCCCCATTGTTAAACATTCCTATGTGGTGCGTCATGCTGCCGATATGGCTAGAATTGTGGCCGAAGCTTTCCATATTGCTAGCACGGGGCGGCCTGGGCCGGTGTTAATTGATGTTCCCAAAGATGTCGGACTCGAAGAATGTGATTATCTTCCTGTTGAACCTGGTCAAGTGAAATTGCCAGGATATCGCCCTACAGTAAAAGGGAACCCTCGTCAAATTAATGCGGCCCTAGCCTTAATGGAATCATCAGAGCGTCCTTTACTCTATATTGGGGGTGGAGCGATCGCAGCTAATGCCCACAGTCAAGTTCAAGAATTGGCCGAACGCTTCCAAATGCCTGTTACCACAACCTTAATGGGTATTGGCTCTTTTGATGAAGATCATTCCCTATCAGTGGGAATGTTAGGAATGCACGGTACGGCCTATGCTAACTTTGCCGTTAGTGAGTGTGATCTATTGATTGCTGTAGGAGCGAGATTTGATGATCGCGTCACCGGGAAATTAGATGAATTTGCTTCACGGGCTAAGGTTATTCATATTGATATTGATCCTGCTGAGGTAGGCAAAAATCGTCTGCCTGAAGTTCCCATTGTGGGAGATGTTCGTCAAGTATTAGAACAGTTATTACAGCGATCGCGGGAAATTGATGTTCCTCTGGACGCAGAAAAAACGAAAGCTTGGTTAAACCGCATTAACCGTTGGCGAGAAGACTATCCCCTAGTCGCCCCCCACTATGACCAGAGTATCTCCCCTCAAGAGGTGATTGTTGAAGTCAGTCGCCAAGCTCCCCACGCCTATTACACAACGGATGTGGGACAACATCAAATGTGGGCGGCTCAATTCTTAAATAATGGTCCTCGTCGTTGGCTTTCTAGTGCTGGTTTAGGAACCATGGGTTATGGAATGCCGGCCGCCATGGGAGCAAAAGTTGCTTTACCAGATGAAGAAGTTATCTGTATTAGTGGAGATGCTAGTTTCCAGATGAACCTACAGGAGTTGGCTACCCTGGCGCAATATAACATTGCTGCCAAAACCGTGATTATTAATAATGGTTGGCAAGGAATGGTGCGTCAATGGCAACAAACCTTTTATGGTGAGCGTTATTCTTCTTCTAATATGCAGCCAGGAATGCCTGATTTTGAACTTTTGGCGAAAGCTTTTGGAGTCAAAGGCATTACTGTTAGAGAACATTCTCAACTGGCAGGAGCCATTGCTGAAATGTTAGCCCATGATGGTCCTGTCTTGATGGATGTTCATGTTAAACGGGATGAAAATTGTTATCCCATGATTGCCCCTGGAAAGAATAATGCTCAAATGATCGGGCTTAGGGAACCCAAAGCAAAACAGTCACTCCCAGAGTTAATTCATTGTAGTCATTGTGGCACTGAAAATTCCAGCACTAACAAGTTTTGTCTAGGGTGTGGGACTAAAATTTAAGGGCTTTGATTGAACGGGAGAGCGTCAACCTGCCCATTCATCCGACATTTTTCGGTAAATTTGGCGATGTCTATCATTACAGTGAACAACTACGATCGTAGTCAATACCGATATAATGATAGGCAAAATTTATGGGACGATTTTTGAGAAACGGAATGGTTCTAATTTCTTCTCTGATCGGGATCACAATTATTTCTAGTCATGTTAATGCTTCTCCCAGTTGCTATGGCTTAGACAAAGAGGGTAATACTATTGATTTATCCTCTTTATGTTCCCCTTCATCTGAAGTTAATTCTTTACCTTCTGTGCCCACTAATTCTAATATAAAACCTGAAAATAATCCAGTTTCAGACAACAAAGAATCTTCTGCAGTTTCCCCCAGAGAAGAAGCCGAAAAAGATCTACAAGCTTGTTTTAGTAGTTACACTTGCAGCCAAATGGTGGGAGGCAATAATGAACCTCAAAAAACTCCTCATCAAGTGCGTATTGAGCAATTTTTAAATGGGGGAAGACTTAAGCAAAATTAAGACTGTTAAAATTTAACTTCATCGGCAAAACTTTGACGACGATTAAAATGAAATGCTCCAGCAACTGATCCCCAGACTAATTCATTTGTCAGAGGATCATAACCCCGATCAAGACTGATTAATTGATGATCATTAACCTCAAAACTATTCTCTAAATAGGTTTCTTTTCCATTACGAAATACACGACAATTTTTTCCAGGTTTAACAACTCCCTTAAAACTGCTTCCTGTCCAATCAACAAACATATCACACCCCTGCATTAATTCTATGTTATCGGGGGTTATTTTTTTGAGTTTTTCTAGATCACGGGACGCACCTAAAAATGCTTGATCATCCTTGAGTTTATAATTTTCTAATTCTATTCTTTGAGCAACAATATTTAATTTAAGTACCCGTACTCGATAAGGACAGTTTAACATAAAGTCATAAGCTTGTTCTAAAAATAAACTAGGTTGGGGAAAATTCTCTAGGGGTAAAGGACGAATACAGACCCGAATATGAGCATAAAAAGGTGGGTTTTCAAAGGCTTGTTCTTGATTACTAAAATCAGCACACATCCAACGTGCTAAGGCTTTTATATCTGTAGCGTGAGACATAACTAATTAACTTTAATTGAGGTTAACAATAGATTGATTTTACCTCAATTTGGTGATCTTATTAGTAATAATAATTAGGGATTTTCTGCCCTTAACTCGTAAAATTCTTGTCCTCTAACCGTTGCTAACTCAGGGTATCCCGCTTCTATGAGGGCGCGATCGCGGATACGGCAAGAGTCGCAGACTCCACAGGGTTCTGGATCTCCTTGATAACAAGACCAAGTTTTCTCAATAGGAACCCCCATTCTAATAGCATCTTTGATAATATCAACTTTTGTCTTTTTGAGCAAGGGGGCAATAAGTTGAGGAGCTTTGCCTTCAAGTCCAGCTTTTGAGGAAAGATTGGCGAGGTTTTGATAGGCTTGGAGATAATCGGGGCGACAATCAGGATAACCAGAATAATCCACTGCATTGATGCCTAAATAAATGGCTTCTGCACCCTTTGCTTCAGCCAAGGAGAGGGCAAGGGCAATAAAAACCGTATTTCTTCCAGGAACGTAGGTGGAAGGGATAATCGTGGTATCAACGCCACTTTGGGGCAATGATAGAGAGGTGTCGGTTAAGGACGATCCTCCCCATTGGGCAATGTTGACATCGATGATGTAATGTTGGCTGATGTTTAAGGCTTGGGCAATGGTTTTGGCTGCGTCTAACTCCCGTTGGTGGCGTTGTCCATAGCTTAGGGAAAGGGCAATTATGTCATAGCCTTGGTCAATGGCGATCGCTGCTGAGGTAGCAGAGTCTAACCCCCCCGATAAGAGAACAACTGCCACAGGTTTCTTGGTCATTTAATACTTATTTGATGGGTTTTCATTCTTTATTTTAAGAGTAAATGTTCTTGATCTCAATCAATTTTTTGTTAAGCTGATAGGGAAAAGGGGGTTAGAAGGGGTGGAGCCAAGAAATGAAAGGATTTGTATTAATTGTTATGGTTATTTTTTTACTAATGATTAGCAATGTTTTGTCTTTTCCCTCTTCTGCTACCCTAACTCCTGTTGTTAATAATGAGATAGCTATGAGTAACGTTAAACTATTATCTGCTCAAGAGTTAAAAGCCGCTTTAAATCAATTAAATGGTTGGACAGAAAAAGACGGTAAAATACATCGTCAGTTTCAATTTAATTCTTTTGTTGAAGCTTTTGGTTTCATGTCTAGTGTAGCTTTAGTTGCTGAATCTATGGGACATCATCCCGAATGGTTTAATGTTTATAATCGTGTCACCATTGACTTAACAACCCATGATGCAGGGGGTATCACCAATAAGGATATAGAATTAGCCAAAAAAGCCAATGAATTGAGTAAAATGTAAGAGTTTATCAGCAGGAAAAATCTATGTTTGGGAAGAAAAAAATTCAGTTATTTGATGGCTTCATAGGCTCAAAACATTGACCATTACCGGACATCCGCCAACCCTTGAGTGCTCCCTAAGAAAGTTTTGACATTTATCCGTGTGAATACTCAAGAAGTGATCAAGCCTTCATCTTTATGTTAAGCGAAAAGATAGGTATGTTCTGGAACGGTTTACGATCAAAGTATCGTTTGCGAACCCGAATTAAGAATTTAATTAGGTAATCTTGATTTTATTTATCTTTGATACATGGCTCAGCAGCTCCAACAAACAGCCAATATTGGAATGTTCATATCTTAAATTCTGGGATGTTCCAGTTCCCCAACAATTCATCCCTGGGAGCATCCCATTTTTGTAAGCGGATCTCTAAAAGTCTTGACAGACAAAGGTTTCAGCCCCACTAAAATGGTTGATTTGCAAAATTGGGATGCTCCCTCATCCCTTAATTCAGCAACGCCTATTTCTGCACTATATTGGGCGAAAAACTATGTGGGGTTTTTTCAAAATGAGAATTGTTGTTTTGAGGCTCAAATTAAATCTGGAAACAAGGAATATAGTAGAATGAAAGTAAATTTGTTTCCCTCAGAATGAGTGGATAATTCTACTCAATCAATCAATGAATCTCGATATACCGACGAACTTTAAAATTTTCAACTACCAATATTATGTGGGTTCTAATCTTTATCTTAATACGTCAGCCCTATTGTTTGAAGTAGAGATAGGAACCAAGGAAAATCTTTTAAGTCTTGATGATTATCAAATAGCCATACAGAAACAACTGCCTCAGTTACAGTCAAATTTAATTTCTGACTATCTATCATTAATCGCTTGCACCATTAGTCAAGTTAATCAATTAGACTTAGACTTACCCCTAGATAGTTATAGCATTTATAGGACAGAAAAAGCTCAAAAAATAGCCATTGCTACCCTAGATGAAAGAACCAGTTATGGTGTGGTTGAATTAGTCAGAGACTGGTTGGAAGCCATTACCCTCAGAGAAAAATTCGATTTTGTAGCACGACTGCGTTATTTACAAGAACGTTTCCGTCGCTCTATTTATGGCGGTCCCACCAGCTATGCCTTGCTTCGTGCAGCACAAAAACGAGGCATTCCCACCTTCTACTTACCCGATGAGCGACTCATACAATACGGTTACGGTAAATATCAGGTCAGGGGCATTTCTACTACCTTTGAGAGAGACAGTCATCTAGATTCAGACTTTACGACCTTTAAGGATGACTGTAAGGCATTTTTAGGGCGTTGTAGCTTTCCCGTTCCCAGAGGAGAGGTTGTTTATTCCTGGAAAGAAGCCTTAGCCACTGTCAAAACCATTGGTTATCCTGTAGCTGTCAAACCAGTGGTGGGCCATAAAGGCATTGGAGTAACCGCTAATATTCAAGACCAACCAGGCTTAGAACAAGCCTTTGCTCAAGCGAAAGTAGCGAGTGTTGAACGCAAAGGAGAAATTATTATTGAACAGAGTTTGGCGGGTAATGACTTTCGCCTACTTTGTGTGGGAGGCAAATTTGTGGCTGGAATGGAACGTCGGCCAGCCTTTGTTATTGGTAATGGGACTTCTACCATTGCTGAACTAATTGAGCAAGAAAATAATACACCCCAAAGACAAGATAGCCCAACTTCTGCTCTTGCACCGATAATTGTTGATCAGGCATTAGAAAACTATTTAGAAGAACAAAAGTTATCCCTAAAAAGTGTTCTTCAACCTGAAGAATTAGTCTATTTACGAAAAATAGCTAATATTTCTTCGGGTGGGGTAAGTGTAGATGTCACTGATAACATTCATCCTGATAATCGTCAGTTAGCTGAAGAAATTTCTCAATATTTTCGTTTAGTTTGTTTAGGCATTGATGTTATTACCACTGACATATCTCAATCTTGGAAAGAAGGTAATTTAGGCATTATCGAAATTAATGCTGCCCCTGGGGTATTTATGCATCTTAACCCAGCTATTGGTAATAGTATTGATGTCCCTAGTAAAATTATTAATTTTCTCTTTCCTGTCACACAACCCCATCATATACCAATTATTACAGTTAATCGTTTATTACCAGAAAAACTAGAAGCTTGGATTAACTATTTACTAAAATTGTATCCACATTTATTAATTGGTGGAGTCTGTCGTGGGGGGGGTTGGCTTAATGAAAGTCGTAAAGCTTATGATGAAAACTACCAAACCTATAATGATCTAGTCCAAAGCTTTCTACGTCATCCTCAACTTGAGCTTTTAATCGTAGAATACCCTGAAGACATTTTTATTCGAGAGGGTATGGCTTATTGGGGTAGTGATTTAGTGGTTTTAGATGAACCCACGGAGATAGAAAAGACTTTAACGAGAGATGTTTTATCTCAACACAAATTAATTGTCCAACAAGGAAAAAAAATTACAGTCGGAACCAAAGAAAAAATGGAAGCATACCCCTTAGAAGCACCAGAATCTTTTGAAGACTTTTATCGTCATCAAAGTCATCTATTTCTGTCAGAGTTATGCCTAAAACAATAACTTTTAGGCATAATTTTTTCGATTTTCGGCATCGATCATTAAAGCTTCAGCTATTTTAGAAAAGGGGAACTATTGTTATTTTTGGGCATTTTAGAGCTGTTAAACAATTTCTTGGCAACCACCTTCCCTATTCCCCATTCCCTGTTGCCTTTAATTTAACGAAGGTAATTGATTATGCCAATCAGTGGACTGTTCATAAGCATAACCCACTTGAAATAGTTTCCCTTCTTCTAGGACATTACCAATTAATTGTAAGCCAATGGGTAAGCCTTGTTCATCAAACCCGCAAGGAATACTCATCCCAGGTAAACCCGCTAAATTAACCGGAATGGTCATTAAATCGGATAAATACATACTCAAAGGATCAGAAGTCTTTTCCCCCGCTTTAAAAGCCGTTGTCGGAGACGTGGGACAGACCAAAACATCCACCTTTTCAAACCCCGCATCAAAATCCTCTTTAATTAAGGTGCGAACCTTTTGGGCTTTGAGATAATAAGCATCATAGTACCCTGCGGATAAAGCATAGGTTCCTAACATAATGCGTCGTTTAACCTCAGTTCCAAAACCTGTAGCGCGGGTTTTGGTGTACATATCTATGAGGGTATCAGCCTCTTCTCGGATGCCGTATTTTACCGCATCATAACGGGCTAAATTAGAAGACGCTTCAGAAGGGGCAATAATATAGTAAGCAGGTAAGCCATAACGGAAACGGGGACAGGAAACCCTGACAACCTTTGCTCCGAGACTTTTAAAATGAGCGATCGCCTCATTAACGGTTTTGGCCACCACTGTATCTAACCCGTCTCCGAAGGTTTCGTCAATAACACCAATGGTTAACCCCTCTAAAGATGGTTTGAGAAACTGGGTATAGTCAGGAATAGGCCTATTAATGCTAGTAGAATCTTTGGCATCATATCCGGCGATCGCCCCCAATAAAATAGCTGCATCTTCCACATTACGGGCAAAAGGTCCAATTTGATCCAAGGATGACGCATAGGCCACCAACCCAAAGCGAGACACCAAACCATAGGTAGGTTTTAGCCCCACCACCCCACATAAAGCGGCCGGTTGCCTGATCGAACCCCCCGTATCCGAACCCAGTGAAACAACGCATTCTGAGGCAGCTACAGCGGCCGCCGAACCCCCAGAAGATCCCCCAGGAACCCTAGAAAGATCCCAAGGGTTAGCAGTCACTTGATAACCAGAGTTTTCCGTAGAACTTCCCATGGCAAACTCATCTAGGTTAGTTTTCCCCACCATAACTGCCCCTGCGTCCTTTAATTTTTGGGTCACAGTCGATTCATAAGGAGGAACAAAATTTTCTAAAATTTTAGAGCCGCAAGTAGTAGTAATGCCCTTGGTACACATATTATCTTTAATACCGATGGGAATGCCTGCTAATAAGCCGATTTCTTCTTTATTAGCGATTTTTTTATCTACTTGTTTGGCCGTTTCTAGGGCATGATCGGCGGTAATTTGTAAGAAACTTTTTACTTTGGGGTCAACTGCCTTGATTCTTTCTAAGGCTTCTGTGGTAATTTCAACAGCAGATCGTTCTTTATTGACTAATTGTTGATGGAGTTCGCGGATAGATGTCATGGTGTACTCTAATCAATTATGGGGGGGTGAGTTGCACGCCCACCATCTACAAATGTTACCATTTTGCTGACTGATTAACTGCTTTGTTCAAGACTTAAGATCAGGTCGTGATTGCAACCAGGAGTCAGTAGATTTGTAGATAGAGAATCAAGTCCTTTTGTTAAAATAATTGAGAGTTTCTAGGTTGAAAAATCGATGATTACAGTTCGCCGATCCCAAGAACGCGGAATCAAGAACTTTGGTTGGTTAGATACTCGTCATAGCTTCTCTTTTGGTCAATATTATGACCCACAATATATGGGTTTTGGGACGCTACGGGTGATTAATGAGGATAAGGTACAACCAGAGACAGGTTTTGGGACTCATCCTCACCACGATATGGAAATTATTACTTATATTATTCAGGGATCCTTAGAACATAAGGACAGTATGGGTAATGGGTCAATTATTCGTCCTGGAGATGTACAGCGAATATCGGCGGGAACAGGGATAAAACACAGTGAGTTTAATCCATCTGCCACTGATCTTGTTCATTTCCTACAAATTTGGATTGTCCCCCATACCCAAGACTTAACCCCCAGTTACGAACAAAAACACTTTTTGCCCACCGAGAAACAGGGAAAACTCTGTTTAATTGCTTCTGGTGATGGTAGGGAAGGGTCCGTTACCATTCATCAAAATCTTGATTTATATGCGACTCAGTTAACCATAGGAGCCATGGTTTCCTATTCTTTAACCGAAGGGAGAAGTCTCTGGGTACAAGTGGTTACAGGAATGGTGGAATTAGGAGATATCCAACTTGCTGCTGGAGATGGTGCCGGAATATCTCTTCGGGACAAGATCACTCTCAAAGGGCTTTCAGAGAAGGCTGAACTGTTGTTGTTTGATTTAGGTATGTCTACTTCTTAGTTGATTTTTGTCAAGACTTTGTTGACAAGACTTAATATTTTTGTTACATTACTTTACACAGGGACAGTAAACAAAATCTTATATTTTCAGGAGCTTTGTTTGCGATCTAAAATCGTGTGATTTCGGTATCTCCCATTGATATTGAGTTCTCCTAGAATACCTCGGTGACGTGCCGGGGTTTTTTATTGACTCCATTTCCTGTAAGCTCCCGAATTGAGACAAAATAAGTTAAGGTAAAGTTTAGTTAACTTTTCCCCCTTGTGGCATAATTTGCCATAACAGGGTTATCGTCCTAACCTGAAAAGCTATAGTCATAGTAGCGGTCAAGGTTTGCTTCCAGGCAACCTTTTAAACATTGGGGACGACATTTAAGGTGTGAGGCAAGCTGTGTCAGTAAAAAAAACCCATCCTAAAAATATCTCTCAGAGAAAATCTTCTGTCAGGAAAAAGCCCAAGGGTATAAGCTGGTTGCTCATTGGGTTAGGACTAACGGCAGTTTCCCTAACATCAGCCGCAGCAGGGGCCTTTATTGCTGTTTCCTTATCCGCAACCCCCTTAAAACAAAGTTCTCTAACGCCGGAGGAAGAAAAAGTTTTTAGTCAAGATGAGGCTATTTCTTACAAAAATCTACGTCTTCCCGCATTAAGTCGTCCGGTCAATGTGTTGGTACTGGGAACCAAGGTTTTAACTTCAGAAATAGATGAAAAACCCCCAGAAAACTTGGGATATCATGCCTTGGTTAATTCCTTTAAAGGATTGTCTGATACTATGGTCTTAGTAAGATTCGATCCCCTCAGCAAAAAACTTAGTGTCTTATCAATTCCAAGAGACACCCAGACAACCATTAATTATGAACTAAAAAAAATTAATGAGGCTAACTATTATGGTGGCCCTGCCTTAACGGCTGAAACTGTCAGTGAACTTTTAGACGGTGTTCCCATTGATCGTTATGTGAGGGTCAATGTTCAAGGGGTTGAGAAGGTAATTAATGCTTTGGGAGGGGTGAATGTTTATGTTCCCAAAGACATGAAATATACTGATCATAGTCAACATCTTTACATTGATCTCAAGGAAGGAGAACAGCATTTAGATGGGGAAAAAGCAGTTGCCTTTTTACGTTTCCGTTATGATCGTTATGGTGATATTGGACGGGTACAACGGCAACAGATGTTTATGCGGGCGTTAGTCGAACAAGCATTAAAGCCTCAAACTTTGTTGAGAATGCCCGAAATTTTATCAATTATCAGTTCCTACATTGACACTAATTTAACGGTGGAAGAATTAGTGGCCTTGTCAGGTTTTGCTTCCCAAACGAAACGCTCCAGTGTTCAAATGTTGATGCTTCCTGGACGGTTTAGTGGAGACGGTAAACATGAAGTTAGTTATTGGTTGCCTAACCGTTATCAAATCAAAAACATGGTAGCAGAGCATTTTGATCATGGTCAACCGGGTTTTGAAGTTGAACAAACTAACCCCAGTAACCTGAGAATTGCCATTCAAGATAGCACAGAAGATCCCGAAGCAGTACAACGAATGGTAAATTATTTACGAGAGGCAGGGTATCGTCGTATTTTTGTCAGCGATCAATGGTCCCAACCCTTACAAACCACCCGAATTCTAGCACAGAATGGAGATGATTTAGGAGCAGCAACCTTACGCGCTGATTTAGGGGTAGGGGAGGTTTTAGTGGAAAGTACAGGTAATTTAGCCTCTGATATTACCATTGTTCTCGGTCAAGATTGGCAAAGTTATTATCCTAATTCTTCAGTTCCCTATAAGGAAACTTCCCAAGTCAAGTAGCTAAGGGACCATTAAAAATTACTTTCATTGTTAAAAAACTATTGAGAGCATTCAATTTTTCGTGACCTCTGTCACCATTTGACCGTTAGTTGCTAACCTATAAGCATACCCAAGGAGTGTAACGGAATTATCGATGCAAACGCAAAATAGAATTACTCAGGAACAACCATTATCCCTTAACGATGCCATCAGTGCTAGCCAAAATTATCTACTTTCCCTACAATATCCTCAAGGATACTGGTGGGCAGAATTAGAGTCTAATATTACCCTCACTGCTGAAACTGTTTTAGTCCATAAAATTTGGGGAACGGATAAAACCCGTCCTTTACATAAAATAGAAGCTTATTTACGTCGTCAACAACGGGAACATGGGGGTTGGGAACTCTTCTATGGTGACGGAGGGGAAATTAGTACCTCTGTTGAAGCATACATGGCTTTGCGTTTGTTAGGAGTTCCCCAAGATGACCCCGCGTTAATTCGTGCTAAGGAATTTATTATTAGTAAGGGTGGTATTAGTAAGACCCGCATTTTTACCAAGTTTCATTTAGCTTTAATTGGTTGTTATAACTGGAAGGGTATTCCTTCTATTCCCCCATGGATTATGCTATTTCCTAATAGTTTTCCTTTTACTATTTATGAAATGGCCAGTTGGGCGCGGGAAAGTACGGTTCCCTTAATTATTGTCTTTGATGATCAGCCAGTTTTTGCTGTTGATCCTATCTTTAACCTCGATGAATTATATGCAGAAGGTGTAGAGAATGTCAAGTATAGTTTACCCCGTAATCATAATTGGGGTGACATCTTTTTAGGGTTAGATAAGGTCTTGAAATTCGCCGAAGCGGTTGATTTAGTTCCCTTTCGTAAAAAGGGTCTAAAAGCCGCAGAAAGATGGATGTTAAATCATCAACAAGAAACAGGAGATTGGGGAGGAATTATGCCCCCCATGTTAAATTCTTTAATTGCATTCCGTGTCTTAAATTATGATGTTGATGATCCTTCTGTACAACGAGGATTTGAAGCCATTGATCGCTTTTCTATAGAAGAAAATGATACCTATCGTGTACAAGCTTGTGTATCTCCTATATGGGATACGGCTTGGGTCATACGCGCTTTAACGGAATCTGGTTTACCTAAAGATCATTTTTCTTTAGTAAAAGCAGGAAAATGGCTATTAGATAAACAAGGTCTAGGATATGGAGATTGGGCAGTTAAAAATAAGACCGGAAAACCTGGGGGCTGGGCGTTTGAGTTTACAAATCGTTTCTATCCCGATATTGATGATTCTGCTGTGGTAGTTATGGCACTTGATGGCATAAAATTACCCGATGAAAATCGCAAAAAAGCAGCCATTAATCGTTGTTTAGAATGGATAGAAACCATGCAATGTAAAAGTGGTGGTTGGGCAGCTTTTGATGTTGATAATGATCAAGCTTGGTTGAATGAAGTTCCTTATGGGGACTTAAAAGCCATGATCGATCCCAATACGGCTGATGTCACAGCTAGGGTAATCGAAATGTTGGGAGCTTGTAATCTCAAAATGGAGGGTGATCGCATTCAAAAAGCCCTTAATTATCTATACCAAGAACAGGAAAAAGATGGTAGTTGGTTTGGTCGTTGGGGCGTTAATTATATCTATGGAACCAGTGGAGTATTATCAGCTTTAGCAGTTCTCGAAATTGATAAACATCGTCCCCAACTTCAACAAGGAATTAACTGGTTATTAAGTTGTCAAAATAATGATGGCGGTTGGGGAGAAACTTGTTGGAGTTATAATGATCCTAACCTCAAGGGAAAAGGCGTTAGTACCCCTTCTCAAACCGCTTGGGCTTTAATTGGTTTATTAGATGCAGGCGAAGCTTTAAACAGCTTTGCAGCAGATGCTATTGAGGGAGGGATCAACTATTTATTAACTACCCAAACTGATGAAGGGACTTGGGAGGAAGCCGAGTTTACTGGAACTGGGTTTCCCTGTCATTTCTATATACGGTATCATCTGTATCGTCATTATTTTCCCTTAATCGCTCTCGGACGCTATCAAAAATTAAGCGCTCACTTGTAATCTGATGACTCTAAACTAACCATGTTTGATCTCCTTTAGCAATTTCAATAAGTCGCTGTTGTCGTTGATAGCGACTTGTTAAGATATCTGCCTCATGAAATTTTTAAAGGTTCTCGAATTAAGCGAATATATAAATGTTTAAATGTTGAACGAATAACCCTTGGTAGTCCAAAATCAATAGGCATCTGTTGATCAGGTAATTGCCAATCATCCACTTGTAATTGAGTGGGATGATTTAAGGGAAAATCTATCTCTGAAAGATCCCTAGTTAACCCTAACCGCCTTTGAGCAACAAAAGTCGGGATAGATTCAGGAGACGCCTTTAATACGGCAATCATAGCTCTATCTAACGCGAAAACATCGCCAGAAGCCCCTAAAATGCCTAATTCTCTGGGTTCTCCGTTACTAGGGCCATTGCCTTCATGTCCTATGATCCCGTCTATAATTGTTAAATTAGGGGCGATCGCTTTTGCCGTCTCCACTAACATTTCCCCGAAGCGGTTGGCATCTTTTCCCCCTTCCATGTGCCACCAAGCTTTCATTTTACCAGGGACACAACCAAATAAGTTTTTGACCCCCAGGGTTAAGGTTAACTGCACATGGGATTTAACTTTAGGCAGGTTAATGACGACATCAGCATCCATTGCTTCTTTTGAGAGACGCAGATTGTTAAAATTATCACTGTTATGGGTGTAACGTTTGCCCTGAAATTCGACGACTTCTAAGCCTAATTCATCGAGGATGAAGCCATAACCATTAGCTAAAGCGACTCCACGGGCGGTTCCAAAAGCGGGACTATCTCCTAAAAAGGGTTCCCCTCCTGCTTCTTTGACCAATTGAGCCACACAATATACCATTTCAGGACGGGTGACACATTCTTTAGTTGGACGACTTCCGGTCAATAAATTAGGTTTGAGTAGTACCCGTTGTCCTGGTTTAACAAAGGATTTTATGCCTCCTAATGGCTCTAAAAGTTGTTCTATAGATGTTTTTAGTAACGGTTTATCATAGGAATGGGCTGATAATAAACTAACAATAGGCATAATCGTTATTTTTAATAAAGTTGGTTAATATTTGAGTCAAAAATGGACAAAAGATAATTTTTATTTTTCTTGGTTGAGAATGCTAAGGAGAGCATTATAACAGGAAAACTTTCTACCATTCTAAGTTAGTTTATTTGGCTCTACCGAAGTTATAGCACTACAAAAAATAGTTAGGACAGATAGACTTTGCTAAAAGCGAACAGGGAACAGGGAACAGGGAACAGGGAACGGGGAATAGAAAAACGTCCTAACCATAATGGGTAGTGCTATAATTGATAGTTTTGTGTCAATCTAATCCGATACTTATTTATCTAACTTATTTAATAAACTTCTCAACTTTTCCTCCACAGAATCATGGGTATATTCATCGTTGGGATGAGGGGTTTGTCCTGGGGATTGAAAATAAGGACGTTCATCATACATTTGCCCCCATTTAAAGTCAACTTCTTTGACTAATTCATAAAGCAATTCTGAATTGTTTAAAATCTTATTAAGCAGTTGTGTTAAGGCTTGTAATGGGCTGTTTAAATACTGACTTACTCCTGCTTCATCCTCTGTTACCCAAGTTTGTAAAATTGCCTGTAATGCCCCTGATGAATCCTGTAAATTAGTAGCAATAAAGGTATTGATTTCTGTGGTAGCTTGTAATAATTTTGGCACAGGAGATTCTCCTTTCAAAAAATCTCCTCCTTCTCTTCCAATAGCTTCAGCTAAAGAAAATTTACGTCCGGCTAAAATCTCCATTTGAATCGCTTTATTTCTTTCTTTTTCTTGATTATCTGTCATGGCTTTTATCCCTTATCAAAAGTGATTAGAAAATTGTTGATATAGGTCAATTTTATTTTAGATTTTGGATGAAAGGATTTTCGATTATCCAAAATATTTGCTCAAGTAAAAATACAGTCATGGAACTTAGTCTCTAAGATAACAGGATACAGAGATGATTTGTCAAGGAAAGTTAAATTTCATTTAATTCTTGTCAAGTCTGTTTCAACTGTATCCTATTATTGATCACTAGGTGCAGGTAATTTGGCTGTAAAATTTGCTCTCCCCCGTTCCCTTGCTACCTATTCCCTGCTTTCAAAATTATTTGTCACCAAGAAAATAGGACTATTATAGGAGAATGATTGTATGCCACAACAAGATTGGTTAATTACAGAAACTGGTGAGTGTTTACCGTTTCCTTCCCCTCGACAATGGGACTTATTAACTCCAACTACACCCTATAGACTCCATCGGTTTTTAACAGAATTAGATGACGTTGTCAACCAGGCAGAGATAACCGGAGCAACAGAAGCAGAATACCTGCCCACCTTACGTCGTTTGGTACGGAAGTTAATACTTAATGTTTACTGGATAAGTCAAGACATTCCTACCCCCTCCCCAGAAACAGGAACAGAGGTTAAGTTACTGTATGATGAACTGGGATATCCCTTAACCTTACAAACTGAGATTATGTTACCTGGTGCTTGTACCACCATTCATAATCATGGAACTTGGGGGGTAGTAGCAACTTTACAGGGACAACAAAAAAATACCTTTTGGAAACCTGTTCCCATACCAGAATACCCCCAGAATATTGAAAAGGTTGGTGAGAAAGTTTTTCAATCAGGGGATATCATTAGTTTGACTACAGAAGTAATTCATTGTGTTGAAGCGATAGGCAATGAACCGACTGTTACTTTGAATCTTTATGGGGATACTAACGCCTCTAAACGGTTCAAGTTTGACACTTCTACTCACAAGGCCTATCACTTTTAGATAATTTTTGGCTTTAGGTGTGAGAAAAAGAAAATTAGAACAGTCTGTGACTAAGCTTAAGACAACAATTCAAACGACAATAACTGCTTAGTTTGGAGACTCCTCAGTAGGAGGGTTGTTGAGTCTATCAAGGACTATGGGAATTGCTACAAGACTCAGTTTTAAAGCCCAGGGAGCAACAAGAAGGGTTAAAAGGGATGATAGCACAGCGACACATCCCATGGAAACTTTTACGACATCTTCTGTTAAGTTAAGACTCAAAAAAGCCGACACTGAAGCTATGGCTAAAGTTATTAAAGAAATGATAAGCATTGTTAGGTTGCTACCTCATGGTTGTCTACAATTGGGGGACTGGGTTCGAGCAGGTAAGACCAACCTACTTCCGTCTCTTCACTTTATTTTCCCCTTTACAATGTAGAGATGAACGGCAAAGCTATTTGCGTTTCTTAATAATACATAACTTTTAAGATCAGTGTCAACCCCTAGTCAAGATTTGTTAAATAGTCCCTGGTTTGTGTGATTTCTCCCTTGACATCAGCTCAAATGCTGCTCGGTTAAGGATTTTCACTTTTCTTTGAGGCAAGCAGAGGAGCTTCGGAGTAAGGAGCCTCGGAGTTGGATTTAGGAGTTTCTCCCCTGCTCCCCGCTCCCTTGCAGTCTCAACGGGAAATTTTGACCTTCCCTGTTGCCGATTGCCTGTTCCGGCGTTGCCTTGAAAAAACGCTATAATTGGCTCTGAGGCTTTATCATCTCAAAAGAGGGCAGATGATTGCCGTCTATCATCTCAGGAATTTTTCCGACGGGTAAACTTTGCATCCACAAAGCCATTATCAATAATGCTACCGTCATCAAAGCTTCCCAAAAGCAGACTTGACGAGATGGCTTTTGTACTTTTTTAGGGACAGATAGTTTAACAATTTTCCAAGAATCTTCTTTTAAACTCAATTCTTGACTATTCCATGGCCAGAATGTGTCAGCAGTTTGTGAAGTTTCTTTAATGGTGATTATTCTTTTAGTTTCTTCTGTTTTAGGTGCGTTAGGATATTCAGAAGCATTTTCCTGTTCCGGGAATTGAGAAACAGGCGATCGCCTTATTTTTGTGTTGTGTTGTCCGTGAGTCATGGGTGAATTTTCCTCATAAATGCCACTTCCGGATAGCAATCACCATTCGTTCACGGCTTACGACGGAAATGTATGCTATCCACAGTAGACATCAGTGAATTATGCTGAAATTCCTCACACCTGTTGGCAATAATCTCTAATGTCTGTAGTATTATTTTATTGGGCAATGTATTATCTACTGTACATAGTATTATATACCCATAATTGCAAATCTGCGACTACAATTTAGGATTTTTCCCCATCAAACTCAAAATAAGGAGACGTAATGATCTATTTTGTTACAGAAATGGCCATCATCAAGTTTTAAAGATAACCATTCTCTGTTAAGAAAGTTAAATTAATTTCTGAAACAGATTGGCTAGGTTTCGGCTGTTTTCCTAATAATTTCGCCACATATTTCCCTAAAATGTCCCCTTCAATATTGACCCAATCTCCCGTTTTTAGATAACAAAGATTAGTTTCACTATAGGTATGGGGAATAACGGCAGCCTTAAACCAAGTTCCTGCGGGATCACATTCAGCTACGGTTAAACTAATCCCATTGACAGCTACACTACCTTTAGGAATCAGATAGGGTTCAATATAATTTTGCCATTGTTCTAACCGTGATGATGGAGCTGTAAAGGTCATTTCCCAAGCTTTATCTGTGGCCAGAGACTCTTGTAAACACCCGAAACCGTCCACATGGCCGGTGACAAAATGCCCCCCTAGTTTACTTCCCACTCGCAAGGAGGGTTCTAAATTAACATAACTTGCTGTTTGAATTTTTTGGGTAATGGTGGTTCTTTCTAGGGTTTCTGGAGAAGCGGTGGCCACAAAACCGTCACTGAGAATTTCTTCAACGGTTAAACAAACTCCATCAACGGCCACACTATCCCCGATGGCTAAGTCTGATAAAATAGTAGAGTAAGGAGCATCAGAAATCGAGAGGGTAAAGCGATTAGATTCCAGGGGACGGATAATGCCAAGACCTTGAATTAAACCAGTAAACATTATTTAAGCTTCCCTAACAAACATCTCGCCCGTGTTCCATATCAGAATCTTATCTGTATTTTGGGGCATACTGTGAGTATAACCCATTGTTTAACTGAATCTGATGAAAGAGGATGAGGTTATAAATAAGGGATCAATAATCAGTTTCAACAAGGAAAATCATCGTTTTTTGAGGATATTGGAGAGGATAGAACCATGATTGAAATGAGAGTCGCTGGAATAGCTTTAGATGCAGTAACGCGCAGTCCCATTGTTTTATTAAAAGATGGTTCTGAGCGTCGGGCCCTACCCATTTATATTGGACAAGATCAAGCAAAATCAATTATTGGGGCTATAGAAAATCAAAAACCACCTCGTCCCCTAACCCATGATTTAATTGCTAATTTATTTAATACTTGGGGACTGTCTTTAGATAAAATCATTATTCATTCTTTACAGGATAATACCTTTTATGCCGTCCTTTGCATGAGTCAAGGGAAAACCAAAAAAGAAATTGATTGTCGTCCTAGTGATGCTATTTCTATTGCTTTACGCATGAATAGTCCTATCTGGGTAATGGAAGAGGTTATCGCTGATGCTTCTATTCCTGTTGATAGAGAAGCTGATGAAGAGGAGCGTCAAGCATTTCGAGATTTTGTTGACAAGTTACGTCCTGAAGATTTAATTCAAAGGGGACAATTAGAACAAAATGATGAACAATAGAGTTATTTGTTAAATTTGGAAAAATAAATAATTTTAAGATTATTATTGATTTTCTCTTTAACTTGTCTAAAAAAGTATCAAGACTCTATCAGAACTTTTGTTATGCGTTATCGACGGTTTGGTAAAACCAACTTAGATTTATCTATTTTTTCCCTGGGAACCATGCGTTGTTTAACATCGGAAAGCATCTTTAATGACACCTTACAAACTGCCCTTTCTCTGGGAATAAATCATCTAGAAACTGCCAGGGGATATGGTAAAAGTGAACAATTTTTAGGCAAGTTTCTACAACAACAGACATTAATTCCCCGACAAAAACTTTATATTACTACTAAGTTAAGTCCAACCCCCAGTGCTGATACTATGAGTCAGTGGATTGATGAATCTTTGGAAAGGTTACAGTTAGATTATATTGATTGTGTGGCTATTCATGGCATCAATACCTGGGAACACCTGGAATGGGTGAGGCAAACCAATGGCTGTTTTTTGTCCCTAAAACGAGCCTTAGAAGAGGGGAAGATACATAACATCGGTTTCTCTACTCACGGCAGCTTAGATGTCATTTTAGCAGCTATTGAGACTGATTTATTTGAGTTTATTAACCTTCATTATTATTATTTTTTTCAACGTAACGCCCCTGCTATTGCCTTAGCATCTCAGAAAGATCTGGGCATTTTTATCATTTCTCCTGGGGACAAAGGGGGACTACTCTACACACCCTCAACTTTTCTTCAAGACTTGTGTGCGCCTTTTTCACCCTTGGGTTTAACCTATAGATTCTTGCTAAGTGATCGCCGTATTACTACTTTAAGCCTAGGGGCATCCCATTCTAAAGAGTTCAACTCTATTCTACCATTACTTGATCAAGATAGCAAGTTGACTCCCGAAGAAAGCCATAAGTTAAATGAGTTAGAAAAGCATTTAGAAACAGTCTTAAAAACTGATAAATGTAGTCAATGTTATCGATGTTTACCTTGCCCTGAGTTGATTAATATTCCTGAGATTTTGCGCTTAAGAAATTTAGCGGTTGCCTATGACATGACCAGTTATGGGCAGTATCGTTATAGAATGTTAGAAAATGCTGGACATTGGTTTCCTGGAAATAAAGGAAATCGTTGTACAAAATGCGGTGATTGTTTACCCCGTTGTCCTGAAAATTTAGATATTCCTAGGTTGTTACAAGATGCTCATACAAAATTAAATGGTGCTTCTAGAAGACGATTATGGGAGTAAAAACACTGACCATTCATATTTTTTCAACAAAATTATCAGTTTTCAATTTGTGATAAATTGTAGATTAGAGTAGATTAAAAACCATTGGTATGAAAACTTTAAACGAAAATAATCTTAAAAATATTTACGAAATTGATGAACATCTTTGGTTAGAAGAAACTATAAAAATGCTCAAAGAAAATCGTTTAAATGACTTGGATATAGAACATCTAATTGAGGAGTTGGAAAGCTTGGGTAAAAGAGATAAAAACAGAGTTAGTAGCTTTTTAGAACAAATCATTAGACATTTATTATTACTGCAATATTGGGAAGTAGAAAAGAAAAGAAATAAGAATCATTGGCGGGCAGAAATACAAGGTTTTCGGACTCAGTTACGAAAATACTTAACAACTAATTTACGAAACTATCTTGCAGAAGAATTAGATAATATTTATGAAGATGCTTTAGGTTATGTACAAGAAAAAACAGGATTTTCTGTAAATTTTTCTGAAGAATGTCCTTATACTTTAGAGCAATTATTAGATAAAAAATGGCTTCCTAATGAAGATTAACTATGTTAATATTTCTTAATAAGATTAAGCCTTTACAGAATTAGTGAAAATCTCTTCATAAATCTTTATAAGAATAAACATTATTGGCCAAAAAATAGGTCTATACTTTGGCTAGTAATCAAAGTCTTGCTTAGTTAATTGTCTCTAAAATTATTCTGATTATTTTATTACCCATTATTTTCTTTTAATCTGAAGAATTATCATTAACTGTTGACCTAAACAGTATTTTCCCTGGTTTCAAGACCAACAACATCTGTCCTAATTTGTTTTATGAATCATAAATAACGGTAAAGTGGTTATAAATCATACTCAAGCATGGGTATAGCAGAATACTAAATTTAGGTCTAATTGCATTATGACAATTCGTATCGTTACTACAACCCCCTTTGATGACCAAAAACCGGGAACCTCTGGACTCCGTAAAGCCGTCCCCGTCTTCCAAAAGCCCCATTATTTAGAAAACTTTATTCAAAGTATCTTCGACAGTCTCGATGGTTGCGAAGGTGCAACCTTTGTCGTGGGTGGTGATGGCCGTTACTATAACCGTCAGGCCATTCAAGTGATCTTGAAAATGGCAGCCGCCAACAATATTGGCCGCATTTTAGTAGGTTGTGGGGGCATTTTCTCCACTCCCGCAGCATCGACTGTTATCCGCGAAAATAACGCTTTTGGTGGCATTATTTTATCCGCCAGTCATAACCCAGGTGGTCCCAATGGAGACTTTGGGGTAAAATACAATGTCGGTAATGGTGGCCCAGCACCTGAAAAAGTCACCAATGCTATTTTTGAGCGCACCAAAACCATTAACGAATACAAAATTTTTGAAGCTGCAGACATCAACTTAGATCGCCCTGGTTCCTTTAAACTAGGGACAATGGACGTAGAAGTGATCGACTCTGTCACCCCTTATGTGGAGTTAATGCAGACTTTGTTTGACTTCGATAAAATTAAGTCTATGGTGAGTTCTGGCAACTTCAGAATGTGTATGGACTCCCTCCATGCAGTCACTGGCCCCTACGCCCATGCCTTATTTGAGAAGTATTTGGGGGCTCCAGAAGGTACAGTACAAAATGGCACACCCTTAGAAGACTTTGGGGGCGGACATCCTGATCCTAACTTAGTTTACGCCCATGATCTTGTAGAAATCATGTTTGGAGATAACGCCCCTGACTTTGGAGCAGCCTCTGACGGAGACGGCGATCGCAATATGATCTTAGGGAAGAACTTTTTTGTCACACCTAGCGACAGTTTAGCAGTATTAACCGCCAATGCTACCCTAGTCCCTGGTTATAAAGATGGCATCGCAGGAGTGGCCAGATCTATGCCCACCAGTGCTGCCGCTGACCGTGTTGCTGCTAAACTAGGCATAGATTGTTATGAAACCCCCACAGGTTGGAAATTCTTTGGTAACTTATTAGATGCAGGGAAAGCCACCCTTTGTGG
>JAAUYB010096688.1_pt1 | contig 27159 bp, 26 predicted proteins | sample 7278071 | NCBI WGS metagenome assembly JAAUYB01 (sample SAMN14350121, study PRJNA611818) | marine sediment metagenome | isolation source: surface marine sediment (1.8m) | place: French Polynesia: Moorea | collected 2018-08 | reverse complement strand
CGGCGCCGAAACTGTGCAGATGGATCGCTGGCAAGGTTCAAGGTGGTGTGTTGCCCTCAAGAAGCGAAATCCAAGCCGCGGCTGAAGCCTCCGAGCGTCAAATCCACAAACCGCCCGCACCCAAATTGCCGGACAAGCGAGGCGGAAAGGGCCGATTGCGGACGGTTGCGACGCACGACGTCCGGCGCGCGCGACCCAAGCAATAGGCCTGGCGGGCCAAACGCACGTCCCGGATCCCAATCGCAGCGGGTGCGCGGCGCGTTCTGCAGCTCCAAATGCGCAACCTGGATGTCCTGGGGCGCCTGCAGGGTGGATCTTTGCGCTCGGGACGTGAAGAGATCGCAGCGCAGGCGCGCTTCGGTCGTAATCGGCATGATTAGATCGCCGACGTTTTCTGCAGCCCCCAAACGACGGGCATAATCGCCAGGCAAGATCGGCCTGGCCGCCCGTTGCGGTGCATCTTCAGACCAACCGGATCGAGATCGCCGCAAACCGACGCGACCTGTTTGATGTGAGAAAAGCCACATCACGAGGCCTCGGAATCACCTATCACAGTCCATGAAGCCAAGCAGAAATCTGCCTTTCTGCGGCAACGTTACGGGGGCGAACGATGATTGCATTCACATCCACATGCGGCTTTCCGCGCACTGCTCTGGGGATCCTCCTGTGGGGCTCGGCGGAACGCTCCGGGTGCCGGGACTGCGGCGCCGCGGGCGCCGCGTCACCATTAATCTGAGGGACGATCATGGGGGGTTGCATGCAAAAATCTGGGCGCATTCTGGCGGCACTGCCAATCATTTTGCTTTTCGCGGGCTGTTCAAAACAAATCGATATCAGTGCAACCGACGAAACGGCGATAGCCGCAGTTGCACGTGCGACGCCAGGCGGTCGCTTCAGCTTAACCGCTACGGCCAATTACCAGCAGCTGGTCGAGTACGGAAACGCGCTGACTGCGGAATATCTGAAGAAAGCTGAAAACACTTCGGCACAACAGGACATCGCATTCTTTTCCCTGTTGGGATTGTCCCTTATGGCGACAAACCGGGCCATTGAAGGCGCGCAAGCCATCGAGCAGGCGAAGTACGCCGCGGGCACAATTGCAGCAAATGAGGTCGTGAACTACATCGACCCGCAGTCAGCGACACAAGCGCTCCTGCGTGCCGCGGTCCAATTGAACTGCGTCGTTACGCATGCCGTTACTTTCCAAGACGACCTCGGACAAAGCTCCCTGGCGGAGCAGGCAAATCTTGCGATGATTGCGACGTATGAACTGATAAAAATAAACCTTCGAAAAGCGATGATGCGACAGCTGCCCGACTTTTCCACGATTGCCGACAATATGCGGAACGCAATCGAACAGAAACAACAGGCATCGGGAGTTCTAGGCGAGCAAGCCTTGGGGATCGTCGCCCCAACGGAACGACTGGCTGAATTCAAAGTTGAATTGGCGAAGTGCCCAACAAAACAGTAGGGCCGATCCAAAGAAAAGGAGAATATGACCATGTGGCGCAAAGAGCTTGGGGCATCCTTGAATTTGAATGTCGACATTCTTCCAATGGACGCACCAAATCGCCCACAGCCAAGAAACGGCCGCGATCGCACGTACCTGGACGCTTTGAACTACATTACGGTACACGAGACAGACAATACAAGACGCGGAGCTGATGCAGACGCCCATAGGCGGTTTCTGAACAACGGCGGTGGCACCCGAAGAGTTTCTTGGCACTACACGGTCGATGAAAACAAGATATGGAAACATCTTCGGCTGAACGAACGTGGCATCCACGCAAACGCCGGCAATCGGCAATCAGTTGGAATCGAAACTTGCGTGGATGCGGGAAGCGATCTTAATGCGACGCGGGATCGTGCCGCGCGTCTTGTCGCAGTTCTGCTGTATGACACCGGGTTGCCCATAGACAGGGTCGTACAGCACAATTTCTGGAGCGGAAAAAACTGTCCCAGGCGGCTTCGAGCTGGCGTCCTCGGCGTAAATTGGATGGACTTCATCAATTTGGTGGCGGGCTATCTGGATCTCGCAAGGAAGTCTGTTCCAAAATACCTTTCCGAAGAGGTGAAAGAAGCAGAGCCAGACCAGGTCATTAACGACTTGCAATTGGACTCAATCGTCAGAGAAGAAGGGTTCGAAGACGATCCCCACATTGGGATACCTGAGGAGCTCCTAAGCGTCGATCCGGAGGCTGATCTTCGAGTGTGAAGAACTGTTGGATCATTTTCTCTGCCGTTCGGACTTGCCTCGTTTGAAAATGAGAGGAGGTCATTGCAGAGCAGGTAGCAGCTTTCTTCAATGAAGCCGACCGCTGGAACCCTTCATGGACTTCAGAGACCTATTTGAGAGGCAAAAATGAAAAAGTATTGGGCGAAAGCAACAATCCTCACATTGTTGATTCAGATGGCATCTGCGGTTGCGGTCTGCGCTCAAACCTATGAGGATTTTGAGCTCTTCCCCAAAGAAGGAGAGATTACTAATCCGTTGTCCAACGAGGAATTCGAACTCGAACTCCAAAAATTCAGAGATGAATTGGGCTACAATCAAGACTTTGCAATAACCTCTCGAAATAAGCTTTGGTGTGAGAACGGCAAGTCAGCCAGAGGTGCGCGGGTCTCGGCGGACGGGCAGTGTATCATATCAGTTTGCTGGAAACAAAAGGGCTTTGACAAAGAGAAGTCGTTTGTCATATCCGCGGTTAACACCACATGGGGTAGCCATAGGTGGATCGGGTTCGCTTGGTTCGACAGTTGTACTCCAAATTTCAAAGGAATCGTCATCAAAATTTCTGACTCTGGTCCACACACACTCGGGCTCGGAAACCAGCTTAGCATGAAAAATTTACTGAAAAAGTATGGATACTCCATGCTCCTAAATTTTGAATTCAGAAAATGGAAACCGACAATACCATACAAGCGCGACGTAAACATCCGGGTAATTGCGGTTCACGAGTTTGGTCACGCGCTCGGCTATTATCATGAACACAACAGGCTCATCGAGATTGGGAAGCTAGCCGGTCAAGGCGGGCAAACAAAATGGGTAGAGTGCTCGTCCGGCGGTATCAGAGGTGTCAGGCAGCAACTCAAAGCGAAGGTTCAGGGCAGCTCCATCAGCCAGTTGGATGCATTAGCAATTTTCACGCAGTACGATCCAGATTCCATAATGAACTACTGCAACCGAATTTACAACCGTGAGCCGAATCTTAGCAAATTCGACAGAGAATTACTGAATTTGGCTTATCCTAGGCAAGGTTGAGGGTACCGTGTCAGAAGACCTGCACCGCTTGTGGGCAATCGTCGCTTTCAGCGCGGTTTGGCCGCTTTATGCACATTCAGAGACGCCCAGAGAGTTTCTTGAGCCGCGCAGCGTAGTCATCCACGCCGAATGTGCAGGAAATGAATCGGATTCTTCCAAAACTGGCTTTGGGGTAATTCTGAATGAGAACGGAATTGTCGCTTCTGCGAGACATATTTTCGAAATAGAAGGTTGTACGACCAGCATTAGATTCTCCATCAGGCAGGTGTCGAGAGCGTCAAAATCTCGATACGAAGTGCCGTATGTTGATGGTTCTTTGGACTTCGGAAATGCCAATGTTGTCAATGCCATACGTGCCTATTTTGATGGGACGTCGGCGGGGAGATCCTTTGATTACATAATTTTTTACCTTGATCAAAACTTCCCAGAAACCCCAAGAGCGAATTTAGTGACGGAGGCAAATCGGGCAATAGTCTTTAATCACATTGAACAGAATGGAGCAGAACTTATTTTCCCTCATCTTGGGCGAATAAACTCAGATATCGAGGATTTGGACACATCTAGCCTTACGTGGGAAGCAAAAACCAGCAAAATTGAGCACAATCGGGAACTCAGCTTGTATTTTTCCGGTCTAAATGAACCTGGAAACAGCGGCGGCGGTGTATTTGTGCGAAGCACAGGCGACTTCGTTGGACTCAATGTCGGCCGTGACAAAAAACGGTTATCGGATCTGAATGCTGTCTTCAAAAACAGGCTCCTTCCAATTTCGGTGATGATTTCAGATATCGAGCGCGCGTTCGATGCCGCCGGTCTCACATTTGAGGGGAAAATCATAAGTCTTCCCGTAACCGTAACAATTCGGGATTTTCAGGGCGTAGAGTTCAGTAATCCAGACAGCCTCGCCGGGAAAGTCTCAGCACTTTTTTTTGATGATCCAGAGTCAAATCCGCGCGCCCATACCTTGGTCCTTCTTGATACAAAGAGGGACGATCTGATAACAGAAAGAACCGCAAGGCTCTATTCTGCATATCTTGACGAATTTGCAAAAGCAAAGATTCAAGTTCCGGGCCCAATCAACGATAAGATTGACGGCGAGATTATCCATAGATCACAAGAAATATCTTCTTCTGCAATCTTGGAAAGGGAAATTGATCTAATATCAATCGAACACCCCAATTCGTTTTTGAATTCGTTCCGCCGCGAAATTAAACGTCTGACACGAGACCGTGACCGCTTGGTTTCCGCAAATCCCTGCGACAAGAGTGGTCACGAACATGTTCTTTCCATTCTGAATTGTCATTCCGGGCTTTCCAAGAACCAATTGAATGTAATTGAAGAGTTGGTTTCGGAGTTCGACTTTCTCTCTGAGAAGATCGGTGCACTTTACTCGGAGTTGAACGAACACTCATTCTATGAATCTGGCAGCGACGAACCCTTCAAGATTGCTAGGGAAGCGCACGGAGATATAGCCCGACTTCTATTCAAGTTAGGAGATTTTCCGTCGGCAAAGCGACATGCCGATGCCTACATTGCTGCGATCGACCAAGCCGAGCCTGGGGATTTACGCAGACTTTGCTCTTACAACAACGTTAAGCGGGCTTACCGGGAAGTTTGGCTAGTGCTGCTCGATTTGTCCTCATCAGCCGATGCCGGGTACGATGAGGATCATTGGTCGAGCATAATACGAGAGGAGAATATTAAATCATTCTTGGAAGACAAAAATTGCTTTCTGAATTATCCCACAACGCAGTCTTCCCAAGAAAGAGCGTTGAGAAAGAAGTTTTACCAAGCATTGGACAATGAGTTTGCGAGAATTGCAACAGGAAATAACATTTCATATTGCGGTGTGATATACTATTTCAGCGACCCCTCTAATCAGGGAATTTGGAACAGCGTTATGTCGACGCTTGCCAGCTTGAAATTGGCGGAAAAAATCAGAATTGATGCCCGCGAGCCGGATGAGAATTCATCGGCGAACCAAATTGAGCGTGACTACAGAAAACTCAAGAATTTAGCAGGTCGCAGAAGTGATATTCCGGACAATGGTTGCCGAAAATAGAATTAAACAGGAAGTTATTTTGCTGCACTTCGCCCTCGCCTTGACGGGTTCGAGAGTGGCGGATTGGTTCAAAGGTTTGGCAGGTCAATTCGCGGCCGAGACGCCAAGAAGCTTTCCGGAATCTGCGATTGACCTTCCCCCGCGCTTGGGGCCGGCTCGATCTGGAATCCTCCAGTTGTGTTTCAGTGTTGAGCGGCAGCGTGGAGACCGCAAGAGTCTCAAGCGCTGGCGCGGTGGATTTCATCAAGAACTCCGTTGGTGAGAGGTAGCCGAGCGCCGAGTGCGGGCGCTTGGTGTTGTAGTGATTGCGCCATCGGCCGATTTCTTCGCGGGCATGGCGTAGGGAGCGGAACCAGTGCAGGTTCAGGCATTCATCCCGGAACTTTCCATTGAAACTCTCGACGAAGGCGTTCTGCACGGGCTTGCCTGGCTCTATGAACCGCAGGCGTACGCTGGTCCGTTCGGACCAGTCGAACATCGCCTTGCTTGTGCCTTCCGGGCCGTTGTCGAGGACGATCTCGTCTGGCAACCCGATCCGCTGTCCCAGATCATCAAGGAACCGCACGACACGCGCCCCAGGGATCGACACGTCCACGATCTGGCCCGGACAGAACCGGCTATGATCGTCCACGATGTTGAGCACCCGGAACCTCCGATAATCAGCCAACTGGTCGCTGATGAAATCCATCGACCACCGCTGCATGGGGCGCTCTGGCACCTGCGGGGCAACACGGTCCCGCCTGGGCAGCTTTCGCCGCTTCTTGGTGCGCACCTGAAGCCCGTGTTCGGTGTAGAGCCGATAGGTGCGCTTGTGGTTCACGACCAGACCCTCTCGTCGCAGCATTGCGTGCAGGCGCAGATAGCCGTAGCGCCGGTTCTCTGACGTCAGCTCCTTCATGCGTTTGATCGCGGCCTCGTCTTCCTTCGGCAGAGGCCTGTATTGCTGCACAGACCGCGCCAGGCTGACGATCCGGCAAGCCCGCCGCTCGCTGAACCCGCGCTCTGTCATCAGAAAGCCCACAGCTCGTCGCTTCGCCATGGGCTTACCAATGTTTTTGCAGCAGATCCTTCATCGCGGACATATCCAGCATCTGGTCCGCGACGATCCGCTTCAGCTTAGCATTCTCGGCTTCCAAGGCTCTCAGGCGCTTCGCATCGCCAGCTTCCATCCCGCCGTACTTCTTGCGCCAGCTACAGAACGTCGCTGAGCTCACGCCGTGACGCCGACAGATATCATCCGTCTTCGCGCCGGCCTCGCTCTCCTTCAGCACGCCAATAATCTCTTCTTCTGTGAAACGCTTCCGCTTCATGGATCTTCCTCCTTCGTTCATTCAAAGGTGGAAAATTCCAGTTCGCAATGGCCCGGATATCGGGGAGAAGGTCACCGGCCTTGTCATCGGCGGGATCGGGTCGGGCAAGACCACTTGCGCGATTGTGCCTGCGGTCCAGGCCATGATCGCAGATCGAGATCGTGGCCTGATCCTCAATGGCGCCAAGAACGGCGAGATCGCCAGTCAGATCGGCGACATGGCCAGGAAACTGGGTCGAAAGTTCGGTGCTATCGATCCGTTCGATGAGCTTGGAAAAGACTTTCCCTACAAGATCAGGGTCAATGAACTCTCAGGTCTGGTGACGGCCTGTGAGCAGAGTGATCCGGGCCTGCCGTTCCTGATCAAGAGCGTTACGCAAACGCTGATCCCCGAACCCGACAATGACCAACGCAACTTCTATTGGCGTGAAGAGCCGCGCATAAGGCTGAAGTTCGGCCTGCTCACGCTACTGAAGCGGAGTTCGGCCCTCTGCACGCTGGGCGGTTTGGCGGGCTTCTTCTCCGACACCCACGTGTTCAACCGGATGACCGATATCGCAGCCGAGGAAGCTGAGGAACGTCCCCTGCGCGCGGTGGCGTCACAAATCCGCGAAATGCGCGAACGCAATCCCGAGCACCATTTCCAGCACATGGGAGCCGCGATCTCATCGCTGGACCTCTTCGACGAGGGGCCGCTGCATGAGGCCGGGTTCAGCGCGGACGTCTCCCATGAGAAATTGATGGCGGACAATTGGATCGTGTGTTCCGTCACGCCCGCGCGCTTCATCGAACAGATCGGCACCTATTCCGCTGTGCATTTCAACACGCTCTTGGGCCTGCAGCTGACCGGCAAATATGGCAGCTCGGATTTTATTGTCGGCGAAGCGCCTTCGGGGCCATTCCACCCGTTCTTCCGCGACCTGAATACGATACGCGGCACTGGCGGGCGCATCCTTTTGGCCGGGGTCTCCAGAGCCGCCTTTATCAAGCGCTAGGGCGAAAAAGTGTTTGCCATGGCAGAGGAGAATTGCCGGACAAAGCAGTACCTGCAGGTAGCAACCCCGGAAGAGGCCGAGCGCATCGTCAAAGCTGCCGGAGAGGAAAAGACCGTCTCCAACACGGTCGGCCTGAACTCGGACAGGACGGAGTTTTCCAACACGATCAATACCGGCAAGCAATCGCGCCTGACAATCGATGGCCTGATGAATATGAGGCGTTCCGATCAGGTGATCCAGGTGGCCGGTGTCGGCACATTCGTCCGCCCCAAGGTCTGTCAGAACCAGATCGCGTCGACATGTTTCAAGCTGTCGGAAAATCACGTGGAGCGCGGTCGGCTGGAGCCGGACCCGAAAGTGACTTTGCCCACCGGCCAGGAGGGCGAAGAATGAGGCTTGTCCGCTTCTTCCTGTGGGTGGCGCTATTGGCCGTTGTCCTGCTGCTTTGGAACGGCGCGGGATCGCTTTACGTCATCAGGAACTACGAATTCCTCGACAACGGCGATCCCTACAACCCGTTCGCCGCGCGGCACTACACCAGTTGCACCTTCAACAACTTCCTTGACACCATCACCGTTCCGGCCAGTGCCGGGCGCTGTGGTTGGGTACGGGTCTTCTGGGCCGGAGATGCATCATGACCGGATCAGTGCACCGAGCGGATGTATTGCGCCTCCACCGGCTCCGGGATGCGCGGGCTGAGACCAAGCCTGCGCGTCAGCTCAACCCGGGCTTTGGCTTTCAGGCAATCGAGGATCAGGTCTTGCTCAACCTTGCAGTCGGCGATCAGCCCGTCGCAATGCTCGCGGTCGCCACTTGTGAAGACTCTATAGGGTGCAATGGCCTCCCAAAATCCGGAGTAATCCATCAATTCCAGCCAGTCCGCAACGTCATCAATATCTTCGAAAACAACCATCGCAACATAATACCACACCATTGTTTTAAAACGCAATTTTTTGAGGCACGGAGGGCCAGGACATGAGATTTGCCACCGAACGCGCGATGCAGGAAATGTATTGTGGCGCGATCAAGGAAAAGACCATCCGGATGCTGCAGCACGACGTGGACTGGCGGCAGTTCCGGGCGAATTCCGAAAAAGCCATAACGCGTGCCGCCGAAGAAAACGAAAGCTACAAGAACGACTATGTGCTGCGCGTTGGCAAGGCGCGAGAAGAGCTATTGCGCAAGGCAGGGTCGCTCACCCACGACCATCCGACACCGGTCGGCACCGACAGGTTCGACGGCGACAGGATCAACCGGCTGGCACAGACAAAGGTCCGCGACGACCATGAACGCACGCTGCTTGCGATCCTGAACGACGAAATCACCGGCTACGAGGACATCGAGGAGAGCATCCACGCCCGTGAAAACCTGCGAGGCCGTCCGACCAAAGAGTTCGGGAGAACGACGGATCGCCGAAGCGGCCATGATCGGCGCGCGCCCGAACGTCCCCGCTAAACCAATACCAAAACGAAATCGAAAGAGGAGAAACCAATGACCACGGAATATGCAGACCCAAAACGCATGGACGCCCGCGGCGCGCCACACGCTCAGAGGATAACCGACAGCCAGTTTGATGAAAGCTGGGACATGGCGGGCATTTTGCGCAGGGGTATCCTGAAATCAGGCAGGTTCGCCGACAAGCTCGACCACCAATCGATCGCCTATGCGCTTGGCCGGAAGATATCCAAGGACCAGGCCGAGATGGTCCTGCGCGATCAGTATGAGGCGCGCTACGGCGAAACCATGAAGCAGACCTTGGACGGGTTGCACGACCGGGAAACCATCCTGCGTGAAGCGGGAGGCGAACACGCCCTCTACTACGCGGGCACTGTTGAAACCTTGATCCGCGACGGCGATACGATGCCGTTTTACAAGGCCTTTGACACCGCTGCCGTCGACATGGCGCGCCAGCACGGGATCACCGAGACCGGTGCCAAATCGATGATGAAGGATGCGTTTCAGAAAGCCCGGAACCGCGACCTCTATGACGCCGGCAAGGAACTCGAAGAGCGGCATCACAAGCCCGTGCGAGAAGCCGAGGTCGCGGCGCGCCGGGCCCAAAGACCCAGAGCGCGCCAAGCGGAACGGCAGATGGGTCCTGCTAGGTAATACGCTGGTATGATTAAAAAATAATTCTTGCGTGCAAACCGTAGCTTGGTGTAAAGACCACACTTTTTGCGCGCAAGATTGACGATATGAGGCATCAGATGAATGAGCAAAGACCGATTGACAAACCTGCTCAAGTAGCGCTGGCCCTCCGTTTCGATTGGGAGGACTGGCTGCCCTTTTTGGCGGGTAGCGATCTCTCAGATGATCAGAAACGGGAATTCATCGAGTCGCTCTGGGCAATTGTCATGGGCTTTGTCGATCTCGGATTCCACCTCAATCCGACGGCAGAAATCTGTGGAGAAGTGATCGATCTGAAAGCTGTGCTGGAAGCCGCCGTGCTAAACTCAGACCCAAGTGCAATGCCCAGAAGGGAGGCGGTAGAATGACGGAAAACAGACAGGAAGCCGTCATCTATTGCAGGATATCTTCGGCGGCGCAGGCGGCCAAAGGCGACGGGCTTGCCAGCCAGGAAACCCGCTGCCGCGAATATGCAAGGTATCAGGGCCACGATGTGATCAAGGTGTTCCATGATCAGATGTCCGGTGGCGCAACCGACCGACCGGCCATGACCGCTATGTTGACTTATTTGCGCAAACGAAAAGCGCAAACCGTGGTGATCATCGACGACATCAACCGCTTCGCCAGGGATGTGGTCGCCCATTGGCAACTCAGAGCACTGTTATCCGAAGCAGGCGGAAAACTGGAAAGCCCCAATATCGAGTTCGGTGACGGGTCCGACGCCAAGCTAAAAGAAAACCTGATGGCCTCGGTCTCTCAGCACCAGCGAGAGAAGAACCGAGAGCAAACCAAGCATAGAATGCGGGCGCGGTTGATGAACGGCTATTGGGTGTTCCACGCGCCGCTCGGCATGAAATACGAAAAGGTCTCAGGTCACGGCAATCTGCTCGTCCGTGATGAACCCGTCGCGTCCTACATCCAAGAAGCGTTGGAAGGCTTCGCTTCGGGCCGCTTTGAGACCCAGGGTGAAGTAAAACGCTTTCTAGAAAGCTGCCCCGAGTTTCCTAAAGATTTCCCGGACGGCACGATCCGTTTCGAAAAGGTCATCCGGCTCATGCGTCGTATCCACTATGCAGGTTATGTCGAAAGGCCCGAATGGGATGTGTCGCTACGGAAGGGGCACCATGACGGGCTGGTCACGCTGGAAACCTGGCAGGCCGTGCAGGACCGCTTGGACGGGGGCAAACGCGCCCCTGCCCGCAAGGACATCAATGCCGATTTCCCGCTGCGCGGCTTTGTCTTGTGCGGCGATTGTGGCAATCCACTCACCGCCAACTGGTCGAAGAGCAAGACCGGCAAGAAGCACCCATATTATCTCTGCTTCACAAAGGGTTGCGAAAGCCACCGCAAATCGATCCGGCGCGATGAACTAGGAGGGGCGTTCTCGGGCTTTCTGAAAGAGCTCCAGCCGTCCGAGAGCTTGGTCGCCCTGACCACGGCGATGTTCAGAAACGCCTGGGATCAACGGTTGGCACAGGCGCAGGCCGGTGTGACGTCATTGAAACGTGACATCGCCAAGATCGAAAAGCAGATCGATGGTTTGCCTGACCGGATCGTTGAGGCAAGCGTGCCATCCGTCGTCCCGGCCTATGAGAAACGCCTTGCCAAGTTGGAAACCGAAAAGCTTGTAGCAGAGGAAAAACTGGCAAAAGGTGTCCAGCCCGAGCATAGCTTCGACGAATTGTTCGAACTCGCCCGCCAATTCCTCGCAAGCCCTTGGAAACTCTGGGAATCAGGCCACCTGACCCTGCGCAGAATAGTGCTGAAACTGGCCTTTTCCGACCGCATTTCCTATAACCGAAAAGCAGGACTTCGAACCCCAAAAACTACCTTGCCGTTCAAGGTGTTAGGGGGGTTCTCAGGCCAAAAATGTTTGATGGCGGAGAGACAGGGATTCGAACCCTGGAGACGGTTTCCCGCCTACACGCGTTCCAGGCGTGCGCCTTCGACCACTCGGCCACCTCTCCGTGCTTGCGGTTCTAGCCGCTTCGGACGCATAGGGGCAAGAGGCGTTGCCGCGGCCGCACACCGCTGCCGGTCGCCGTCATGCGCCCAACTTTGCGGGGCCCCGCCTTGCATGCGACCCGACCGCCCACTGACGGCGTAAAGCTATTCGCTCGCGCACACGACCTCGGCCACGCGGGCCACGGCAACCAGCGCGCGCGCTGACGGCGCATTTGCCGCCTCCTCCGCGCCGGTGGCCCGATTGAAAGCTGTCATCGCCGCGCGCGAGGCCGGCCCCCAAAGACCGTCCACCGCAGCGCCATAGCACCCGACCCGCGCCAACTCGGCCTGCAGCTCCGCCGCCAATTCATCGGCACCGTCGGCCATCCGCGGCCGCACCGGCACGGCCTCCGCTGGTGCATCCGAGTCGGCAGTCGGGCAGTCCGCGCCCAGGCAATCCACCGCATCGAGCGCCGCCGGAACACCCAGCAACGGATCGAAATCGGGCAGCGGGTCGTCCGGCAGGCGGCTCAGCAGCGGCCCGGCCGTCGTCGCCGGTGGGCCGTCTGCGGCGACCCAGGTGCGCCGAGCCGAGACCGACAGCGTCCAACGGGCGGGAAAGAACGTGACGGCGCCGCCCTCGGCGCGCTTGGTGTCCTGGCCGACGATCACCGACACCACCGAGCCTTCCGGCACGGGATCGCCGCTTGCGATCCGGCGGTAGGCGTTGCCGTCGGGGCTGAACAGCAATGTCAACGCAGGGCCCAGCGGCGACGATCCAGCGTCCTCTGGCCAGTCTTGGGGGCGATAGGCGCCGTCGATGTCCAACGCGGCGTAAATCCGGACGCTGTGGTCGGCCTGAAACCGGACCTCGCGCCAGCGTTGTTGCTCCAAAGCGGCCAGAAGGTCGATCTCGCCGGCAGCAATTTCAAACCCGTGGCGGAATTCCCCGTCCACGACATCCGCTTGCCAGCTGCCGACCTCGGTGCACAGGCCCCCGGTGCAGTCCTGCGCCTGTGCCCGGCCCGTCGCCGCCAGCACAAGCACCACCAGCGTGACTGCCGCCTGCCGCCTGATATCCATGTGCCGCCCCGTTGCCTGACGCAGATATATGCCGCCGCCCCGCCGGTCGCCAGCGCGCGCTGCGTTCGCTATTCGACGGTGATGATCACCCGCCGGTTCTGGCGGCCCTTCTTCTCGATCTTGCCGATCACCGCGCGTCCGATCTCGCCGGTACGCGCCACATGGGTGCCACCGCAGGGCTGCAGGTCGATCTGCTCGTCCGCGGTCCCGATCCGGATCAATCGCACTTGGCCTGCCCCCATCGGCGGCTTCACCGACATCGTCTTGACCAGCTCCGGCTTGGCCGCGAGCTCGTCGTCGCTGATCCACTCATCGCTCACCGCGTAATCCGCCGCCACCAGCGCATCGAGCTTTGCCTGCAACGCCGCCTTGTCCGACGGCGCCTCGGGCATGTCGAAATCAAGCCGGCCCTTGCCCGCACCGATCGAGCCGCCGGTGACCGGCAGCGGGATCACCACTGACAACAGATGCAGCGCCGTGTGCACCTTCATGTGGAGGGTGCGGCGGTCCCAGTCGACCTTCTGGTGCAGCTGGGTGCCAACCGGCGGCAGCGTTGCGCCATCCTCGGTCACCAGCACCACGTCGTCGCCGTCGCCCTTGATCGTGCCAATGACGCCCACCTCGGTCCCGTCCCAAGCAATCACACCGGTGTCGCCCGGCTGTCCGCCGCCCTGGGCATAGAATACCGTCTGATCGACCACGATGCCGCCATCGTCGGTGATCGCGGTCACCGTTCCGGTGCATTCGGCCTGGTGCGGCGCGTCGAGAAACAGCTTGTCGGTCATGTGGCCAGGTCTCCTTCGGGCGGTGCGTCGTCTTCGGTCATTACGCCCTCGCCGCTGTCGGGTGCGGGTTCGTGCACCTCTTCGGGGACTTCCGGACCTTCTTCCGCCCTGACCTTTGCAGGCGGCGCGCCCGGCAAGACCTCGGGGTTGCGCAGCCAGACGTCCTGCTGCGCGAACGGAATCTCGATGCCTTCCTCGGCGAAGCGTTCGGCGATCCGGTGGCGGATCTCGGTGCGCACCGACAGACCGAAATTGATGTCGCGCAGCACCGCGCGGATCTGGAAATCGAGGCTCGAAGCGCCGAAGTCGAGGAAATCGACCCCCGGTTCGGGCTCCAGCGCCACCAGCGGGTGGTCCATGGCGATCTCTTTCAGGATGCGCTCGACCTTACGCGTGTCGGTGCCATAGGCGACGCCGACCGGCACAATGATCCGGCCGATGACGTTGCCACGGGTCCAGTTCTTCACCGCGCCAGAGATGAAATCGGCATTCGGCACGATCACGTCGTTCTTGTCGAAGGTCTCGATTCGGGTCGAGCGCACCGAGATGTCCTTGACGATGCCCATGGTGCCGCCGACCTCGATCCAGTCGCCCTCGGCCACCGGGCGCTCGATCAGCAGGATGATGCCCGAGACGAAGTTCGACACGATGTTCTGCAGGCCAAAGCCGATGCCGACCGACAACGCGCCCGCGACAATGGCGATGCCAGACAGATCAATCCCCGCCGTGGTGATGGCGATCAGTGCGGCCAGGAAGATACCGACATAGCCGACGCCCGAAACGATTGCCGTCTGGCCGCCGATATCGATGTTGGTCTTCGGCAGCACCGTCGATTGCAGGGCGCCTTGGATTAGCCGCGTGGCGATATAGAGGGCGGCAAAGACGACCGCGAACGTCAGGAAGTTCTCTGGCGAAATTCGCGTGTCGCCGATGGCAAACCCTTCGCGGAACTGCGCCCAAAGCTCGGTCAGATCGGCGATCCGGGCCCCCCAGATCAGCGCGAAAAGCGGCAGCGCGGCCAGAACCAGGACAAAACTGAACAGGATCGGCCACAGCGATTGGCGCGCCTCGTCATGAGTTTTGCGCGCGGCGACGGCGTAAACCTCGACGATCAGGTCGTTGAGGATCAACAAGAGCCCGAAAAGCGCCAGCGACACCGCCGTCGGGATCGTCAGAAAGATCCCGGCGTTGAGATAGCCGATGGCCGCCATGACCGGGCCGAGCAGGCCCAAGATAAAGGCCGCGCGTCCGGCCAAGCGCTGGCCGCGGGCGCCGAAACTTGGCTCTTCGCCGGTATCTTCCAACCAGGAGGCGCGCGTCAAAATTTGCCCGACCCGCAGGATGATCAGGCCGCCGAGCGCGACCAATGGGAAGGCCAGCACGGCGTCGACCGCCGCCGGGTAATCCTCGTAATCGGCGAGGTTTCCGAGGATGATGGCGAGACCGACGATGAGACCCAGGCTGGTGGCGTACCAGCGCATCGAACGCGCCTGCTCCAGGCTGGCGGGCAGCCGCCGCGGCGCGTCGTCGCGCACAGGGTATAGCCGCAAGCCCAACCAGCGCGCCCCGAAAAAGCAGATGCCGAAGGCGGGCAGCGCGTCGGCCACAGCCTGGCCGCGCAGACCGATCAGGCCGGTGGTCTCCACCGCTTCGACCAGCAGCACCAGGCCCGCGACCGGAACGACGATCTGCCCCAGCGATGTGACAAACCCGGCAAGCCAACGCGCCCTGCCCTTCGACCGGCTCAAGACCACGCCGGTCAGCCGCTCCATGACAGCGCGGCCGCGGGCCAACAGGATCGCAGCGATCACCAAATACAGCAGCGTCAGCGGCAAGTCCTGGCGGAACTGGTCGCGCTTGGCGTCCGAGGTCCATGCCTCGGCCACCTCGGTTTGGATGCCGCGCAAACTGGTGAGAAGCTCGGCCACGGCGTCCGGCCAATGCACCGGGTTCAGCGGTGTGGGCCCAAGGCGCAGCAACGCATCGGCTTGGCGGTCGCGGATGATTTTGTCGATCTCTCGAATCAGCCCCTCGGCCCGGCTGAACGCCTCTTCCGCCGCTGTCACCGGGGCCAGCGCCTCGGCCAGCTGCGCGTCCAACTCATCGCGGCGGTTGGCGATCTCTTCGGCTTCGGTCTCGCCCTCGCCGGGCGACGGCCCCAGTGCCTCGATCTGACCGCGCAGGGTCTCGATCCGGGCGGCGTTGACGTCCTGAGCGCGCAGAAAACGTTCGCGCCAGACCACGACCTCGGCGCGCAGGCTCTCGAACGCCTCATTCGAGGCGCGCGCGGCGCTGGTGGCGTTCTCGGCCCGGGTGGCGACTGACTCCCACGCCTCGTAATCGATGCTTTCGACGATGTCCTGAGTTTGCGCCACGCCCGGGTGCGGCGCGGCAAGGCACGCGGCGCCGAGGAGCAGCGCCAGAAGCAGCCGGGCGAGACGCGCGCGCATCAGTCCTCAAAAACCGTCGGCAGGAGTCTACCCGCGCCATCCAGCCAGTCCGGCGTCGGCAGGCCCTTTTCGCGCAGGAAGGCGGGGTTGAAAAGCTTCGACTGATACCGCGTGCCGAAGTCGCAGAGGATCGTCACGATGGTTTTGCCCGGGCCCAACTCGTGGGCAAGCTTAATCGCCCCGCCGATGTTGATCCCGGTGGACCCGCCCATACACAGCCCTTCGTGTTTCAGCAGATCGAAGACGATCGGCAGCGCCTCCTCATCCGTCACTTGGCAAGCGAAATCTGGCGCGTAGCCTTCGAGATTGGCGGTGATCCGCCCCTGCCCGATGCCCTCGGTGATCGACGTCCCCTCGGGCTTGGCCTCGCCGGTCTGGTAGAGGCTGAAGATGCCCGAGCCCATCGGATCGGCGATGCCGCATTTGACGCCCTTGGGCTGCAACGCGGCACCGACGCCCGCGGCGGTTCCGCCGGTGCCCACCGCGCAGATGAAGCCATCGACGCGGCCGCCGGCCTGCTCCCAGATTTCAGGCCCGGTCATCTCGATATGCGCCTGCCGGTTGGCGACGTTGTCGAACTGGTTGGCCCAGATCGCCCCGCCTGGTTCGGTCGCATTAAGTTTGGCCGCCAAGCGTCCGGAATACTTCACGTAATTATTGGGGTTTTTGTACGGGACCGCAGGCACCTGCACCAACTCGGCGCCGGCGACGCGAATCATGTCCTTCTTTTCCTCGCTCTGGGTCTCAGGGATCACGATGACGGTCTTGAACCCCATCGCCGCACCCACCAGCGCCAGCCCGATGCCGGTATTGCCTGCCGTGCCTTCGACTATCGTGCCGCCCGGTTTCAAGTCGCCGCGCGCAATCGCGTCCTTGATGATATACAGCGCCGCCCGGTCCTTCACCGACTGCCCGGGATTCATGAACTCGGCCTTGCCGTAGATCTCGCAGCCCGTGGTCTCCGACGCGGCCCGCAACCGGATCAACGGCGTCTTGCCCACCGCGTCGGGCAAATCCTCAAAGACATGCATGCCGCTGCACCCTTCTTGCCGCTTGAACCGTGCGACCTTCCTAGGCGTCAGTCCGGCGGAACTCAAGCACCGGCGCGGAGCCTGTCGCGGTGCGCGGCCAGCCACAGCGCGCTGAGAATCAGCGGCCCGGTCTCGGCCTCGCCGCTGGCCAGAAGATCCATCAGATCGCCAAACGGCATTACGATCGTTCGGATGTCTTCGGCCTCGTGGTCGATCCCGGCGAGGCCGGCGGCGCTATCGGGCAAATCGGCGATGCCGACATAGGAGAATAGGTATTCGGTCATCACCCCGGGCGAGGGGTAGTAGCGGGCGATGAACTCAAGCCGCGACAGTTCCAGGTCCGCCTCTTCCCGTGCCTCGCGCACCGCACAGACCTCCGGCGTTTCCGCGGCGTCGATCCGCCCCGCAATGGGTTCCAGGCTCCACGGGCAAAGATCGCCGCGCACGTAAGGCCCAAACCGGAATTGCTCGAGCAAAAGCACTCGGTCGCGGCCCGGATCGTAGGGCAGGACCGTCACCGCATCGCCCGAGACGAAAGCCGCCCGGGCCACCAAATCGCTCAGGCCACCGTCAAATCGGCGGAACTGCACATCTTGTTCCTCTAACATGAAGAACTTGTCGTAAGGCCTTGCCAAAGAGAGGCTTTCTACATCTTCGCGTCCATAGAGCGTTCGCACCCTCTGCGGGCGTGAATTGGACGCCGCCCGGACCGACGAGGCCGCGCGCGACCAGATCTGTTGCCGAAAACGCGCGATCGTCGCCGCATCGTCGCGCCCGAACCGCGCCATGATGTCCGACGCCGCGCGTTCGGCGGTCGACCCCCAGGTCGCGGCCCAATCCTGCAAGCGCCAGGGACCGCCGGCCTGCCACAGTCCGGACTGTGGAAAAAACACCGTTGCCTCAATGGACCCGTCCCCAGTCGTCACGATCGCCGGCCGGCGGTCGTAGGCGAACCCAGCCTCGTAGAAGTCCAACCGCGCCAACGCTTCTGGACTTGGATCACGCAGCACCACGCCTTCAGCCACAGCCCCCGGCGCGGCCACGATCATCGGAAAGTCCTCGCCGTCCGCCTGCACCACGCCGTGACCGGCCAACTGCGCCGGCGCGGACCGCTCCGCCTCGGCGCCGATGACGATTCGCAAAAGCGGCAAATGGCGCAGCGTGCCGTAGAGGAAAACGGCGCTCAAGGCCCGCGCCCTAGCTCCAGATCCGTCCGGAAATCTCGCAGATCAGCCCGGCCACCAGCCCGCCCACCAGAAGCGCACCGATCACGTCGGCGTTCAGGACATAGGTGCCGGCATCGGCGATCGAAATTGCAATCCAGTCCTGCAACGCCTCAACCGGGTCGCCATAGGACAGCCGCATCGAGCGCTGGATCATCTGGATGAAACCGATCAACAGGACCGAGGTCAGCGCCAGCGCGGCGGCGGCCGTCAGCCCAATCCCCAGCGAGGTGGTGACGCCGCGACCCACGTTGCGGCCCAGAAACCGCCAGCCCCAAAGCAGCCCGAGCCCGGCGGCGATCACCGGCACGTTGCCGGTGCGCACATGCGGCGGCGCATAGGCCACCGCCAGCAGTGCCACGCCGAAGCCCAGCCCGCAAAGCAGGAACGCGGCGACGAGTTTGGGGGCGGTGGGCATCGGTGGATCAGGCCGGGCGGGTCACGGTGATTTGCGTCACGTCGCAGTTACCGCTCTGGAAGGTCGCCGCGCAAGAGGTCAGATAGAAATTCCACATCCGGCGAAACCGCTCGTCGAAGCCCAAAGCGGCAACTTCGTCCCATTTGGCGTTGAAGGTCTCGTGCCAGCGCCGCAACGTTTGGCTGTAGCTGTCGCCGAACTCGATCGACCGTGCGACGCGAAGCCCGGCGCGTTCCACCTCGGCCCGCAGCACTGAGGGCGAGGGCAGCATACCGCCGGGAAAGATGTATTTCTGCACGAAATCGACGCCCTTGCGGTAGATCTCCCAGCGTCGGTCCTGCACGGTGATGATCTGCAGCGTGGCCGCACGCCCCGGGCGCAGCCGGTCGCGCAGCGCACCGAAATAGGTCGGCCAGTATTTCTCGCCCACCGCCTCGAACATCTCGATCGACGCGATGCCGTCATAAATCCCGCGTTCGTCGCGGTAATCCTGCAGCTTGATCTCGACCCGATCGGCCAGGCCCTTCCGCGCCATCCGGGCGACGGCGTAGTCATGCTGCTCCTTTGAGATGGTCAGTCCGGTGACCTTCAGCCCGCGTTCGGCAGCCGCATATTCGGCGAACCCGCCCCAGCCGCAGCCGATCTCGAGCACGTGATCGCCGGGCCGCGCGCCCATTTCGTCGACCATCGAGGCGTATTTGGCGGTCTGCGCCGCCTCCAGGCTCTCCTGCCCGGTGGCGAACTTGGCCGACGAATAGGTCATCGTGTCGTCAAGCCATAGGCCGTAGAAGTCGTTGCCGAGGTCGTAGTGGTGGCGGATGTTCTTCTTGGCCTGGCGCCGGGAGTTCGACTTCAGCCAGAACCGGAACCGTTCGAAGGCGCGCAGAATCGACTGGCCGGGAAACCCGTCAAAGGTCTCGTCGCCTGCGACGTGAACGAGATCCATGAACGCTTGCAGATCCGGGGTCGACCAGGCGCCTTCCAGATAGGCCTCGCAAAAGCCCAGATCGCCCTCGCGGATCAGCCGCGCGAAGATCTCGGCGTCGTGGATGCGCAGCTCGGCCACCGGTCCCGGCGCATTGCCGCCGGCGCGAAACCGGCGCCCGTCGGGCAAAACGAAGTCGAGCCGCCCGGCCTCGATCCGCTGCGTCACGTCGAAGACGGACGCGAAATACCGCGGCAGGCCCGCCTGCCCCTTGGTGCTCGTCAAAACCGCCATAGCATCCCCTCATCCCTGGTCCGTCAGGCTACCGCCAAACGCGCCGCGCTCAAGCCCTTTACGCGCTCCGGCCTTCATCTGGCCAAAAATATCTCCGCCGGAGGCTCCCTCCGCCTGCAACCCGCTTGAACGCCCGACCCGGCGCGTCACCTCACCACTGGCAGAGAAAACCGCGCGCGGAAGCGCTCAATCGGATTGCGGCCCGCTTCAAAACCCGCGGGTCGCGTAAGCGTCGAGCGCCCGCTTGCGCCCGGCCTCGGCGGTGACCACCGGCTGCGGATAGGGGTCATGCGGCGACAGCCCCCAAGACCGCGGGATCGCGTCGAAATACTGCAGCGCGGTCGCCGGCGGCGCGCCCTGCCCCTCGGCGATCCAGGCCCGCGTATAGGCGCGGTCGCGGTCGAACTTGTCGAGCTGCGTCACCGGGTTGAACACCCGGAAATAGGGCGCCGCGTCGGGGCCCGAGCCCGCCGCCCATTGCCAGCCCATCGCGTTCGAGGCCTGGTCCCAGTCGATCAGGTGCTCTTCGAACCAGCGCAGACCGATCTTCCAGTGGCTCAGAAGATGCTTGGTCAGATAGGACGCGACGATCATCCGCGCCCGGTTGTGCATGTAGCCGGTCACGTAGAGCTCGCGCATCGCCGCATCGACGAATTCGATGCCGGTCCGGCCGCGGGTCCAGGCCACCACCTCGGGCACGCCCGCATCCTCATTCCAGGCGAAGGCGTCCCAGTCCCGCCGCCAGTTACTTGCCGCGATATGCGGCGTGTGGTGCAGCAGGTGATAGGCGAATTCGCGCCAGACCAGCTCTTTGAGGAAGGTCTCCGCCCCCGCCGCGCCCTCGTGCAACGCCCGCATCCCGGCATGCCAGACGACGCGCGGCGAGATCTCGCCATAGGTCAGGTTTTCGCTCAGCCGAGAGGTTCCGGCGACCCCCGGCAGATCGCGCGCCTCGGCATAGGCGCTGACGCAGGTGTCCAGGAACACCGCCAGCCGGTCCTGCGCCGCCGCTTCGCCGACGCGGACGTAGCGCCCGGTCACCGCCGCGCCGCGCCGCATGTCGGCGCCCATCGCCCACGCCTCCAGCCGCTCGCTCGCCGGCCACGCGGGCGGCGGCGTCAGCGTCGTGACCGCGGACACCGCCGCGCCGACCGGCCGGTCCTTCACCGCCTTCCAGAACGGCGTGTAGACCTTGTAGAAGCCGCCGGTCTTGGTCTCGACCGTCCAGGGCTCGAACAACAGGTGGCCAGGAAAACTCCGCGCCGCGACCCCCTGGGCTTTCAGCGCCGCCTTCACCGCGCCGTCGCGCGCCTTGGCGGCCGGATCGTAGGCGCGCTGCCACCAGACCGCTCCGGCGCCGGTTTCCGCGATCAAGGCCCGCAGCACTGGCAAGGCCGCGCCCCGGCGCAGCACCAGTCGCGCGCCGATCCGCTCCAGCGCCTCGGCAAACGCCGCCACGCCCAGCCCGAAGCGCCATTTCGGCGCCGCGCCCAGCCCCTCGACCACCTCGTCGTGGATGAAGACCGGGATCACCGGCCGCCCCGAGGCCGCCGCAGCCGACAGCGCGGCGTGGTCGCTCAGGCGCAGATCGCGCCGAACCCAAACGATGATCGGGGATGTCTCGCCCATGCCTGTCTCGCCGCCGATGAGGTCTACCGCCCCGTCCTACAGCACGTGATCTAGCGCCCGGATCAGCCGGTCAACATCGCGCGCCGCGGTGTAGTGCACGAAACTGAGCCGCAGCACGCCGCGCTCGGGATCGACCCGCATGGCGTGCAAGGGCCGCGCAGCATAGAAATCGCCGCCGCCCGCCATGATCCCGTGCGGCGCCAGCTCTGCCGCCAGCGCCTCGCCCGGCGCGTCGGCCTCGACCGCCACGGTCGGCGCCCGGTCCTCGGCCTGCCGCGGCCCGATCAGCCGCACCGCATTCCTCGCCGCCAGATAATCCAGCAGGGGCTGCAACAGCGCCGTCTCATGCGCCTGCTGCAAATCGTGCACCCGCGCGGCGCGGCGCCGCGGGTCCGGCTCTGGCGCGAAGTGGCGGGCATGCAGCAGGTCGATGTAATCGGCGATCCCGGCGCAGGCGGCCACCTGGGCGTGGTCCGGCCCGGCCGGCGTGAACTTCTTGGTCAATTCGCCGGCGTTGAAGTGGTGCCCCTGGTTCGGCAGCGCCTCGGCCAGCGCCCGGCGGATCACCATGATCCCCTGGTGCGGCCCATAGGTCTTGTAGGCCGAAAACAGGTAGATGTCGGCGCCCAAGGCGCCAATGTCGGGCAGCCCGTGCGGCACATAGCTGACACCGTCGACGCAGACCACCGCGCCCGCGTCATGCGCCATCACGCTGATCGCCGCGACGTCGTTGACCTCGCCCACGACGTTCGAGCAATGCGGGAACGCGACCAGCCGCACCCGGTCGTCGAGCAGATCGGCCAGCGCCGCGGGGTCGAGATGCCCGGTCTCGGGGTCGATCTTCCATTCGCGCAGCTCGATGCCGGCCTCGGCCAGCCGCCGCCACGGCCCCGAGTTTGCCTCGTGGTCCTGGTCGGTCACCACGATCGCGTCGCCCGGCGCCAGCCAGTCGCGGAACGCCTGCGCGAGCACGTAAGTGTTCTGCGTGGTCGACGGCCCGAAACTCAACTCGTCCGGCGCGACCCCCAGCATTGCCGCCAGCCGCGCGCGCGCCTCGTCCATCTCCTCGCCGCCCAAGCGGGACGCCTCGAACGGCCAATAGGGCTGCACCTTGCGCTCGCGGTAGAACCGGGTGAGCCGGTCGATCACCGGCGCACAGGCATAGGACCCGCCGGCATTCTCGAAAAACGCCTGGTCGGCCAGTGACGGCTCGGCAAAGGCGGGAAACTGCGCGCGGACGAAATCGAGATCGAGCTCCATGCCCTTTCCCTTTCCGATGATTCTGCAGCGGGTCAAGGATGAAACCGCCAAAGACGGCGCCGCAGGCGTCCTTGAGGCGCCGCAGACTCGTCCCAACCCTCGAGAGCGCGCCTTGAGGGCACACTGGCCCCTCAAGCGTCTCTCAGCAGAAAGCCCCCCACCTCGCCACGAGCGTCCCAGAATTGTTAATGCGGCTCTCGAAGGATATCAGTCCCTTGCCGCGCCGCGGCTAAACTTTCTGCCCCGCGGAATGTTTCGCATGCGAAACATCCGCGCCGATTTCAGGCGTTCACGTCCACCACCACGCGGCCCTTGACCTGGCCCTGCAGGATGTCGGCGCCCAGCCCGGGCAGATCGGCCAGCGTCGCGGGCTGGATCATCGCCTCGAGCTTGTCCATCGGCAGATCGCGCGCGATCCGGCCCCAGGCGCGCACCCGGTTGTCGTAGGGCTGCATCACCGAATCGATCCCCAAGAGGTTCACGCCGCGCAGCAGAAACGGAATGACGGTCGCCGGCAGGCCCGCGCCGCCGGCCAGCCCCACCGCGGCGACCGAGGCGCCGTATTTCATCTGCCCCAGCACCCGGGCCAGCATCGCGCCACCCACCGCATCGACGCAGCCCGCCCAAGTCTCGGCCTCCAGCGGCCGTTTGGTGGTCTCGCTCAGCTCCTCGCGCGGCACGATCCGCGACGCGCCGAGCCCGGTCAGATAGTCGGCGGTCTCCGGCCGGCCCGTCACGCCCGCCACCGCATAGCCGAGATTGGCCAAGATCGCGGTCGCCACCGACCCCACGCCACCCGCGGCCCCGGTCACCAAAACCTCGCCGTTTTCGGGAGTTAGCCCATGATCCTCAAGCGCCATCACCGCCAGCATCGCGGTGAAGCCTGCGGTGCCGACCGCCATCGCCTGGCGGGAGTCGAGCCCCTCCGGCAGTGGCACCAGCCAGTCGGCCTTGACCCGCGCCTTCTGGGCATAGCCGCCCCAATGCACCTCGCCCACGCGCCAGCCGGTCAGCACCACCTTGTCACCGGGCTTGTAGCGCGCATCGTCCGAGGCCTCGACGGTGCCGGCAAAATCGATCCCCGGCACATGCGGGTAATTGCGGACCAGTCCACCGCCCGGCCCGATGCACAAGCCGTCCTTGTAGTTCACCGTGGAATACTCGACCGCCACCGTCACGTCGCCCTCGGGCAGACGATCCTCGCCGATCTCCTGCACGCCGGCGCTGGTCTTGCCGTCCTCGCCCTTCTCGACCACCAATGCCTTGATCATCGCGTCTCTCCTCTCAATTCCAGAACACCCGGTAGACCACCGCGGCGCGCACCTCGTTGCCCGGCAGCAGAACGTCGATATCGGTGCCGAGCTCCCAATGGGTCATGCGCACCATGCCGATGGCCACGTTGGTCTCGAAATCCGGCGACCAAGCGGCCGAGGTCACCTGGCCGATCTGCACCTGCCCCGCCATGATCGGCCAGGCCCGGTCGGAATTCGGCACCTTGCCGCCTTCGATCTGGATCGGCCGGATTTGCTGCACCGGCCCGTCCTTGGCCACCCTGAGCAGCGCATCGCGCCCGACGCAGCCGATCGCCGTCTGGGTGTTGCAAAACCGGCCCAGACCACATTCATGCGGCGTGTTCTCGCGCGTCATGTCGTTGCCGTAGCTCAGAAGCCCGCCCTCGATCCGTTCGATGGCGTTGGGACAGCCCGCGTGAACGTCCAGATCAGCGCCCGCCTCGAACAGCGCGTGCCACAGCGGCATCGCGATATCGGCGCCGTCCACATAGATCTCGAACCCGCCCTGCTTGGAATAGCCCGACCGCGCCACCACCAGGCTGCGGCCTTGAAAATCGAACCAGCCGAAGCGGAAGAACCGAAGGTCTCGCACCGCTTCGCCGAACACCCGCGCCATCAGGTCGTCCGACTTCGGCCCCTGGACGGCCAGCGGCGAGACATCGGGCTCGTCGATCAGCACATCCAACCGATACCCATTCGCCAAGCCTTTGACCCAGAACAGCAAATCGCTGTCGGCAATGGAAATCCAATAGCGGTTTTCCGCCAGCTTCAACGCCACGGGATCGTTCAACATGCCTCCGGTCTCGTCGACGATCGGCACGTAATAGCACTGCCCGGGCGTCATGCCGCGCAGATCCCGCGGGGTCAGCATCTGCATCAGGCGTTTGGCGTCGGGCCCGCGCAGCTCGACCTGGCGTTCGACCGAGACGTCCCAGACCTGCACCGCCGATTTCAGGTGCCTGTAGTCCTCTTCGACGGACCGGAACACCGTCGGCAACAGCATGTGGTTGTAGACGGTGTAGGATTTCGCCCCGGCGGCTTCGACGCCCTCGGAAAACGGCGTGCGCCGCAACCGGCGCGAGGGCGAGATCAGCGCCATCAGGCCGCGTCCGGCATCAAGAACAGGTCGGTGTCGGCCGGCGTGGCGCCGGCGGCGGTCAGCATGGCGTGGACCTGCCCGCGGTGATGCGTCTGGTGGTTGAAAAAGTGCTGGATGCAAAGCCACTTGGGGCGTTGAACATCGGCCCCTATCGCCCGGGAAAACCACGCTAAATCGCCCTGCAGGTCGGCATCGGTCAGGCGTCGCGCCCAGTCCAGGATGCACCTGTCTGCCTCCCGCCGCGCCTCGGCATAGTCCGGCCACGACCGGTGCAAATGCACGCTGGCCGAGATCCCGCCCGGCGGCTTTGACCAGCCGTCCAGGCGCGACATCCAAATCGTGTCGCCCCACAGAAGGTGGTTCAGCGTGCCCTGGATCGAGCCGAAAAACGCGCCGTGATCGTACCAGCGCGCAGTGTCATCCAATCTGTCAGCTGCGGCCAACAAGCTGTTGTTCTGCCAGCGATTATATCGCGCCATCACATGGCAGAACCCGGCGTCGATCATCGACCGGGGCCCGACCAGTCGATGGCGCAGATCTCGCCCGATTTGCCGTCGAAATCCCAGACCCGGCCGTAGTCGCGGACCCGGCTGCGGGTGCCGCGCGCGACGATCACGTCCGGCCCCATCCAATACTTGGTGTTCTTGACCATCACCGGCTCGTCGGGGCTGGCGCCGGTGACCATTTCGAGCTCGCCGTTGATCTTGCGGCCGATGTTGAGGACCCGCCGCGTGCCGTCGCGGATGATCTCGACCGGCGCGCGTTCGGCGCCGATGATGGTCGAAACCAGTTTGGTGAAGAGCCCCGTGGTGCCACCGGCGGTGCCGGAGAAGATCTTCAGGATGCCGTTATAGGCCTTCTGGGTCGCGCGTTCGTCGACATAGGCGGCGACACGCCAGTCGCCCTCGGCCATGCGGCCCGGGATCTCGACCATCAAACCGACATTGAGCCCGCCCAGATCCTCGCCCTCGAAATGGCCTTCGTCGATGGCGATCGCCATCCAGGCGTGGCAATGGCCTTCGGTCGGCTTGTGCTTGCCCAGCGAGACCACGCAGGGACAGAAGACGACGCAGGAGCAGTTGAGGAACAGCTCGCCCTTGAGCGCCCAGTCGGTGGGCTCCTCGCGCCGGCGGCGCGGGTCCATGCGTTGATCGATCCGCTGCATCACCCGCAGGCGGTCGGACGCGATTCTCTCTTTGGTCTTAGGCATATACGACGCCTCCTTCAAGCAAGGCACGGGCGGCGACGGCCAGCCCGGCAACGATTAGCGCCGCCCCCACCGGCCGCACCACATGGCGGCCGATCTGCGGCAGTTTTTCCAGCACCATCAAAACGGTGGCCAGCCCCATCCAGATCAGGTTCATGGTGCCTCCGACGAAGGCCAGCGCCATCAGCGCCCAGCAGCAGCCCAGGCACAGCGCGCCCAGCCGCAGGCCGAGCCGCACGGCGTTCCAGCGATCCTCGCGCCAGTGCCGGAGAAAAAACACGAACGGCGCCTGGCATTGGCTAAGGCAGGCGTCTTTCAGGGCCGAGAACTGATAGGCGCCGGCGCCGATAAGCAGCCCCGCGGTCAGCCAGGGCGAGACGCTTTCGCCCAAGGGCGTCACCAGCGCGGCGGTGCCGAGGCCGACCTGCAGCGCCGAGGCCACCGCGGCAAATCCGAGCCAGACCGCGCCGTAACCCGCCAGCAGCCCGGCGAATCCGCGGCGCGAGGCGGCGCCGCTGCCGGCCAGGTCGTCGAAGGTCGCCAGCGCCGGCACGAAGCTCGGCGCCATCATCGCCGCGCTCATCACCGCCCACATTGCCAGAATCGCAGGGTAGCCGGCCCAGCCCGGCGCGACCCGGCAGAGCGCCGCCCAGAACTCTGGCCCGTAGACCGACGCGGCGGCGGCCAGATCGGCGGGCGCCTGCATCGCGAAGAGCGCCGCCCATGCGGCCAGGACCAGCGCAAAGAACGCCAGCCAATGGGCCTCT
>JAAUYB010059633.1_pt1 | contig 27233 bp, 20 predicted proteins | sample 7278071 | NCBI WGS metagenome assembly JAAUYB01 (sample SAMN14350121, study PRJNA611818) | marine sediment metagenome | isolation source: surface marine sediment (1.8m) | place: French Polynesia: Moorea | collected 2018-08 | reverse complement strand
GTGCCCCAGAAGGGCGAAGATCAAAGCCCCCACCGCCAGGGCCATTGCAAAAGAGGCCGGTAGGGTCCACCAGGGCGCGGCGCCGTGGCCAGAGGCGCGCTTTCCGATGCGCCAGGCCATCAGCCGGTCTCCAAGCCGGCCATCAAGAGTTTGATCCGGTCGATGGCGGCACTGTCGCGGGCGGCGATCGTGTCCAGAATCCGTCCCCGGAAGATGACCGCGATCCGGTCGGCCAGCGACAGGGCTTCTTTGAGATCACCGGTGATCAGCAAAACCGCCGAAGCCGCGCGCTGGTGCAGCAGGGCCTGCCAGACGGCCTCGGTGGCCCGCACGTCGAGCCCCTGGGTGGGCTGTTCGGCGAGCAGTAGGTCGGGACCGCGGGAGAGTTCCCGGGCCAGGACAAGCTTCTGGAGATTGCCGCCCGAGAGGGTCCCGGCCGGCGCTTTGAGACCGCCGCCCCGGATGGTGAAGCGTTCCACGGCCGCGGCGGTGGCGGCGGCGGCCCGGCGCCGGTCCAGGCGCAGCGCGCGGGAAAAGACCGCCAGCTGGGTCAGCATGAAATTCTCTACTAAGTCGATGGCCCCCACAGAAGCGGTGCGGTCACGGTCGGCAGGAATATAGGCGATGCCTTCGTGCGGTTTACGGCGCCATTGCGGCGCGCGCCAGCGCCGGCCCTTGAAAGTCAGGCGGCCCGCCTTCAGGGGGGCCAGTCCCGCCAGCCCGGCCGCCAGATCTTCCTGGCCGTTTCCGGCCACACCGATGATGGCCAGGATCTCGCCGCGCCGGACCTCGAAGGCAATCTCCTCGAATCCCGGTCGAGAGCTGCCGGCCGGGCCGGACAGGCCGCTCACGGCCAGGACGGTTTCCCCCGGCGCGGCCGGCGGTTTGTCTACGTTCAGGATGATCTCGCGTCCCACCATGAGACGCGCCAGGTCGTGCTGGCTGCGCACGTCGGCGGCCGCCAGCCGGGCCACCATCCGCCCGCGGCGCATGACGGCGATCTCGTCGGCCACCGCCATGACCTCCTCCAGTTTGTGGGTGATGAAGACGATGGTTTTACCCTCGTCGCGCAGGCGCTGGAAGACCTCGAAGAGGCCGGCGATTTCAGTATGGGTCAAAACCGCGGTGGGCTCGTCGAAGATCAGGATGTCCGCACGGCGGTTGAGGAGTTTGAGGATCTCCACCCGCTGGCGCTCGCCCATGGAAAGGTCCTGCACCAGAGCGTCCGGGTCCACGGCCAGCCCGTAGCGCACAGCCAGCTCCCGGATCGACGCGCCCTGGCGATCGCTGCGTGAACGGCCGGCCGCGCCGTGCAAGCGGATGTTCTCGGCCACGCTCAGGGGGGCCACCAGCATGAAGCGCTGGTAGACCATGCCGATCCCCGCGGCCAGGGCCTGGGCCGGCGATTGAAACCGGACCGTGCGCCCCTGCCGCCGAATCGTTCCGGCATCCGGCTGGTAGCGCCCGGCCAGAATCGACATCAGGGTGCTCTTGCCGGCCCCATTTTCCCCCAAAAGGGCGTATATCCGGCCGGCGTTTAGCGACCAGTCGATCGCCCGGTTGGCCGTTATGTCGCCAAAGTGTTTGGTGATGCCGGAGAGTTCCAGGACCGCAGGGGGTGAGGAGGTCATGATGGGGCGGGTCAGACGAATTCAGGGGTTGGAAGCCGGGTAAGGGCATACACCGGGTAGGACGGCAGCGTCTGCAGCTCGCCTTCCTGGGCCACGCAGAAGGCCGCGGCAATTCCCGGCAGGGGCTTGTTGAGATGGGCGCCCACCTCTTCGAGCAGATCCTCCAGGGCCAGCAGGGTTCCGCCGGTGCTGACCACGTCGTCGATCACCACGATGCCGCGCGACGCCCGGGCGATCAGGTTGATGTCCCGTTCATAGACCGCCATGAACTTGCTGCCGCTGGTCACCGATGAGCTGCCCACCTGGATCACCGGCCGCCGTTCGGCTTCCATGTGGGGCTTGACCCGGTTGTAGGCCACGGCCACGGCCGAAAGGCCCAGTTCCTGGGCCGTGGCCTGGGTCAGCATCAGGGCTTTTTCGACCACGGTCATGAAGACCAGTCCTTCGCGGTCCGGGAAGACTTCCCGCACCCGTTGGGCCATGAGGCGTCCCAGGTCCTGGTTGAGCCCGATCTGCCCCACCAAGTTGAGGGAGGCGATGCGGATGCGGCGCTCCCCCGACGGCAGCACCGTGAGCGGAAGATCCACGCCGTATCCCAAACCCGGCACCCCAAAGCGGTACATGCGCCCCGATTCGAGCCCGCCCAGAACTTCCATGGCAATACCTCCTGTCTGAATACCGCCTGCGGGACTATTCCGGAATGCGGCCCTTGACGCCTTTGACCAGCCAGCGCATGGTCAAGAGATCCTGGTCAGAGGCCTGCTGACCCTCCGGAACCATCAACTTGCCCTGCTGGTCGTGGAGCGGCCCGGCAAAGATCGTATCCTCGCCGGCCTCCAGCTTGGCCATGGCGGCCCGCACTTTCTTGCGCACCGCTTCCGGCACCGCCGCGTGGAAAGGACTCATGACGATGTTGCCCTTGTCGAAGCCGCCCCAGTAGGCGCTGGTTTTCCAGGTGCCCGCCATCACCTGCTTGACCTTGTCGACATAGATGGGCCCCCAGTGCCAGATCGAGGAGACCAGGGTGCAGTCGGCGCCGTAACTGGCGGCGTTCTCGCCGTAGCCGATGGCCGGCACCCCGGCCGCACAGGCCGCCACCGAGCTGTCGGGGGTATCGGCCATCTGGCGGATCAGGTCGTGCTTGCGGGCCACCAGGGTTTCGGCCAGGGTGGTCTCGTTGATCGCATCGCGCCAGGCCTTGAGCCAGACCACGGTGTTGAGCGCCTCGGGATCGAAGCTTTGGCCGGCTTCGGTGAGGCCCCGGCGCATCCCGATCGTGAAGGCGTTGATGCCCCGCACGGGCTCGGGAATCGGGTTGGTGGCCACCGTGCCCACGTTCTTGAAGCCCATCAGCCCGGCCATATAGCCGGCCAGGTATTCCCCCTGGTACATGCGCGCAAAATAATTGCCCATATTGGCGGCGGTCTTGAAGCCCGAGCAGTGCTCGAAAACGATGTCGGGGTAGTCCTTGGCCACATTGAGCATGGGATCCATGTGCTCGAAGGTGGTGCCGAAGATGATGTCGTAACCCTGCTGGGCATAGTTGCGGAAAACCCGCTCGGCATCGGCGGCCAGCACCTTCTCGGTGTAGTTGATCTCGATCTGGTCTCCCATGCGCTGCTTGAGGTATTCGATGCCGTGATAGTGGGCCGTGGTCCAGCCCTGGTCGTCGATGGTCCACAGGAGGGCAAAAGCCACTTTGAGTTTCTTGGAGGCGGCGTCCGCGGTCGGGACGCTGCCGGCCAGGATCATGACCAGAGACGCGGCGGCAATGACAAACAGGACGGCAATGCTTGTTTTGGGGCGCATGGAAGACTCCTTAAATTCAGGGGATTGATTAAAAGGGCCTCGGAATGCAGAGGGGCCGCCTCGAAAATGTCTCTTTCTTAGACGATGGGCTCGATCGGCGTCAAGAGTGAGGTGGAGGGGTTAGGCCAAAACTAACGGCACAACCCTCGTTAGTTCTCATGGTACGGCCGCCACGGCACTGACCCGAGACAGATCTTTCAGGATATGGTGCCAGGCGGTTTCACCCGACGATCGCAGCCAAAGCTCGCCGTTGGAAAGCACGGCCAGCAGACCTGTATCGATGGCGACGAACCGTTCCACCATGTGGCGCGGCCACGGACTGGTGAGGCCCTCGGAAGCGGGCTGCCAGCGGCGGCCGCCGTCGAAGCTTTCTTCGATCCGTCCGTTGCGGGCCACGCCGTCGGCCGGTCCGGCGACCAGGTGTCGATCATCGGCGGGATCGATCCAGACGGCCCGCACATAGCTGGGGTAGATGTTATGCCAGGACTGCCCGCCGTCATCGGAGCGGTAGAGACCGTCACCGGTGGCGGCCAGAACCAAATCGGAGTTCAGCGGGGATACGGCAAGACTGTGGACATCGGGATGCACCCCATTGCCCAAATCGCGATAGAGATCCGGATCCCCGTCGCTGCCCCCCGCCAGACGCCAGCGGTCGCCGCCGTCATCGGAAACCAGCACACCTCCCACCTCGGCCGCGGCGTAAACGCGGGCCGGATGACTTCCGCCGTCCACCACGGCAAACCCGCGAATACAGCCTGCCTCAGGCGAATAGGGCAGCCGCCAGCCATGCCGGTCGCGCAGGGCCATCACCTCGGGCCTGGCATCAAAGGTCAGGCCTCTGTCCAGGGAAACAAAGATCCCCGCCGGCTCGGTACCGACCAGAATGGCCGCGGGCCGGCCGCGAACGGCGGTCATCCAGCGCACGTAGCGGATGGTCAGCCCTTTATCGACGGCCTGCCAGGTGTCACCTCTGTCGGTACTCCGCCGGATGCCGTCGCGCCCCCCCACCAGGACCACTTCCTCAGCAACGACGACACTCGTGAGTGCCTGGTCGACAAGGGTATGGCGGACAATTTCCCAGTCGCCGCCGGAATGCGCCGCCAGAAAAAAGCCGGCGGCCGTAGCGATGTAAAGAAATGTTTGCATGGGATGTTTTCCTTTTAAGCTGCTACATCCCCGTTGCTGGTATTCGATACGTTAACAGGCTGTTTAAAAAACGCCATGAGCGCAGACCAGACAAGGCAAAATCCAACGAAAAAGCGCAGTTTATGTGCAATAAATGAGCATTTTGAGGAGGATTTTAACACCGTATGGCCAAGCGCAATAGTTTTTCACCGGCCTGTTAAACTAGGGGCCTGATAGTCGATCGTCAATGGCGCGCTGATTGTCGGGATCAGACAAAATTAATCCTAATACTACCAAAACGACCAAAAGATTTCGAAAACCGATTTTTATCCCTTAGTTTTTCAACAAACTGCCTCACAACATCAAAAAGGCGATCGGAGTTCCGATCGCCCGCTAGACTAAATGGATTGAAACCATTTCATTTCATTTGATCATGTCCCTCCCTTGCCCACAAGGGAATAGATCTCATTCTTTCGATAATTTATGCAGGCTGATAGTTCCATTTTTCCGTTTGGGCATCCCAAGTTGCGATAAGATCTTGTAAATTAGTCCTTTGGGGACGCGGCAACGAGATATGAATCCATCCGGAATTGGTTTCGGGATCATAACATTCCAAAATCAACTGGCCGTATTGGAGCCCCGATTGGTCGCGAATCCAATCGAAAACCTCTCTTAGATCAGAGTCCGTGACGCGAAAATCAGCGGCTTCACCCTTACAATGTTGACTTCTGGGAGACCCTTTGACCGCCCGATTCAGTTTCGTTCCTCGATAACCCGAACTGACGTTAACTGAGCGATTGTAGTGATTACGTATCGGTTGTAGCAACTCGTTAGCCAAACGTTTCAATTTATCCAAAATAGGGGGTTGTTGGGCCTCTTCCCGGTTTGCTGCTAAATATTTCCGATGGTCGGTTCGGGTCATTTCATCAAATGTAAAATTTGTAGATAACTTCATAGATCCTCCGTAAGGTTTAAAAGGCGATAGACGGAAGCGTCATAATATCTACGCTACTATGTTTTCGATCGCCATTCAAATAATTAGCACTGCAGTTAACAATAAACCGACCATTTTATTCATGGCAACCTCCTATTGAGGTTAAATCCTTCCTGGAACAGGAGCTATTCAAAACTAATGGCCTCCGTCCATGTTTCGTCATACGGGTTTGTAAATTTACTGACATCCTTTTTTATTTACTTAAAAAGAAGCATGCTGTCCTTGAATCAATGCTATTCATTCTTTGTGTGGATTCGAGATCTATATGTCGTGTTCTTGGATAATGTTTCTAAATTAGGACGGTGGTCAGTCCGATGGATCCTGATGTTTTTTTTTAATACGTTGTTATGTAGATACAAAACGGTAAATGTTGGGAATGTCCCCACTACTTCCCTCTGAACTTGTCAATGGCCAATTCATACCGTAAACCTAAAATAAGACCATGGCGACCAGGAACACATTCGGCTGCCTACCTTGGCACGCACGCGCCATCTGCCTCGCTGGGCACCCACAAAAGTGTGGTTAAGTTTGTTCGAAGTAATGTTGTGATAGTTATAACAGTAGGCACCCGTTTCCTCAGCCCATTTACCTGCGGTTACCGCTCCGAAAGCATCGACCTGCACATGGTATTTCACACCGGGTAAATTTACAGGATCCCATCTAAACTGCATTTTTCTGGGCCAGTGGTCAAATATATCTTCTTCTTGCGGTTGTTCAAGTTGTGGCACCGCTCCTTTCCACCATGTCAATGTTGGATCGCCGAGTAAAACAAGTCCGTAGAACCACCGGCGCTCCCAAAGCTCATGATCTGGACCTCGGGCTTTCCACCAGTCCACAAAAGCATCTCCGATGACCTTACCTTGTCCCATGGGGCGATAAAAGTCTTCAAAAAACAGCATTGAGCCGGACTTAGCGCTTGCAATGGCAGTCAATCCAAGGTTAACTCCGCCTCCCGATTTATCGAATATGTACCAGCCGGCCAGATAATCACTCTCGGTGAACTTGCCGGGACCACAGCAAAACAAATTATAAAAGTGAGCATTCGGAGGGTTCGTATCCCTAAAATAAGAAGTCTGAATATACTCATTTATCGACCCAACCCGCAAAGCGTGGCCATGCACCCAGGAGTGGGCGCACAGTTGAACCCACGAGCGTAGCGAGTTTACTTCAGCCTTATAGAGATCGGCATCTGTCTGCGTGGGCACAGTGTACTTCGTGATTACGGATGAGGGAAACATTTCATCAAATGCACAATCGTCAAAGCTGGTCCAATCATCATCGACATAAGCAAGGGCTGAGCGCGCATTTCCCAACAGGCCTAAGCGGAACTTATGATTTCGAGAAAAATAATCGTTAATTAGTGACGCATCATTACCACTGGCAGTCGGCGTCCAAATTCGTGCGACCCAAATTTCAGGATTCAGGTCCCCGGTGTGGTTGCTGAATTTGCCATCTCCGTCCGGGTCGGTCCAGGTTCCGTTGGTGTCCATATAAAAAAGATCGCAGGGAAATTCAGAGTGCGCGCCATGAAAGTCATCATCAAGTTCAAACCATGGTGCGGCGATCGAACCCACCAGCACGGCACCGACAGGCTTCCGCCGCTTGATATAGGACCGTATATTTGCAGGCGTTCCACCACTGATAACATGAATGGTCGCCCAGTACCCATCTCGTCCTAAGTCGAGAACGTATTTATCGATACTGGCAGAGACGGCTTCGTAGATAGATTTTTCGACCAGTACGAGCACAACTCCGTTCGGGTAATGGAGCAGCGTTTTCCTATTCCGGTATCCTTCATCGCGGGGAAAACGCGGTCGTCTCTTTGTCTCCGCGGAAAATCTCACCCTGATCAAATCTCCACGTTCTTTTAAGTAATCTTTAAAAGTTTTCGGCTTTACAGGTCTTTCAGATCGAAACTCTAAGTTGCGAATGCTCCTATACGCTCTGGAAAGCTTATATTCACGAGAAAATGCTCCTAAATTGATAACCGTTTGATCTCCTACAACATCCCCACGGGGCACTTTATCTTTGGTGAACAATTCGCTTTCCGCTAAAGTCAGGCGTTTCTTCCAATTAATTTCATTGCTCATGGCTCCCTCCCATTATGGTGTCTTGATTACTTTATCGTGTTAAACACTTGAATTACCAACGATGTTGTAAGGCTTATCCGGGTAAAAGTTACCCTCTTCATCCTGCACACCTTTGACATAAGGTTTCACCTATTCAACGGCTGTTACATCTGATATAAACCTTAGACCGTTGAGCTCGACTTAGCCGGGAGTGATTCCCTCTGATGGAGCATCGACGAATGGTTTTCCCTCGATTTCAGAAGATGGAATGAAATTGTTTTCTTTTTCAAGATCGCCCTTCGAAACTATTCTTGGACTTTAAAACGTGAAATCGTCCCCCCGAAAAAACCCCTGAGTCTATCAAAATAATACGCTGTTGAGTGCCAAACAGAGGGTGAAAATAATAAAATCGGATGAAACTACGAGCAGCTTGTAGTGGAATTTGAAGACAGTGCGAGCGCTATATTAATCGTGCCTAACAAAAAATGTACCAACCAGGTCGCGGATGGGCAAATTGAATTAAACGCTTAATTTTTATTGGAATAATCTTGATATAAGGACTCATCGATGTATTAAGTTTTCCATTGAATCTGTTAAGAAAGTAGGCAATATGATGGCTTCCTGTGAATTTCATTTACATGGAACTAAATCTCATCCTTGCCTAAAGGTTCGCTGACACAATAAGCCACAAGGCGTGCTGTGTCGAATCTGGATTATAGGCCTGTCTATTCCTATTTTTCAGATTAATCCTGTTGTTCTTGGATCATTTCCTCCCATTATTTTAGTGGATTCGAGATCTATTTGTCGTGTTCTTGGATAATGTTTCTAAATAGGGTGGTGGCCAGCCCGATGGATCCTGATGTATTTTTTTTTACGTTGTTATGTAAATAAAAACGGTAAATGTTGGGAATGTCCTAGTATTTCCCTGGCTGATTTTTTAACCACCGTATTGTTTGCGCCAACGATAATAGGTCTGCTCGGAAATGGACAACTGGCGGCATAACTGACCAATTGTCATCCCTTGGGCAAAGGAAACTTCGGCTTGCGGTACGCTTTCTGATGGTTATTATAAAAGATTATTACAGCCGCATTTTCTTAAATCGTCATCATTTAGATCCAAATTTTCTTCCTTTGTGCTGACTCTTGCATTGTTGTTTCTCGCCGCGTGTACTTATTCGATTTGATGGGATTGTTAAAATATTCTTATTTGGTTATCCGTTTCGTCCAGGTGACGAATCGGCCAGCGACTCCACAAAAACCCCATCTTTAATTTGTTTATAGGGTCTGGGTTGAATGACAACAGCCTGCTGAACAATTCGGAAAAATTTTTGCCAACATATTTGCAGTTCCTACGGTTGAACAGGAACGTATATTCATTCAGATAATCTTGAAGATACTTTTCCTTTAAACAGCCTTGAAACAGTCAAACGAACAGTCGCTTAATCAGTGCGCTGACCAAATGCATAACAGGTGAAACGCTCTATATATCGGTGACTTTGTCTTGGAAAATCTGATGATGGTCATACCCTTCTTTTTTCAAATCATTGAATCCTTTCCATCCGTCCGTGACAATGGCGTTTTCAGGCTCGATATTGCCTTGGATAAATGGTGTCAATTCGTGCACCGAATAGTGCTCAAATACTTCCATTCATACATGCTCCAATTTTTTATCTTTACGTTCAACCGCCATAGTCACGACGCATTTGTGCAATGCACCGCGACTGCGCTTTCCGCTATGTTCACCACCAAGATAAAACTCAATGGCTCGAAAGGTTCACTAGTTAAAAAGTTGCAAACCAAAATGAAAAAGAGAGATAGAGATTACGATGAAGGAATCGTTGACGGCGACTTTGCTCCAAGAACTTTACGTGCTGTCTTGCCGTTTTAGGCCAATCATTTCGGGCCCTGCGCCGATGACGGCATCGTTGGGCCGATCACCGCATCAGCTCTGGATCTCAAATTGCCAAGTGTTTGAAACAATTTTTCAGAAATCATATTTTTGGGGTATGTATGGAATTCTAATTGGAGGTCGATATGAATGCTCGCCATGCGTTACGCATTGTTGTGGATCGCCACATTTATGACTATGTCACCTATTTAAAGACTTTGCTGGCCTGCGAATTACTGCTAATAAATAGACGTCGGATCAGTTTCCGTTTAATCCAAGACCGAAAACCCCACCTTGTTCTCCTGGGCGGTTCGCGCGGGAATTTCAGTGAAGCCCTTGCCCTTATTAATGATATTCGTAGCATGGAACCTTCCCTGCCCATTGTTATCATCGTACAGCACAGTTCGGAGGATTCTGCTATTGCTGCTTTTCGGGCTGGGGTGACGGACTATTTAAAAATACCTTTCCGAAAGAGAGATTTGGTAGAAAGAATCAATGTAAGTCTAAACGGAACCTTTAAGCGCATAAGGCTAAAGGGTAAAAATAATGGACCGCATGAACATCCTATGATTGGTGATAGTCACACCATGCAGGAGATTCGGGCGTATTTGCAAGATGTTGCCACAATCGACAGTAACGTGCTTATCTCCGGAGAAACAGGCACCGGCAAGGAACTGGCTGCACGTTTTATTCATGAAAACAGTCCTCGCAAAGAACAACCTTTTGTTTGCATCAACTGTGCGGCATTGCCGGAAAATCTGGTGGAGAGCGAACTCTTTGGATATAATCGTGGCGCATTTACCGGTGCCGTCGGCTCTAAACCGGGAAAGTTTGAATTGGCAGACGGTGGCAGTCTTTTTCTGGATGAGATTGGAGAAATGAGTATTTATGCCCAGGCAAAAATATTGCGGAGTATCGATAACAAGGAAATAGTGCGGCTGGGGGGTAATGCGGAAGTCCACGCCAATGTACGGGTGATCGCGGCCACAAACCTCGACCCAGAAAAACTCGTGGAAGACAGACTATTCCGAGAAGATCTGTACTACCGACTTAATGTGGTTCGGATTCATATGCCGCCGCTAAAGGAGCGCAAGGAAGATATTCCTCTGATAGTGGATTGGGCCCTTGATAATTTAAACCGCCGATACAATGCGCATGTGTCTGGCATGTCGGATGATGTAAAGAGATGTCTTATGCGCTATGATTGGCCTGGAAACGTCAGGGAGCTGCTGAATGTCATAGAAGCCGTCTATATCAAACCGCCCCAAAGTCACATTGATGCCGACCACTTACCGAAACCCTTTGTCAAAAAGATAAGTGAAAACGGAAGCCATCCTCCTAACGAACGCCGCACCATTGTCTCTACGTTGATTGAAACGAAATGGAATAAATCAATCGCGGCACGTCAGCTAAAATGGTCGCGCATGACGCTCTATCGTAAAATGGATAAATATAACATTGTAGAAAGACGCCACCCCACAAGGTAATCTCGAGCCACCTATTTCCCCATTACGGGTAAGAACGAGACTGCTTTGGCGTTGGCGCGTATCCCCTGTAACAGTGTAACCTAACGGTGTAACTTGGCGGCGACCTCGCCATGGTGCCATTTACCTGGTACCTTTCCCTGTACACCCAAAATAGTGTAACAGGCTTTCCGCTTTTCATCACCTCTCAAGATTTGCCATCGAATCCAAAAAAACCATGATTCCAGATGGATAATGATTCAATGCGTATGGAATTCACATAGGTATTTTTTTTGCTAAGAGCGAATGCAAAGCTTTGTATAAATTTTCTCCTCCACTGTCCTCTATAAAGCAAAAATAAGCTTGCACTATCCAGGCCTGTAATCGGCCATGCGGAGCTATACCTTTGCGAGCACAGGGCTTTTAATTGTCAATTGATGTATTCTGCGAAGGATTGCAAAAGAAGCGAACGCCTGAACTTAGACCGCCAATGATTTTTTCAATTCCAGCTTAAATTCCATCACAAACGATTTCGATCCTCTGCTTAGAAGGAATACCCAAGGCGATGTATTTAATTCGCGGCTGTTCGCTGTTGGGCCAACTTTTCCTGATTAGCGGCATGGCCTTAAATGCAAGCTTTCCGAAAAACATGTTTACACGGGTATCGCGTTCTTAACCATTCAACACAACTTTAGCGAAAACAAGGGGGCAATATGGCGGAAACACTCAAATGGAAGCTATCTGTGGAGATTGAGGGAGGTCCCAAAATCGAGGCATCCCGTTCGGTGCAGGTTACGGCCTATGACAAGGTCGATGTAGAACTTCCGGGTGCTGCCGACTTGGTGTCTGCCACACCTGTCAGCGTCGATGTTTTACCTGACACAGCAGCCGATCGGTTGGAGGTGCTAGTGTTGATGTCTGATCATTATGGACCAAACCTGACCTACACCGTTGATGGCGGTGGGGCGGCCGATGTACTCTTTGACGGTCCGCAGACTTTCATCGGAGATGGTGCCGTCGGCCTATTGCAGGCAGTTCCCCAAAAAATCATTTTCAATAATGGATTGGGTGAGGATGTTACCGCCCGCATCACCATTTTGGTGGGTCGACAAGCAACCGCTTGACGGCCGTTGAAACCTGATTGAAATAAGGGAGGATTTCTATGCCGATCTTACCGACCTACCCCGGCGTTTATATCGAAGAGATTCCCAGTGGTGTGCGGCCCATCATAGGTGTCGCAACATCCATTGCTGCTTTTATCGGCAACTTCACCCGAGGTCCTATGAATACGGCCGTACGCGTCCTTAACCGTGAGGCTTTCGAACGTGAGTTCGGCGGCTTGCGATCGGACAGCTTAGCTTCATACGGTGTGGAACAGTACTTTCTCAACGGCGGTTCTCAGGCGTATATCGTGCGCACGGCTGCAGGCACACCGCAGGCACCCGAGATCGTTCTGCGTAATCCGGCGAATACTGCCGACGTACTGACCGTACAGGCTGCCAATGAGGGTGCCTGGGGCGACAACCTGTATGTCGAAATCGATGGGGGAACCCCCCATCCGGGAACGGCTTTCAATTTGACGGTGAACGAGATTGTTGAGGGCGCCGTAGTGAACACGGAATCCTTCCTCAACCTTACCATGAACACTGCCGACACCCGGTACGCCGTCAACGTGATCAACGATCAATCCAAGCTGATTTCCGTGGCACCAGGTACCGTAGCGGAGCCGCCGGCGCAGACCGGCACCGTCAGTCAGCAAATTACCGATGTCAGCGCGCTAACCCTCACCGGTACGCTTAACGTGGACATTAACGGCAGTGGCGGATCGTTGACCCTGGGTTCTACCCCCACCACCATGGCCTCATTGGCAGCTGCACTCGAGGGTGCCATCCGGGCAGCCGATCCCAGCTTGGATCGCGTCACCGTCAGGGCCGTGGGCAGTGTGGGCACCGGCGCTTATCTGCAGGTCAAGGCCGGTACGGATGCAGTGGCGGATATCGTAGATCTCAGTGGCGACTTCGCTGACGATCTTGGCTTTTCCGGGATTTCACAGCAGAATGTGCAGAGTTACTGGCTGGGAGGTGCGTCGGCCGGGAAACAGGTTACCAATCAAACGTCAGATGACGGCAACCTGCCCACCGCCGCTGAACTGACGGCGGCACTTACCGCATTGGATCCTGTCGATATCTTCAACATCCTTTGTATCCCGGGCACGGACCAACTTCCCGACGATCAAGCGTTTTTGGTCGCTTCGGATGCCACAACCTACGTAGAAGGCCGTCGCGCCATGTATATCCTTGATCCGCCCCATGCCGATCTCGAACGCAATGAGCCGGTGGAGATCGAGGCCTGGATGGACGATGACGGTAGTTCCCTGCGGCATCGCAACGTGGCGGTCTACTACCCGAGGATAAGGATACCGGATTCTCTGGACGAATTCCGGCTGCGGAGCATGCCGGTAAGCGGCACCATGGCGGGCCTTTGGGCACGCATCGACGGAGAGCGGGGGGTTTGGAAAGCGCCTGCTGGGATCGAGGCCAGCCTCAGAGGAGTACCGGAATTGGAATATAAACTCACCGATGCAGAGAATGGTATACTCAATCCTTTGGCCGTGAACGCGCTACGGACCTTTCGCGTATCGGGCAATATTTCATGGGGCGCGCGTACCATGGACGGCGCCGATCAACTGGCTTCAGAATGGAAATATATTCCCGTGCGCCGTTTGGCCCTCTTTATTGAGGAAAGCCTATACCGTGGCACTCAGTTCGCCGTATTCGAACCCAACGACGAGCCGCTCTACGGCCAAATCCGCCTGAACGTGGGGGCTTTCATGCAGAATCTTTTTCTCCAGGGTGCTTTCCAAGGTTCGACGCCGCGTCAAGCCTACCTGGTAAAATGCGATACGGAGACAACCACCCAGGACGACGTCAATCGCGGCATCGTCAACATCGTTGTGGGTTTTGCGCCCCTGAAACCCGCCGAGTTCGTCATCATTAAAATCCAACAGCTGGCCGGGCGCAGCCAGGGCGCTTGATAAACGGAGGTTGAGATGGCTCAATTTACAGTCAATGCAGAGCGATTCGATCCTTACAAAGCATTCAAGTTCCGCGTGAAGTGGGACGGTCGCTACGTAGCCGGGGTGAGCAAGGTAAGCGCACTGACGCGCACCACTGAAGTGATCAGTCACCGTGAAGGCGGCGATCCTTCTTCGGATCGTAAATCCCCCGGGCGGACCAACTACGAGGCGATTACTCTGGAGCGCGGTAAAAGCCACGACCGTGAGTTTCTCAAATGGGCCAACAAGGTATGGCTCTTTGGAGCGCGCAATGGCTCCGAGGTCTCTTTGGCCGATTTTCGCAAAGATATCACCATTGAGCTATACAATGAAGCCGGTCAGTTGGCCCTGGCCTACCATGTCAGACGTTGCTGGGTGTCCGAGCATCAGATTCTTTCGGAACTGGACGCCAACGGCAACGCGGTGGCAATTGAAACATTAAAGCTGGAAAACGAGGGCTGGGAACTCGATACTGCTGTTCCCGAACCCCAAGAGCCATCATTTACCGAGCCGGCTGAATAATCACTATGCGCGGGCTCGATGCCAGAGATGTCATTGCCCTTTACGAAACCGGCGCGCACTGCGGCCTTTTGAAGCGTGGGATGGTCATGCTGAACTGGGCGTTGCCTGAGATGGACGAATCTCAACGTTGGCAATTACCCGTCGGAATGCGTGATCGGTCCATCATGCAGTTAAGGGCGTTGACATTCGGCAGCAACCTGGTCGTACGATGCTCTTGCCCCCAGTGTGATCTTGAGCTCGAGGGGCAGTTCGACCTTAGTGAGGCCATAAAATCAGCACCCGATGAAGTGCCGTCTGAATTTGAGGTCAGCATTGACGGTCATACCGCGAGTCTTCGCTGCCCATCTACCCAAGATCTATTGGCCCTGGCGGTTTTGCCCATTGACCAGGCCGCCACGGAATTGCTGGCCCGTTGCATCGTTGCGGTGGATGACGAGCCCCATGAAGGAGACTATAAGCCCGACCGCTCGGCCATGGCCCGGAAACTTTCCGAGATAGACCCCCTCATGAACCTGGGCTTGACCTTTCATTGCGACGCATGCGAGTCAGAATGGGAAGAACCCCTTGAGATTATCGATTTTTTCTGGCAGGAGCTTGAGGCTGTCGCCCAGCGGCTGTTGGCGGAGGTCCATGCCCTGGCATCAGCCTATGGTTGGAGCGAGTCGCAAATTTTATCCCTCAGCCCGATTCGGCGGGAATTGTATCTGAATATGGTGACGGCGTGAGGGACCTTTTCACGGAGTTGATCGAACGCAGCCGTGGTGCGCTTCCGGTAGTGCGTCCGAGGCTGCCGGGGCGCTTTGAACCCACGGGCCTGGATTTCACCGATTCTGAGAAAGCGGCCGATTTTCGCGTCGACCCATCATCGCAATCGATCGCTCAACCGATTCCGTCGCCAAATCCAATGCCACAATCACATGCTTTCAAGGAGGTGCGCCCCCCCACACCAATCGAGGTGCAGACACGCCGACCCCGCGCGAAGGGCAACAATTCACAGGTTAAAGGCGTATCGGACGATCATCGAGACACCGACCACCCACCACCGCCGGAACTTCCGAAACCTATGAAGGCAACACCAACCCTGCCGTCGAAACCGGCGTCCGTGCTGAATCCACATGCGGCGCTTGGTAAAGATGAGCCCCTTTTATCGCCGCAAGCAGTCCCATCTTCAACACCGCCGGCACCGACGCTGGCCGAACTGATGACGCCAACCGCAGCTTCCGACCCCGGCCCCGCGTCCCCCTCACCCTCAGCGGCCGGCAATACCGCCGCGAATGAAAGCGATAGGGAACAGTCCCGACGCTCTCATACCATGGAACCCCGTCGGAAGCCGGAAAGAAAATCAACGCCCATCGAGGTGCGTATCGGAAGCATCGAGGTTCGTGCAGCCAAACCGGCCCCGCTACAGAAAACAACCCAAAAATCATCTCGCCAGGGACCTCGGATTTCCCTGAACGACTATCTCCAACACCGCAATCGCAAAAAGAGGTAAGATGGCCAACGCCCTCAGTATTGCCGCCGTCACCGCCGTTCTTCGCGACCTGCTGAACGACGGGCTGATCAATCACAACCTGGATGGCATGTTCGAATTTCAGGTAACCACCCAGCCGCCGGATCGACTGGCCGCCAACGGCCTGCCAGCCAATCTGGTTAACCTGTATCTCTACCGGGTCACCCCTAATACAGGCTGGACCAATCTGCGCATGCCATCGCGTTCGAGTACCGGGGAGCGCACGACCAATCCCTTTCTGGCGCTGGATCTGCATTATATCTTATCTACCACCGGTGCTGAGGATTTGGTTGCCGAAACCCTGCTGGGGTACGCCATGCTGGTGTTGCACGACACCCCTGTATTGGATCGGGAGCTGATTCGCCAGAGCCTGGGTCCCCCTGCGCCTGTAGATGGGACGATTCTGCCGCAGGCGTTCCAACAGCTTGCCGCTGCCGATCTGGCGGACCAGTTCGAGCAGATCAAGATCAGTCCCTTTTACACCGATCTGGAAGAACTGTCCAAAATCTGGACGGCCATTAACACCCCCCTGCGTACATCGGTTTTCTACCAGGCTTCGGTGGTTTTAATTGAAAGTGAGCAATCCACCCGATCGGCCTTGCCGGTGCGTCAGCGGGGAATTTATGTTCGTCAACTCAAGCGGCCGCGCATTGCGCGCCTGCTTTCAAGGGCCGATCCCGGGGATACCGCCCAGCTCAATCGCCGCATCCAGCACGGTGATGAACTCCTTATGGAGGGCCACGGGCTGCGTGGTGAGATCACCCGCGTCCGGGTGGGGGATGTCACCGTGTCTCCCACCGATGAAAATATTACCGACCGGCGTATCGTGGTGGGCATCCCGGCCGCTCTGCTGGCAGGCGTCACCGGTGTACAGGTGGTTCACACCATTGCCAAGGAGAGTCCGTCCATTGGCGAGATGCCCGGCGAAACCTCCAACTTGGCGCCGTTTGTACTAAGTCCCTCCTTGGCCGAAGTCAACGCGATTACCCTCACGGATAACGAGCTGGTGGACGATGGCGACCCCGCCGGTCCCATCAACGGTGTTATCCGCATCAATTTCGCCCACAGTGTGGGCCGGGATCAACTGGCCAACCTTATTCTGAGCGAATTTGAACCGCCGGCGGACCGACGGCCTCTTGAATATGGCTTCCGGGCGGTCCGACCGCCGGCCAATGTCAGCGAGGTGACCCAGCTCGATTTCAATCTGCGGGGCGTCCACCAGGCCACCTATTTGGTACGGGTGCGCATCGATGGCGCGGAAACCGCCCTGGGTTTCGATGGTACCCAATACAACCAGCCGCAACTGCTGATTCAACCATGACCACACCAACCCAGATAAATCGGCACAACCACCACCAAGCGTTGTGCACGGCGCTGGATGACCTGCGTCATCGGATGACCGAAAGGGAGAAATATAAGACGGAAAAAGCCTCGGTGTCGTCCGCACCCATGTCGGCTAAAACTGCCGGTGAGGATCGTGTCGGCAGTGATGCCGGTCCGGAAAGATCCGCTGGGGTGGGACATGATACCCTGCTCCAGCGCCTGGCTGCCAAATTCGGGCTCACGGATTTCGAACGCGACCTTTTGCTCCTTTGCGCAGGGGTGGCGTTCGACGCCCGCTTCACCGAACTCATGGGGCGCCTTCAGGGCGAGGGACACCCGCAACACCCCACATTCTCCCTGGCCCTGTCGGTACTGGGAGACCCGCATTGGCGTGCGCTTTCACCCGAAGGCCCCTTGCGCCGAGGCCGCCTGCTCGCCCTGGGACGCGGATCGGTTTTGGTCACGCGTCCGTTGTACATCGAGGAGGCGGTACTTCATTATCTGACCGGCATGCCGCAACTGGACCGGCGACTGCACCCATATGTCGAATCCCTTGCCGTGGATCAGGCCGTCACGAACAGCCAAATCGTTACCGCCCGGCAAATGGTGTCGGGTTGGAAACACCATGATGCCGGGGGCCGCCGCCGAAAGGTGCTGTTAAGCGGGAGCACCCCCTCCGATCAGCGTGCCGTCTTTGCAGCCGCCTGTGCATCCATTCGCTTTGCACCTTACGCCCTGGAGACCGCAAACTTGCCCATCGACCGTGATGCCTTGGAAGCTGTTCTATCCCTGTGGGAGCGCGACGCCGTGATGCATGATCTTGCCCTTCTGGTGGACGCCCAAGCAGGTATTGGCCAATCGGAGGAGAGCCGACTTCGCTGGATGCTTAACCGTCTTGAGGGGATTGTGGCCTTCACCTCTGAGGGACCCGTGCCGGCATTGGCCGCACCGGTGCTGCCGCTGGCGGTGGCGGCGGCCACACCGGCAGAGCAGAGCCATCTGTGGATCCATGCCCTGGGACCTCTGGCACAACAACTCAATGGTCAGGTGGGGCGCCTGGTCCAGCAGTTTTCGTTGTCATCTACGGCCATCGCCGAAGTGGCTGCTGAACTGCAGACCATCGCCGTCGATGCTTCGGCAGAGACCATCAGCCGCCAACTGTGGAAGACATGCCGGCGTAAAGCCCGCGGCGGTCTGGAGAGCCTGGCCCAACGCCTTGATTCTTGCGCCGAATGGGATGATTTGATTCTGCCCCGGGCCCAGAAGGAAACCCTGAGGAACATCGCCATCCAGGTTCGGCAGCGATCCAAGGTGTACGAGCGCTGGGGTTTTGCCGAAAAGCGCAACCGTGGTTTCGGTATTGGCGCCCTTTTCTGGGGTCCCAGCGGTGCCGGTAAGACCATGGCCGCAGAGGTGTTGGCGCAGGACCTCGGCCTGGATCTGTATCGCATCGATCTATCGGCGGTGGTCAGTAAATACATCGGTGAGACGGAAAAAAACCTATGCCGGCTGTTTGATGCCGCAGAGATGAGCGGCGCCGTTCTTTTATTTGATGAGTCGGATGCGCTTTTCGGTAAACGCAGTGAAGTCAAAGACAGCCATGACCGCTATGCTAACCTTGAAATCAGCTACCTGCTCCAGCGCATGGAAAGCTACCGTGGGCTGGCATTACTGACCACCAATATAAAGAGCGCTCTGGACAGCGCCTTTTTAAGGCGGTTGCGGTTTATCGTCCAGTTTCCATTCCCCTCGTCCACCGAGCGCAAGGCGATCTGGAAGGGCATTTTTCCACTGCAAACCCCCGTTCAGAACCTCGATTTTGAAAAGCTCGCGCGATTGTCGGTCACCGGCGGACACATCGCCAACATTGCCCTGGATGCCGCCTTTCGGGCGGCGGAGCAGGGTTGTCCGGTCTCCATGGCGCATCTGTTGAAATCCGCAGGTGCGGAATATGCCAAGATGGAAAAGCCCCTCAGCGACACCGAAATCCGGGGGTGGGTATGAGCGCCGGGCCGATCACGATCACCATCGATCGGTTGACTTTCGAAGGTTTGGCTGCCGCACAGGCCAATGTGGCCGGGCAGGCGTTCATAATAGAATTCCGTTACCTGTTGGAGAAGCGGGGCATACCGTCCGCCTTGGAAAACTGGACCCGGAAGACCCACGTGGTGGTGGATGGATTCGAGGCCAAATCGGGTGACCGCCCCGAGAGTGTGGGACGGGACGTGGCCCGGGCCATGTACTGGGGGATAGAACGGGGAGAGGCAAAGGGTCCCCAGGATGCGTAAAACTGCACGCAAAACCCGCCGCAAGGACCGATCTCAGGACGCCCGTAGCCGCAACGCGCAGCGGCGGCGCTCCCCACGGTCACAAGAAGGCCGGTTGGACCAAGTGGGGCCTCGCTGCCTGCACCGGCTGGAGGAGGTGCGGCTGACCACCCCAGCGGGCGCAACAGCTTACGGTGACGAGCATGGGGCTTTGCACCTGACGTTACCGGAAAAGCTCACGGTGGGCGAGGCACCGTACCGGCTGCTTGATATGGCGCACGAGAAGACAGCGGACCGCATCGACCTGCCCCACGGTGACCATCTGCAGGCGTGGTTTGGCAAACCACTGGATCATATCGATGTGATCTCAGGGCCCATGGTGGCGGATGCCCTGGCAGTGTTGGGTGCTCAAGCCGCCAGCCTTGGAGAGGTGATCTTCCTGGCCACACCGGTTGTGTCCGAAACCCTGGTTGCTCATGAAGTAATCCACGCACTGCAAAATCAGGGCACAAGCGGACCCGAGGCGCTCAAGGTGTTGGAACCGTCGGAGCCGGCTGAAAAGGAAGCCGTCCGATTGACCGGAGCGATCAGCCTGGACCATGCCCCGGACCAGGAGGCCGAGATCACCGAACGTCTGTCCCCCGATACCCTGGCCCTGCGCCGCATCGCGGATACACCGCCCATTACGCCGTCACCCGGTCCCCCCACAGACGAAGAACGATTCGAGCAGGCGACCACCGAAGCGGCCGCAGCACAACCGGCCCCAGCTGAGGAACAGATTGAACTTGCGGCGGATGCGGGTGAGGCGTCAGCACAGGAAGGCCCGACCGAGGACCTGGACGGCGCACTAACCGAGGCTGCTGAGAACGGCGAATTGGAGCCCCAGCCCACCTTTGAACCGGCGGCTTTGCCCGAGACCGAGTTGTCGCCTGAGGAGGCGGCTGCCCGCCAGGCAGAGCTGGAAGCCACTGAAGCCGCCATCGAACAGGCCGAGGATGCCGGGGGGTTGATGGGGGCATTTGCCGACGCGCCGCCCAGTGTCAAGGCGGCTCATCAAGCAGCCCTCGGCGAGCGCATGGATGGTGTGGTGCGCAGTGACCAACAGCAGTTTGAGGAGGGGCTGCCTGAATTCAAAGCCACCATGGGCGGAGAGATCGAGGCGGGTGCCGTATCAGTGGTTCAGGCCCCGGAGGAGGTACCAACGGTACTGGAGGAGGCCCCCCCACCACCGGCGCCGGAAGTCGCGCTGCCGCCTGTGGAAACCCCGGCCCCTTACCGGGGCAATGAAGGCGTGGTTGGTTCCATATCGCGTCTGTTCGACAGTGATCCGGCAGATGCGGTGGGCCGCTCCCTTAGTGAGGTACGCACCACCGACAATGTCGATACGTCTCCTGGTGACCCGCCGCAGGTCCCTTTAGAGGGAGAAAACGATCCCGAGCGCATCGAAAATCAAAACGCCGCCGCCGGCGAGCAGGCGGCGGCGCAGCGTCGGCAGGCCAATCAGGCGGTGATCGAGGGCCCGGGACCCGAGCAGGCGCAACTGCACCAGATGGACGAAGCCGTCCCGTTGCCGGAATTGGTGCAACCCCAGGTCCAGGAGGTGCCGCCGGTCGAGGGCGCCGAGCGGTTCAACCAGATGCAACTGCCGACCGAGGTGGCGGCCCAATTCGACCAGGATCAAGGCGCCCGCATGCAGGCCGGTATGGCCGAGGCGCGCACCCAGGTGGAGCAGGCCGAAGCCAATCGCGACCAGCAGCGTGAGCAGGCGGTCCGGGAGGCCGAAAGCGAACGGGAACAACTTGAAACCACGGCCGATGATGATCAGCGCGCGGCGGTTCTCGAGGCGCGCCAGACAATCCAGAGCGAGCGTCAGAACGCCATCGACGCCCAGGACCAGGCCGTAAGGGATCTTGAAACCCAGGCCGAATCCGAGCGTGCCAGCCGGCAGGGCGAGATCCAGACGCGGGTGCGTGAGGATGAGGTCCAAATCACAGATCGCTACACCCAGGCTGAAACGGATGCAGATGCCCGGGTGCAGGAGGGTGAACGGGAGGCGGAAGCGGAACGGGACCGCGCTGAACGCGAAGCCCGGGAACAAAGCTGGTGGGATCGGGCGGTCAATTTTGTCAAACAGGCCTTTGCCGCCCTCACCGCTTTGATCAACACCATCTTCGATGCCGTCCGGTCGGCAGTTAAGGGGTTGCTGGACGCGGCTCGGGATTTTGCCAAAGGGTTGATCGACCTGGCCGCAAGCTTCATCAAGGGGGTGATCGAAGCCTTTGGAGAATTACTCAAAGGACTGGTGGATCACTTGCTGGGAGACATTTTTCCCGGCTTGGCCGCGGCCCTCACCCAAGCGATTGATGACGCGGTGAACCTGGCCAACGCAGCGGTGGATGCGGTAGCCAACACCCTCAAAGCGGGGGTGGATGCCTTGGTCAATGCTTTGCAGTCCGGCCTGGATGCCATTTTGGATGCCTTCCAGGGGGCCCTAAATATTGCCCTCGGTGTGCTGCAGGCGGCTTTGACAGGTGACTGGGCCGCACTGGCCACCATGGTGCTGGAAGCCGCATTGCGCCTGCTGGGAATCGATCCCGTGGCCTTCTACGCATTTATCGGTCGGGCTTTAGATACCATCGATCTGATCATCAACGATCCGGTCGGGTTTTTAGGCAACTTGGTGGACGCCGTTGTGCTGGGGATTCAGAAATTTGCCGACAACTTTTTGAACCATTTGAAAGCCGGCATCATCGGCTGGCTGACCGGCGCCCTGGGCGATATCCAGATTCCCGACCGCTTTGATCTGATCGGCCTGCTGGATCTGGCCCGCCAGATCCTGGGCATCACCTGGGACTGGATCCGTCAAAAGGCTGTACGGCTTATCGGTGAGCAGAACGTCCAGCGCCTGGAGTTCATCTACAGCTATATTCAGACCCTCATTGACGGCGGTTTTCCCGCCCTGTTTCAACGCCTCATGGACGATCTGTCGGGTCTGGTGGACACCATCCTAGGGGCCATCAAGAGCTTTTTAGTGGAAAAGGTGATCATCGCCGGTATCACCTGGCTGGCCAGTCTCTTCAATCCTGTTGGGGCTCTGGTGAAACTGCTTTTCACGATCTGGAACCTCTACCAGTTTTTACGCGATCAGCTGGCCCGCATCATCCAGGTGGTCCAGACCGTTGTCGAGGGTATCGGCAACATCGCCCGGGGCATTATCGACGGGGCGGCCACCCGCATCGAAGCGGTACTGGCCAACCTGCTGCCCATCGCCATCGACCTGGTGGCCAAACTTCTGGGTCTCACCGGTGTGGCCGCCCGCGTGCGGCGGATCATCGCCGATGTGCGTGAACGGCTGGACCGGGCCGTGGACCGGCTCATCGAACGTGTTTTGAGCGCGTTTCGCGGCGGAGGGGCCGCAGCCGAGCAGGTCGCGGACGAACCTGCGGCGGATGCAGCCGTCGATGGGCAGATCGGTGCGGTGATGACCATCCCCGTCCAAGACGCCCCCGACCACACCCTGTTCATTGATGTTGAGGGCGCCAATGCCACCGTTATGATGCGCAGCGAAGAAAAACCCGTAATGCGGTGGCTTTCGCGCTTTGAGACCGATATTGCCGCTATGGAGGATGCGGAGAAGAAAGGGGAGGCCCAGGGGTTTTTGGACCAAACCCGTACGGTTCTGACACAGTTGGATACCCGTGCCGATGAAGAGGCCACTGAGACCCAACCGGCGACAACGAACCAGACATCGCAGCCTGATGCGGGGGATGCCGCCATTATCCAATTGGAAGGACAGCTCAGAGACGCCCTAAGCAGCCTGTTCAATGCCCTCGGGGTTGATAGGGCGGGGCTGCTGGCCCAATTTGCCGATCAGACCAGCAGGGCCCACCCGGATGTGTTGCCGGATCTTGATCGCGCCCTGCGCAGTAATGCCGAAGACTGGCAGTCGCTTAGTTGGGAGGAGATCGTCGATCGACTGCGCGAAGAGGTACAGGTGTTTTCCCGACCCCTGTTGGTGGAGCATACCTTCGGCGCCAATGCCCAGAGAGGCATACGCGATCGCCTGCCGGCGTTGGCGGCCCAGATCGATGCAACGCTGCCGGACGACCTTGGCAACTTCATGAGTCATACGGTGGTGCGCCAGATCAACACCGGTAGTGACGCTGAGTATATAGCCGCCCGGCAAGAGCTTCAGGCCATCCAATTGGGAGAGGTGTCACGAACCCAGACCACGGCCACGGATGCGGCGGTGCAAAAGGCCCTGGAACCCAGTGAAGTCGATCCCCGGTTAGAGAACAATGTCAAAGGTTCCACCGTGGTGGATTTTCTAGTTGCCATGGCCAAAAACCAGGCTATGTACGATATTCAACCAACGGATTTTTCAGGGCTCTGGGGTGAAACACCGAATCCCAACCGCACCCATATCAAAGACAAGTTTCTGGACGCCCAACCCCGCAGCCACGAATGGGTGCCCCGTGACTTTATTGGTGCCGTTATCGCCCGCGGCCAGCAGGCCGCCAATCAAGAAGGAATCGAAACCGCTGCGAAATGGGTCGAATTCCAACACGCCTTCCGCAGCCCCACCCAGGTGTTGATTTTTCCCGCCAGGGATCCGTACCGAAGAACCGTACCGTTTCAGCGGAATCCCCAAACCAAAGCCAAGCTGAATGACCGCAGCGTGGTCGTCTTTCAGGGCCATCCCGGGGCTGTCTATGCACCGGTAAAGGCAAGCGGTTACCGCGACAAGGCCGCCGGCGATTCCCCTGAAGTGGCCCAGCAGACCCAGGGCTCCCCCGGCTGGCACCGGGAACTGGGTCTAGTCTTCACGGCCAATGTGAATAATGCTGTCTCATCAAGCGGTATGCAGGCGGTGTTGGACGGGGTCAACGATTTCTTTATCAACAACGTCTGGCTTGGCACCAGCGCCCCCAGTCCTGTTTTCCGCGAGTATTACGCATCCCAGCAAGCCGAGGCCGACGGCAACACCATTGCCTTTGCCGAACTTCAGCGAACGGCGCAAAGCGCAAAAGAGGAGTTTGAAAATAACTTCAACAGCGCAAAAGGCGTGATTTAAGTCTTCATATCAGAATTTGGCTGCAGTTTTATCGCTAGCCAAGGAGGGCATATCCAACAATGGCCGTGTTATCATCCGCACCGAAATTGCTCAAAGGCGCCATGGTGGCGTTTCGCCTGCCCGATCCCACCCCGCAGGTGATCGCCTTTCAATACAATCCCGCCACCCAGGAGCGCTCCTTTGAGCCCCAGACCACCGGCGGGGGGGAAGGCGCGCCGGGGGAGGCCTTTCGACTGACGGGGGTGCCGGTGGAGAAGATCAAGATCGATGTCGAGATCGACGCCACCGATCAGCTGGACGCCGGTTCCCCGGCGGCCGCGGAAATGGGTATCCATCCTCAGTTGGCCCTGCTGGAATTGCTGCTCTACCCGCACAGCGCCCTAGTGGTGGCCAATACGGTCCTGCTGGCCGTCGGCACCATCGAGATCATTCCCACCCAGGGCCCCTTCGTGCTTTTCATCTGGGGCAAAAACCGCATTTTACCGGTCCGCATCGGATCGTTCAGCATCAGCGAAGAGGAATACGACAACAACCTCAACCCCATCCGGGCCAAGGTCTCTTTGGAATTGCGCGTGTTGAGCACCAACGATCTGGCCAAGACCAGCCCGGGCTACCACCTTTTCATGGCCCACCATATGGCCAAAGAGGCCATGGCCCTGGTGGCCAAAGCCCAAGCCCTGACCGATGTGCTGGGAGGGGAAACGCCGCTATTGTGAGGTGCCCATGTTTGATCAAACCAGCCGCTACGCCCGCCTGCCGGTGTTGATTCTGACCCGTGCCGGCGCAGACCCAATCCCCTATGTGGCCCGACGGTTTGTACCGCCCCTGGAGAGCTTGCAGACCCTGAGCGAAGAGATCGTGCAGAGTGGCGACCGGCCCGATCTGATCGCTTCGCGCAGCCTCGGGGATCCGCTTCAGTTCTGGCGCGTGGCAGACGCCAACGCAGTGATGGATCCCGGGGAACTGGCGGACGAACCCGGCTCACGGGTGCGCATTCCCATACCCCAGCCCTGAACGCGATCGTAGGATCGCCTCATCCCTGACAAAGCGAGACGACACAAATGCTGCTCGGTGTTCATCTGACACTGCTGCTCGGACCCACCGTACCCGTACCGGCGCCGCCCATGCTGTTGGAGGCCATCGACAAAATCGAGGTCACGCACAGCGATGCCGAGCGCTCCGGCTTCCAGATCGTCTTTCGCGCCGGCCGGGACCAAACCAGTTTCTTGGATTTTCCCGTCATCGGTAATCCGGCCATCTCGCCGGGGAACCGTTTGATCATGGTGGTCACCCTGGGCGCCCTGCCGGAGGTGCTTTTTGACGGTTTGATCACCCACCAGCAATTGAATCCCGGCCAGACCCCCGGGGATACCACCTTCACCATCACCGGTGAGGATGTCTCCGTGGCCATGGATCGGGAGGAGAAAAACGTGGAACACCCGGCCCAACCCGAGGTGGTGATTGCGCTCAAGATCATCGCCGCTTATGCCCAATACGGCCTGATCCCCACGGTGATTCCGCCTGCAGCATCCGAGCCCCCCGTGCCGGTGGAGCGCACCCCGGTGCAGCGCGCCACAGATCTGCAGTACTTGAACGAGATGGCCGAACGCTATGCCCACACCTTTTTTATCACCCCCGGCCCGACACCCGGGATGAACAAGGCATACTGGGGGCCGCCGCCGCGCCTGAGCCTGCCCCAGCCCGCCCTCTCGGTGGATATGGGGCCGGACACCAATGTCAACAGCATCAGCTTTCAGAACAACGCCGCCGATGCCACGAATGTCCAGGGGGTTGTCCAGGACCGTCAAACCAACACGGCGGTGCCCATCCGCACGGCAGTGGGGCTCCGGCCGCCCCTGGCGGCCTTTCCCGGTTTGGCGCATCCCCTGCTGGCCGGAACCCGCGCCTACCAGGCCGGGGGCGGCCGGTCGGTCACCCAGGCCATGGCCGAGGCCCAGGGGGAAACAGACGCCTCCACCGATATCGTCACGGTGGAGGGCGAGCTGGACATCGGGCGCTATGGGCGCCTGTTGTGGTCCCGGGGCTTGGTGGGGTTGCGCGGTGTCGGGTACACCTATGACGGCCTTTACTACGTGAGTTCGGTAACCTCGGTGATATCACGGGGCAGTTTTGTGCAGAAATTTTCAGCCACCCGCGAGGGCACCGGCTCCACGGTTCCGGTGGTGCCCACATGACCTCCTATTTCGGCAAATATCGCGGCAAGGTGGAGAACAATGTCGACCCGCTGCAGCAGGGACGGGTTCAGATCAGCTGCCCGGCGGTGCTCGGTGACGGACGGTTGAGCTGGGCCATGCCCAATGCCCCATACGCCGGTGCCGGGGTAGGCTTTTTTACCATCCCTCCGGTCAATGCCAACGTCTGGGTGGAGTTTGAAGGCGGGGATCCCGACTATCCCATCTGGGCCGGCTGTTTCTGGGGCACCGGCGAGGTGCCGGCGGCGCCGGCCCTTGCGCAGATCAAAATGCTGAAAACCGACGGACTG
>JAAUYB010195831.1_pt1 | contig 27244 bp, 34 predicted proteins | sample 7278071 | NCBI WGS metagenome assembly JAAUYB01 (sample SAMN14350121, study PRJNA611818) | marine sediment metagenome | isolation source: surface marine sediment (1.8m) | place: French Polynesia: Moorea | collected 2018-08 | reverse complement strand
GGCTGACCAGTACATTGACAAATTAGATAAGACAAGTGGCCAACTACAGGAGCCAATAGAGCCTAAGATTGGAACTAAAGGGGTAGACAACCTAGCGACCAAAGTAAAGTCAGTCAAAAAGGACATAGAGTCGATAGCGAGTGGTTCACGAGTGCCCCCAATAACGGTCCCATTAAATGTGCGACCTGCGAATTTAGACGTCAGGGTGCGCCAGGATAGCAGTCTCTCGTCAGCAATCTCGCGGTTATCAGCGGTACTAACGCGTCAAACCGAGGCCGTATCAAGCATAGGCCGAACAACGCAGTCAATCCGCGACAGTCTAACCGCTAATCCAGGTTCAGACAAAGGAGGTGCAGTAACGACTCCTGTAGTCAACAATACCGTAGTAGTGAAACTTGGGCAACCAGACAGTGCCCCCGAAGTAACAGTAGAGTCCCTCATAGCCCAGCGTTTACAGAAATGTAGCAATTAATACCAAATAAAGTGTAGCAACCGATACATAAGAATAAACGCTGGCCAACAAGTAAACACAGACTAGCCTCGCTTACGCTCGTCTAGTCTGTGGCGGTATTGGCCACCCAGTGATAGGTGGCCCAAGTTGTTTATCTAGTCAACCTTATCAGGGTCCAATTTCTCGAAGTAAATATGGCCATCATTCTCTATAATGGCGATACGGTCATCAGTAATTGGGACCTCTTTAGTGTTAGGGTCCTCATAACGGCCATCACGTTTAGGGTCATGAATTTGGTCCCTCCAGTTAGGTTGTGGTTGTGGCTCAGTCATAAATTGTCCTCCAATCTGTATACTACTATTATAACCTACAGGTGGGCAAATATGGTGCCCACCACCATCACTATATCTTATACGATATATAAGATAATCTAATCTTCCGGAGTAAAGTGACTGGCCACGATACGGCCCGTACTATTGTCAGTAATAATATGACTACCGTCGTCCAGCTCAGTGAGAGTGACCCCCTGGGTTGGGTCTTGTCCCTCCCAGCGGTCAATGGCCTCAATCTCCGCATTAAAACGGCCATCATGGTTATTGGCCTCTAGGGTGTCCCGTTGTGCGTTCATAAAGTCCTCTGTAGTATTAACATTGGCCACCCCCAGGTGTCAACCCAGGGGTGATTAGTATAACTTATGCGTCCTTAGCTATACGCTCCGCCTTGGCCATTTGCTCTGGGGTCAGAGTGCCATCAGGGGCCAGGCCAGGTTCGTCTAAGTGGCTCAGAAGTCGCCAGCCTGCGTCCTCTTTTACCCGGGGACTTTGGGCCGATAGTATTATGGCCGATTGTTTTTTAGCGTAATCTTGGTTTGACATATGACTCCTTTATTTATTTATACTACTATTATAGCGTCGGCCACCTCCCAGTGTCAACCCCTGATACATTAGTATAACTTATGGGCCCAATAGGATATACTAATCACCCAGAGGTTGCCACCTAGTGGGGGACTATACTATAATAGTAATATAGAAAGAAAGGAGACAATACCAATGACTGAAGAAAAGGACATCGTAATCGCAGAAAATGGCCAGCCAGTAGTCCAGGAGACTGGTAAAGAGGACCGCCCAGTAACCGAGGGGGACTGTTCTGAGTTCCCAGGTATGTGGGACCGTGTCCAGGCTGTCCAGAATGGCCAGGATGTAGAATTACCTGACCCAGAATAATCCAAAGTGGGGGGTGATGGCCCCCCGCCACAGGGTACTTGTTGGTAGATATTACTATTATACGCCAATGTTAATCTACAACAAAGTCCCCCCATATACGTTGACCACTGAGGAGTTATTGGAGATAAAACAAATACTATCCAGACGGGAGAGGTATAAAAAGTTAGTCCCCTATATAGATTGGGTAACCCTGGAATACTACAAAACAAAGTACGGCACTCATAAGACATTATTAGCGTGGTCTAGGGATAAACCCCGTCCTATACCTCTACCAAAGTCAGAGATAACGTCTAATCACTCTAAGAAGTCTCGCTGTCTAAAAAGGTTACGCAAGTATGTAGAAGACCAGGTAGCCCCACTTAGGAGGCCAGGATATCATGTAGACCATGTCTACCCTTTTGAGAAAATAGCGTATGACTGGATAACCAGTAAAGGGTTAGACTGGGGTCAGATTAAAAACAAAAAACTGTACCTAGAGTTTGCAGAGTACCACCGCCAGGTAGCCAGATACCAATATCTAACGCCCCAGGAAAATATAGCAAAGAGTAACAACTACGAGGGTACTACTTGGTAAGTAATTAGGAAAACCAAGTGAAACCATTAGTGGCCATAGACTTTTATTGTGCGGTTCATAAGATACTAAATATGACCGAGGACCCATATATGATAGGGCTGTATTGGCAGGGGTTACTAGACCAATATAGTACCCACGATATAGTCGTATTATCGGACCAAAAACCCTACTGGCGCACCCAAGTGTACCCGGAGTATAAAGGTAACAGACCGAGATACAAGGACGATATCTTTGACCTAGTAGAATCCATAGGCAGGGATATTGTCCCTAATATGTTGGAGTTAGAGGGTCTAGAGGCAGATGACTGGGCGGGTATACTGGTAATGCACCATTGTCAGAAAGGTACTAGACCAGAGGTAGAGTTAAGGACAGTTGACACGGATTGGCTCCAGCTAGTATCCGGTACTGTAATATGGTCAAACTACGGTAGACACCTACCCCAGTACAGGGGGAATGCCGAGGCGATAAAATGGACATATGATAAGCTAGGTGTGTTTATCACAGGGCCAGAGGGCATAGCCAAGGTAAAGTACCAGTTAGGGGACCGGGTGGACAATATACCGCCTAAGCATACTACCGATTTAGTGTCCTTACAAGGTGAGGCGTGGCTATCTGGCCTAGAGAATTCAGGGTTTATTGTATCCGAGCTACAACAGGAGGTGGCCAAGTATTATGATATGTAAAGTTATCCAGGACTATCTAAAGTCCAAGAAGCTACCGGACATAGGTTATGTGGTTTGTAATCACGAGGTAATGTTACCCTATGTAGAGGACCTAGAGTCATGTCTTAGCGACTACACTACGAAGAGATACGGCAATAAGTTAACCATATCGGACCATGATTTACCAGATTATTACATGGCCTATCGCATTAAGTCTGACAAGAGGACAAAACCGTCTAGAGTTATGAATCAGACAGTAGTCTATAAGATAGGTAGTTGCATAATCAGCCTAATAGGTGGTAATATAGTGATATATCCGAAAGGCAATCTTATTGTTGAGGTTGGGCCAGATAACCCGGATAACCGAGAAGCAGCGTATATATTAGGGTTAACCTATGAGCAGAAAACTGTGTAGCATACAGAAAGTAACAAACCTAGAGCCAATAGAAGGGGCTGACCGTATAGAGTTAGCTAAGGTTCTAGGTTGGCAGACAGTGGTAAAGAAAGGTGAATTTAAACCAGGTGACTTGGCTATATACTGTGAGATAGATTCAGTTATGCCTGACACTGCCGACTTTAGTTGGTTAAAATCGCGTAGAATCAAAACTATGAAATTGCGGGGGTGTCTAAGCCAAGGTCTATGCCTACCCCTAACCTACCTACCAGAAGGTCAACGAGTAATAGAAGACATGGATGTGACCGAGATGCTGGGGGTAGAGAAATATGACTCGGACAAAATTATATTACACCCGGGGGCTAAAGGTGAGTGGCCTATGTTCTTGACAAAATCAGGGGCTACAAGGTTACAGTCTTGTAAAACTAACCTGGCGGGTAAACAGGGGTATATAACAGAGAAGCTAGACGGGACCAGTGCTACCTACTACCAGTACCATGGTGATTATGGGATATGTTCCCGAAATCTAGAACTAAAGTCTACTGGGACCTCAGTATACCACTACTGTGCTATGAAGCACAACTTGTTTTTTAAGTTATCGCGTCTGGGTAATAACCTGGCCATTCAAGGGGAGATAGTAGGCCCAGGTATCCAAGGTAATAAATATGGGTTAGATGAGGTAGAGTTTTTCATTTATGCCATATACGATTTAGACACGGGCAAAAGGTACAGTGATACAATACTGTTATGGTTGCCAAGATACCTAGATATACCCATAGTTCCAATGGTACACACGGGTTATATACCGTCTGGTTTGTACAATTTATGTCAGATGCAGAGTAAGATAAACCCAGACGTGTTGGCTGAGGGCATAGTAATAAATATCAGAGGGCATCAGACTATGTATAAGGTTATTAACCCAGAGTATTTGTTAAAACATGGTCTATAAATAAAGTTGACTCACCCTGGTGGAAATTAGGGTGAGTATTTTGTGTTTATCGTCCGCTGCCCCTCTCATCAAAATAACCTAACTGTACTAGTATCATTGGTTTACCCCTAAATTATATTTGTATATATTATACCACAGACATACAGGTTAAGTTAACCGATATAGTATCGGAGTAGCTGTAGGTAAGCTCAACTACAGTGGCATCCCAGTCTTTACCAGGTACAGATACCTTTATACCCGTACTATTGGCATACAGGGGCAGCAAGGCATCTAGCATAGCCTGTGTAGCCTCAGCAGTTACCCCAAAGGTATAAGATAGGGTATCGGGTATACTAACGACCACAGAGCCTGCTAGGGTGCGCTGAGGAGGTGTGGTGTTATCAGGGGTTACTTGTAATGTACCTTGGCCAAACCCGACAGGGCCAACACTATAAAACACATTATTGGAGGTAGCCACAGATTGCCCCTCCTGACCAGCAATTACTATACCAGTAAACCCCCCGTCTGGTATATCACCATCTGACAGCGATATGACAACTTTAATATCGTCGCTCAGGTTATCGGTTACAGTGAATTGAGTCGCACTAACAGGGCTAGAGTCTACAGTAATGTCCCCTGTTACCCCCAGACTAAAATTACCATAACTACCACTACTAAGTGTATAAGGTGATGCCCCCCCAATATTACCTAATAAGGTACCGACAGGTGCAGCACTAGCTACGGTAAACTCAAAGTCAGCCTCGGTAGCAACATCATATACTACGATAGTAATGGGGGTGGTTAGTGTAGCACCAGAGTTAGTAATATTAACGGTGTAGGTACTAGGTGTAAGAAGGCTACTGGCAATAACATAAATCTCTCCTGTTGCAGAGTTAATCCCGAATACAGTGCTAGGTGATATAGAGTAACTATCGTAGTTAAGCTCAGGGTTTCCGACTAATGTGCCATTAGATGAGTCTGAGCTAACCCAGTATTCAATAGCTCCGGATATATTTGGTACATAGATATAGCACCTAACTGGTGTAGCAGTACCCGTATCAATATCTATCTCATAAGTCCCAGGGCTAAGGTCCTGATTATTCGCCACAATCAGGTTGTTACCCTGGAGTTCAAATATACCGTCAGTATAACTTAAAGTATAACCCGGTTCTATGACTTGCCCTACTATGGCCCCGTTAGTTACTGTAGATGCGATAGTGAACCTGTAGGTGTTGAATATCGGGTCATCTAGTACCCTGAGTGTACAAGTAATGGTAGTCCCGTGGCTGTCATTAACTCCGATAATATGGTTGTCTAGTATACCCCCCATGCTTAGGGCGACTATATCCCCAGTATATGGGTCAATACTGAAGTCACCATTGTCATTACCTGATACAATAGAGTAATTAGGTATTAGACCACTGTCACCTTGTATGGCAGCAGTTACAGTGCCGATTACTGTCCCAGGGCTAGTATTACTCTGAGTGTAGAATATGTAGTCTGTACGCTCATATAACGGGGCCTCAGCCTCATCTAATACATATATGGTTATTGGTGTATTACCGATGGTAATAGAATACTCAGACTCCAACTCATAATCCAGGTTATTTGATACTGCCAGAGTACCAGTAGTGGGGTCGTAAGAGAATGGTATGTTAGGGTTTGACTCGATATTAGACCCGGGATTAAACCCTTTAACTGTGCCTATAACAGCCCCCACGGATGCTGACTCAGCAATAGTAAATACTTGGTTAGGTAGTATAGTACCTGAGGGGTCTAAAGGTTCACCATAGCCATGTAGGGTAACCCGGAAGTTATCCACACCCATACGCTCAAACCAGTTCTGCTCTAAGACCCAGAATACGTCATATGTGCCGTCATAGGTATTATCAGACTGCTCCTGATAAACAGTTAATGGTAGCCTAGTTACTGCCCCATTAGTGTGGTACTGGTTATACTGGTCTAGGAGTTTAGTTTTAACTAAGTTGAATTGCTCAACGTTAGTTAGGAAGCTAACCCAGTATTCGGTAACAGGGTTAACATCAGGATTCTTAGCTTGAGTAACAGGGTCGTAACCGTAGTCGGTCTCGGTCCTAAACCATTCTGGGTCAATTATAGGGAGTTGCCCTTCTATGTCGTCAAATAAAATGTAGTCCATAGGTATTGTGCGGTGCAGTAGTCTACTAACTAGAATTACCCTTGCCGGGTATACCATAATAGACAGCACAAGATTTGTATAAATGGACGTATTAACTTATCTGGCCAATGAGCTACCTAATAAAAGGTCCCCCCATGTGGCCAAGCAATTAGATTACCTGGGCCTAGAGCCGGGTCGCAATGTCAAGGAAGGTAAAAAGAAAATTGTGCAATATTACCTTGACAATCACCTATCAGAGGTGTTACTATATTATCAGATGGGGTTAAGAGTAGTAGACCCTACAAATAAACGGGGTTTAACCACTCTAGTTAACAGTCTGTCCGGCGTGTGGGACTTACGAGACACAAATGGTGTAGTAATACCGCCTACCGTAACGAAACCCTACAACGAATTATTCAGTAAGTATAGTAAGGTAACAGTAGCATGAGATTAATTGATTCCACCTGCCTAGACATGGAGTACCTGGTGTTAAAAGAGTACGATTCAGATTTCGTAACACCACCTTATTGTGCAGAGGTTTTTGCGGATAAGGACACTTTCGATAACATTTTCGACCTATTTAGTAAATACGCGGGTTTTGAGCCCACATTTGCGCCTAATGTAATGGTTAGCACCCAAGGTATGTTACAAAGGGTACTCACTTTACAAGGGTATCGTAAGGATGGAGTGCTATTTGTTATGTGGGGTGGATACTCCCGTAAAGACCATTGGTTTGAAGTACCGAAAGGAGAATATGAGGTTGATGTTTTAGACAACACCTCGGTAGCAGTAATTGGTGATTTCGCTGTTAAATTAGTAGAGGAGCCAGGGAACTCGGATAAGGAGTTTACCAAGGCCAGCAAATTATCAGCCTTAAAGGTAGGTGCCTTTAAAATTGACTCGGTAAAATCTGTCGCTACTAAGTTTGGTAACAAGTTTATCGCAGTTATCCAAGGCCAGGAGTATTGGGCTAACAAGCAGCTAACAGAGTATATTGATATGTTAGGGGACACAGCTAAACTATCCGGCATGACCCTCAATGTTATATCTAAGGGTACTACTGTTACAGGACACCCAACAGTTAAAGTTGGTTTATCTAGATAATAAAAACGGGGCCGATTAGTGGCCCCACTTGTAAACTTATAATTTGAGGTAAAATTCAAATGAAAAAATATCCTTATCAAAAAGGTATACCCACTAAGTATATGCCGGATATGGAAGATGAGCCAATGTCTGGGCCAGCTAGTAAGGTAGACAAAGCACCAGAGGGACAAAAGAGGGCATATCAATTGGATTTACTTACAGACTTAGAGGCAATCGAAAAACGATTATTAAATAACTATTTCCGGTTAAACCGCGATACGATGGCAGTAGAGGTACTAGCTACCCCCGACTGGCCGGAAGGTGTAGATAGGGATGTACACCAATTAGTAGCACGTGATAAGTCATCTAAAGGGGTGGCTGGCCGTCGGAATTTAATCGACATTTTATCGGACCCTGTACACTTATCAGAGTACCAATGTAAATTAGCTAAAGGGTTGTATGACCCTAGGGCGGTAGGGTGCAAGCACGAGTTAAAGCAGATAGTAGACTGGGCCAAAGAGTGGGAGCCAAAAGAGGCTTATTGCAGTAAGAATTACACAGGAGGTGTATCAAGGCGTGACAACCCCTTTGTATCTATTCTGCCCAAGGTAAAGCAGTTTAGTCCTGAAATCCAGAAGCTGAAATTCGAGGACATATTTACCATATTTGAAGGTACCCAGCTAGAGCAGATTAAACTATTTATTGGCCGGGTCTGTGTAGGTGAGACCGGAACTGTTGACCCCAGGACGGGTGATGCGTTATTACACACTTACAGAAATATCATGGTAGTGGACGGAAGCTACCCAGGCCAAGGTAAGTCTAAATTATTTAAGTATTTGACTAACGCCTTGGAGATTGCAGGGTATGATGTTAATAAGGCGTGCCCACCGTTAAACGGCACATTTAACTTACGTGCCCCGTTTATATCGGATATGATATTCCGGGACGATGAGACGGCAGATAACCTGGCTAACGAGTTGTCAAGTCCAGCTGCCAAGATTATGGCCACTAATGGTACTGTATCTACACAGGAAAAGAAGGAGCAGGCAGAGCTAACCAAGTGTACTACCGCTATGCTAGTGCTGGCCAATCGCCTCGATAAGAAATTATTCTGGGGTATGGACGATGGGATGCGCTCCCGTGTGACTTTATGTGAGACTGTACCAGAGGGGGCTATAAGTGACGATAGATTACCTGGGAACCACCTACCTGCGCTAGCCGATAAATTAGGGTGCAGTATCGAGGCTATCATGTTGTGGGCTTGTCGTCTGGCAACTGATGAGTTTCTGAAGTATTGTAATGAAAATGCCCATAAATTAGAGTACCGAATCAAAGACCTGGAAGCATCAGCTAATAAGTCCAACAGTGACCCTCTAGATGGTATTTTAAGTGGCATAGCCTTGGGATATTTGTTAGAGACTGGTAAAAATCAGTTACCTAAGTATTTAAACCCGGATATTATTGCTGTCGGCCTAAGGGGCATGTTAAAATTAAAGCAAGGTTGTCCCGGTTATGAGGAGTTATTAGGCACATTATCCACTATTAACGGTCGAGTAGTTATCCCGGGGTGGCATCCTGTACAAGGGCTAGTCTTTTCTGACCCTAAGAGTATCTTGTTGTCTTACCAAATAGCGGTTCATAAATCTGTCTCTGTGACGACTAATAAGCATATTAAGACCATTTTAGAGGCCATATCGTTATTAGATGGTAACCAGTGCTATGGTCGCAGTGATGTGGTAATTCCACGGTGGACTAATATGGTGTCTAATAAGTTTACTTACCAGCGCATATTAAACCTAAGCAGCAAGATAACCAGTTATGACCGGAAGCCAGTGGTCACAGATGTGGAATACGCTAAGGACCCTTTCCTTAACATCTAATAAATAACCGAGGTGTGGCACGGCTACACCTTACCATTGTAATTAATAATTAGGAGCTACTAATGACAATCGTAACTTATCCAGAGAGAGTGGCATCGTATTTAAGTAATAAGACAGCCGGAAAGAGACTACCATTTAGCTGTACCTTAGCCACGCTAGGAGTGGGGACAGTTATATCGGAGATTATGAAGTTTACCTCTAGTAGCCTTAAAGCAGGGGCTGGAGTGAAGTTGGTCATTAAACCAGATTTTAAATTACCAGAGCCACGAGAAATAGACTACGTTATGATGGCCCCTGATACGGAACTGGCCAAAACAGATGAGTATGACTTTATACCCGGTAGTAATTATGTTACGTCAGTACCTGAAGGATTCACAACTATTGTAGTTGGGGACTCTATGGTTGATATTAGTGCCTCTTGGTCTAAGTTTGAGGAACTTGTATCAGCGGGGTCAAAAGTGTGCCTAGATTTACGCAATATCCGCTCAATGGGGACAGTCAATAGTGATGGGTTAGTAGCAAGTGGCCCAGTATCGTTTGGCTTTATCATCGATACCTTTGCGGACTACCTAAAAGCACCGTCCATGTTTACCCTATTACGGTTATTCGGTGTATTAAATGCCGTAATCCTCAAGGGGGGGTATAAAAAGGGCATTATTACAAGCGCGATATATGACACTAGCGAGTATTATGATGAGTACATGAATGTACCGTTAGTTAGCCTACGAGGGAGCCATAAAAAGGGCGTTATTTTGACTAAGGAGCCGGAAGGTAATATGTTGGCCAACCTATGTGATAAGGTTAATACCGAGAGTTTGTTCCTGCAAAAACATCAGGAAGGGGACATTTATGCTAATGTATGTCAGGGTATTTACCTAAAGGACCGAGGTACTTGCCTTATTTACAGGTTGAACTTAGGCATGGTGGATAACTTATGGGATATCGTACCTGCAATGACCAGGGCGACACAATTAGCCATAGAGACCCATGTAGAGTGGCGTAAATTACACCCAGCTCAGGCTGATAACTGGGCCTCTGTAGAGAGTGACAACCAAGTGGCTGTTGATGTCATGGGGTTTGCAAACCTGCTAGCTAATCATAATGTCACATATGAGGATATTGACGCTGCATTAAAGGGTGAGAAGTGTACACCTATGGCTAGGCGCATAGTTCGTGTATTAAGAGCAGCATACCATATGTCCTCTTTGATGGCCGACCACCTGTGTACTGAGGTTTATAGCATACCTTGTTTTGACAGGCTGCATACCGTAGAACCTGCTCAGAGTCATAGTTACCGATGCCTGGATGTTAATGGCTATACTGTTAGTCGAGGGGTATGGCCACCGTTCAGTAGGAGAGTTAATCGGGTATCAAACTCGCAGAGTGAGGAGGTAAAAACATACGATTTCGGCCACTGTGAGGTGCATATATCGCCAGATTTACATTTTAGTGTATGCTCTGGTTTTATGAACCTTATGCGGGATTATGGCCGACCTCACGCAATGTCCTACGATACCTGGAAGGATTTTAACTCCGAAGTTTTTTCTGAGTGGTACTTGTCAAACCTTAGTACATTGTACTATAATGTAGCTAAAGACTACCAGGTAGAGGATTATGCCCGGAAGGTCATAAAACCCATCACTTTATGCTCATCATGCACAGATTAAGACACTTACCAAAAAGAATTAACAACCAACAAGAGGCTAAATACTTTCTTTTAGTCTCTATGGGGTTAGATTGGCTAGAGGACTACCCAAATTTATTTAATAGGGTACGGGCTTTATTATCGGAGCCGACTACAGCATTTAAGCTCAGAGATTATATGGCCGAGTTTTATCTAGGTTTAACCCCAGACTACCTAGGGGACCTGTATTTGGAGACCTACCGTGATACCGGATGTACCCTATTTGAATTTAAGTATCAGGTCCTCTGGGAGATAATAACTATGCCTTTAGACACCTGGGTGGAATATCAGAAATCTAGACTAGACATAATAGAGTCATGGGATTTAATTTGACACCTAACACCACCAGTAGTAGTATAGTTGTAAGTGTAAATGACACTGTAGCCTCTACTAGAGTTACTGGGGTGTTTTTGACCACATCAGAACTGGTCCAAGAGTATGTATTATCTAACCACCGGGTCGAGGCCAGCCTAGAGATAATCCAATTAGAAGAGCCTTGGCCAGAATTACAAGTACAGTTAAGTAAACAATATGAACCCTATAAGTGAGTTATATGAGTCCCGTTGTAAAGACGGCAAACCTACATTCTGGAGGCCAGAGGCTATACCTCCCCAGAATATATGCTATTACTCCGATAATACCAGGTTATCCGACCATAATGGTTTAGATATGGTGAGACGTATCATAGGTATCGGATTAGATATGGAGGTTAACGTAGGTCGTTATGTAATTAGTGGCCTAAAAAAAGACTTACCAGACGGAGGCCCACACTTAACCTTGTTATTACGCAGTAACGCAGCGGATGAGGCTAGACATGAGGCTGGGTTTAAGGAAGCCAATAAGGTGTACGGCAGGGCTACTGATAGGCAGCTACAACAGTTAGTGTCAGCCTGGTCAGACGAAGCTAACAGGGCGAGTAACCCTATCTCTGTAGCAGGGCAATTAGAAGTAGGAGTATTCTTGATAACCCTGGGGTTAATGCGCATAGTCGGTAACTCTGGCATAACTCGGCTAGCGATAAAAATTGCAGAGGACGAGTACCGCCATGTACAGACTAATCATGCGGTTAGTACAGCCCTAGGGTTATGGGGTAAACCTAATCTCGACCTTATCGACAGTACCTTGGAATGGGTATTTGGTGCGGGTCTACCAGAACTACCAGGTATTACATTTGATAAACTAAGGCGGTACTCCAGGGAGCTACTATGGGACTTAAACAGCCCGGGATTTGATGATTTAACTTGGTACAGCTTCCATCACTTACCGTTTGAGTTAGATAATAGTTATTTATACACAGAGCGAGACTATGGACAGGCTAATTAAACTACCTGGGCATATAGGTACGGGGGTGGTTATGTCGCCTCCGGGCTTTATATGTAAATCGTTAGCGAGGTTTTCCCCTGGGACTAGAAATAGGAAACCATACAGCAAGAGTGGCTGGACATACTTTCGGATAGAAGACCCGCTGGGGGAAATTAACCATTTACCAGATAGTCGAATACAAAATCTGCTAATCCTGATATATGGTAAGAATATACGAGAATATGTATATAGGGACTACTTAGCGGACAATATGCCGGACTCCAGTATAGAGGTTACTATAGAGTCTGGTATCGTAGATATACTTACCCCCGACAAGGTCATTGAAGTTAAAAAGGCCGATAATTGGAAACACGCACTGGGGCAGACATTGGCCTATTCCGCTGAGTTACATAAGGCTCCCTGTGTGGCCTTAATAGGCAACTTAAGTCCCATATGTAGGCAAATATTATCCTGTTATGGGGTTGACAATATTGAGTTAGAAGGGATATAATATAAATATAGTTAAGGGAGATGTTAATTATGATATTTTACTCATCATTAGTTGCTGGACTACCAAAAACAGAGAATATGGAAAAGTGGACATTAGACCAAAGGTCCAGCGTAAACAGATTAGAGGAGCTTATCAGTGAGTATAGCTATGGGGACCGGGAAATAGACGATGACTTCTTCTACCTAAGTATGTTCACGGACATATCAGGTGAGTTTAGCCTAACCTCTACAGATTACACGGTTTATCCGGGCGATTGTTAATATGGCCACAAAGTTAAACTTAATATACCAGATTGAGGGCCAATCGTGGCCTTTATTTGTTGTATGGTATAAGTAGTTGAGTCTATGGTAATTAAGGAGCCAGTTGGTATATCAAAAGTTAGCCCAGATAACGGCACCTCGATGGTAATGGCCATAGACTCGCCTTTTATAGCCATGGCCTGATACTGGGAGTAAGCTACTATGGCTGGTATGCCAGGGCTAAAGCTACTAGGTGTAACCTGTATAGACCTGTCCAGAAGGTCAGCGTCGGATAAGATAAGCTCAAATCGGTAATCCCGGGATATCCCAAACTGTTCCTTATCATCGATATTAGGTTTACCCGGTGGGGCAGATTGCAACGACTCTGATACGGCCACTGTGAGTTGAGTGGCCACATTTAAGGCCACGTTGGTCCTGTCTGTAGCGTAGGTATTAATATCACCTGGGGGGTACTGCACCGAGCGCATAGCATCTAAGGGGTGTTGGGCGTTGCGTATACCTATAACTTGCTCCAGGACTCGGTCAGCGTACCATTGGCCTGCCTCGTCTAATTGATATAGTATGGTCTCTTTTTCTGCTACTATCAGGGGTCTGGGGTCACGATAAACAGGTCTAGAGTCCTGTGTTGGCTCCTGATACCCGAATAGCGGGTCCCCACACTCTGGTAGTATAGCCCCTATGGGCAGGTAACGTACTCTGGAGTAATTAACTGTACCTCTGGTAGACTTAAATCGTACAGATTTGGAGTTAGGGTTAGTTATGGTGTCCTGGTCATCACCTACGTCCCATTCCCAGGCTTCCTTTATTACCTCAAGGTCTACGGGCTCAAACATACCTCGTGGGCGCTGTATAGTCAAGGCATTACCAGATGATTCGACAGGGGTTGCGGGATTATAGTTATAATCACCACCCAAAGATGCCCCCGTCTGAGGGCTAAACAGTGGTACACCAGATACATCCTCTTCTACACCCTCAGCAGGGTCTGGGGGGGGTGGTACCTCGGCTGATGCCCATGCTGAATAAAAGGCAGATAACCCTTTTGCTGCCACACCTGTAACTATGGTGTCACGGTTCTTAATATTACCGTCTCGGTCAACCTCGGTGGTAACAATAGTTTTACTAGACTCAATATCAGGAGTACGGGGCGTATAGTAGAAACTATTTAGTAACTTATTAGGGTTGTTTGAGTTAGACTCATAACTGGAGCTAAATGAGCTGACTTGTGACCTAGGCTCCTTTATGGTCTCTGTCTCTGTGATGGTATCTCTCGATACTTTGTACTCCCGGGTGACTGTTCTAAAGCCCCCTCGTACAGCAGTCTTAGACACTAACTTATATTCTAAGTCCTTTTCTTTTACCTTGGTCAGTACCCCGGCAGATATGACTCTGTTGGCCGTAAGGGGGCGAGTTGACCCTGTAGTGGGGGTACGCGATAGCTCAGATATGCTAAAGGAGCCTACATTAGACTCAGGTTGCGCCATAGGACTTAACCTTATCACGTTATTCTTGTCACTATAGAGGTGATATCCGCAAGCATTAGCAATTTCCACGGGGTCTGAACCGTAAGTGGGGGTGCTACCGAGGCTAACAGCAGGGGTTATTACTATTTTTTCAGATGGTATACCCCTGCCCTCTAGTATGGCCTTTAAACCTTTTGGAAGATAGTCTGATACTTGTTTATCCGGGGCATCCGGTACAGCGTCTCGGTAGGTGGCCAAATAGCACCCCGCTACAATCTTATTATCAGTGTAGGTCTGAACCAGAAGGTAAGTAGCGAAGGGCAGGTTCAAGGTTATAGTATCCCCTGGCCTTATAGTCAAGTTATGTCCAGGTATTAAATCTATTATACCTTGTATTACAGTGGTACGGGCCACTTCAATACTAGCAACCTTGTCGGTAATAGGTGACTCATTATGGAATACGGTTAGTGCGGGCGGGGATGTGTTAATTATCACGGCTGAAATGGTCTAGGGTTTGATTTATGGCCTCTGGGGAAGCGTCCTTATTAATTACTAATACCCTGCACATATCCCCGGAACCCCCTAGGACTTTTAATACGTTGTGGGTGTCTGGTAGGGTACTCCGGCAGGGTATTATACCAAGACCAGTACCAGGGTGTCTCAAATTTACGCTAGTTATGTAGTCCCTGTCACTATTACGGTAAGGTAAATTCCGGGTAACGGTGTAAGGTTGGAGTATGCTTTTGATTATATGACCCTCGTTACTAAACAGGTCTATGCCGAGTAATAGAGCTATTATAAGGTTAGTGAATACGAGGTACTCGTACCATGTATCTATGCTCTGAAGATAAGTTATTATGGAGGCCAGTATGGCATTATAGTTGCTCGATGAGGCTTTGTCTTTCTGGTGAGACATAATCATTTATATCTATAGTTTTCGGTGCTTTACCCCTAACCTTTATATATAGCTTTAATACGGTTAACTTCTCTTTATCCGATAGGACTTCAATATCTACCTGCTCTAACACCTCTAGTATATACTGAGTAACTAGGGTACTCTCATCGGGGGTTAACCCAGTGATAGATGCTATAATAGTAGCATTCGGTAAACTTAGGTCAATACTGGAGATTATCTCATGTATCATGTGAGCCAAAATGTAAGTAATGTACGAATCAACCCTAACCCGGAACCCAGCATATACGGAACTTATTGTGTGTTAGTTACTGGTTGGTCTAGCCCTCATAAGTGGGGGTTTGACGTAGTACCTAACCTGGCAGCCATAGGTAACTTGTACAGTGCTACCTACGGCGTTGAGTTGCTATTAGAGAGTATATGCCGAAATAATGTGGATAGGGTCTACCTATTAACCAGTACCCCCCAGGATAAGATATCTGGGTCTTGTCTTGAGGCGTATCGCAGGTTAACTCAGTATGGGATTAGTTGCCATATAGGTGATACATTACCCCCCGACCACTTAGAACCTAGTGGGGTAATTATGCCACCATATATGGCAACTAAACCTGTGCTACCTGACCAGCACACAAAGGTAAACACTCCGGTAGTTGTCCAAGGTAGAGACCTAGTAAAGGTACATGAGTATATAACCCACTATATTAGTACCAGAGGTAGTCACTACCCTGCCCGGGGGTTTACTGGTCTTACAAATGTTATAGCGCACATAGAAGATTTTGCAGAACCTGACTATGAGCCTTATTTTGACACCTGGAGACCAGATTACATACCCCCGGAGGATATAAGTTACACGTACGGGGTACTATTAAGTACCCACACTGATGTACTCAAGGGGCATAGAGGCGACTCTACCCAGAGTGTAGCTAGTTGGGGTATAAAGGGCTATACTCACCCCCCTTGTCTAATTAGTGTGACTAGATTCAGAGACCAAATAACCGCGGTATTTAGGAGCCACGATATAGGGTCAGCCTGGATGCTCAATACTAAAGCTCTACAGTGGTATAGCTACTACATCAACCCTGGTGACAAACCTAGGCAGCTAACGATTATCAGTCAGATGGCTCATATATATGACTATGACCTTAAACCTGTGGCCAAACAACCACCACTAGACCCTATAGGTCACTTTTATTTTTTAAAAAATGATTCACAGTATGAGGCTTATTTAAACGATACCCTTGTATACCAATGTAGGTCGATTAACAAGCTGGAGCGGTGGATAAGTGATAACTACAATTTGACTACTGGCCACGCCTTCTGGGTAAAGTCTGAGTTAGATAAATTACGGGTGGGTAATACCTTATAGAGCAAAGTAAAAAAAGGGGTACTATATTATGAAGGCGAAATTACACATCGACCTCCCAGAGGATGACAAGAACAGAATTAAATTGTTGGCCACGAGCCAAGGGCAAACTATAAAAACCTTTGTACTAAAGGCCATTGAACATTACGCGTTGCACTTAAACCAGGAGGCCAAAACTAATGATAGACCAGATAATCAGTAACATCCAGTCTGAGGTACAAGTAGATGGTAGCGGTAAGGCTACCTTCAGTATCCGGGCCGTTGCTCGTTTAGGTAATAAAGATGATGGTCGGCTTGTGAAAGACCTGAAAAGTGGTGCTGCCCTAGAGACCTCTAAATTGGCTGAATACCTTACCAGTAAAGGGTTTGAGGGTGCTGCCCTAGCTTCCTGGGGTAAAACCGGGGTCCCGGATATTGCAGTACCTCATATTATGACCTACTGGGCCTTTATTACTGACCCCCGGTACAGGTCGGAACAGGCCGGATTAGTTTTAGGGGCCTTTGCTGCTGTAGGTGTCCGAGCTTGGGCACAACAAGTAGCAGGATGGGAGGCCCCAGAGTTAACAATACAGCAAGTATTAGAGGCTCAGATGCCAGCCAAACCCAAGGCATGGCAATTACGGTTTAAACCGCCCTTTTGGATAGCTCTAGAGCAATGTTACGGCCTTAAGCGTGGTCAGCTAGCCTGCGCATCCTTTATTAACCATTATGTGTATAAGTGGTTTCCAGAGGACGTCAGAGACCGCATAGATGAGATAAACCCTCTGGTGGATAACCAGAGGGCTAACTTGATACATAGTCACTTTGATATGGTCTTACAGGATATACTGGTGAGGCATATCGATAGGGTGACAGAAAACCTCATGCTATCTGATGACAGAGCCGAGTTTAAGGTTCTAATGGCCAATGTACCTAAGATTACATTGCACCAGGTCATAAAGTTGTCCTTACGAAAGGAGAAGGTTTCTAAACTACTCGGTCAGTAACTCGGTAGGACTCTCATCTGGGGGTATGATATCCTCGTTTCTAACCTTATTAGTTGCGTAAGTATTAATTGCAGAGAAAATAACTCCTACAGCATTCAGGAAATCAGAAGGGTCATCTAATGTGTCTGCAATATCCCCAACTGTACCGAGGCTGACTAATTGCCCTAACGGGGTATAGGGGTCCAGCAGTACCCGACCAGATATATTTGACTCTGCTATATATCTCCCCTTGTGGCTAACCTCTAGGCCAATTTTAGGTATATCTAAAGCACAGAACTCAGGGAGGTAAAGTGTTAGATACGAAAACCTCTCCGGTTGGGTGTCGAGTAATTCCTTTTGTGTGTCAGTTAGCATGACGTATATTAGTAACGGTAACTACGGGGTCCGGGGTATTAGGTATGCTAATATAAAAACTTGGACCTCTATTTATAGATACCCGGTATTTTGTCTGTGTTAAACCAGACTCGTTAACCCAGAGGTCGATAGTAAAGTACCCGTCTATATCGGCAATAGTAGACACTGGGGTTGGCACATATAGTCCACTACTGGTTACCCCCATGTCATCTAGCTGAAATGTCACTGTAGAACCACCTACAGCGTCGCGTATATTACCCGTTACTGTTTTTAGCATTCTCCTCCAGTACCTCTATGCGTTTGGTTAGCTGTTTTATGGCGTCAATCATGTATATAGGTAGCTTAGTATAGTCTATAGCCATGTCAGGGCCAGAACCGTATACTAGGTGTGACTCTGGTGGGACCTCTTCAGCTATAAGACCTACTTCAGTATTGTCCTGGCCTTTGTAGTTATAGACTACCGGGTTTAACCTAGTCACCAGGTCTAACCCATCTGGTATGGTACCTTTAATATCCTTTATATGGCGACTACTGCCGTTTACCAAGGGTACATAGTGCCTCACCTCCGTAGTGCTAAACCGTATAATATTACCCTCAAAAGCTTGGTCTGTCTCGTTATACTGCTGTATATAAAGACTATTGTTAGAGTAGGTGTTGAGGCCAAATTTCTTTGTCGCTAAATTACCCTGAAAATAAACTATACTGTTATCCCCACTACCAGCGCTATAAAGGTTGATACTACCGGACTCTATTTTAAGTTGTCCATCATAGTTTGAGGTAGACCCATCTGATACAATAAATCTAGCAGTTCGAACTCCGCTGCTGTTGGATAGGTCAATATAAGCGTTGGAAGGGTTCTCTAGCCTAATAAAATCACCTAACAGGTATGTGCAGTTCACATGGCCATCACCGGACACATTAATACCGTTCGCTGTTGTTTTTAGTCTCTCGCCCCCCATATAATACAATCTAACACCAAAGTCATCCGGGGACATATAACATAGTGCCTTATTTACCCCGTCAGCCCCCTCAGATTGAAAGTAGTGGAGTCCGCCGTGGCTGTAATTCTTATAATAGGTATGACCTGTATAATTTTGTACGTAAAAGTTAGCCCCATTATGAGATATACGGCCATCAGCACCAGAACCTAACCTAACCTCCTTGGAGTCTGCCCACCGGGTGTGGACATTTATGGTGTCTTCAATATCCTTGCGGATATATTTTGTAGATAGGGGGGTATTATCCTCGTATAGCGTATTACCATCCGCTGATACTACGCTCTTACTGTTAACTTTGAACCCTCCGTCAGCCCGTATAAGACGCGGTGTGTATATATCTTTAGCAGTGTGTTGGTTAATACGGAGCCATGTGGTATCCTCTGTGTCTATATCACCCATCCGGGTAGTACCGCGGAATATGTTCAATCTACCCGCCTGGATAGAGCTGTTTCCTACGGATTTATAGCTAGTATCGGAGCAGAAATTCCAAGCATTTAGTGTGTCATCATGCCAGATGTGGTCTATATTGGCAGGGTCAGCGTTGTCTGAGATAATAGCATTATCTTGGAGATACAGGTCACCAGGTATGGTAAAAGTATCATCATCAAACACATAATTAGTGTATTCTGTACCTTTGTTAATACTGATGTATAACGGCTTACCATTTGTTGCCGAAGACACCGATGTCATCATGTTGCCAGATGAGCCACCATGGAACGTAATATATTGCGAAGCACTACGCCCTAACTGAATATTCCCGGTCGGCGGGAGATTTGAAGGGTCGTAAACGTGTAGGCCATTAAAAGTAGGTACGCTGTCGTCCCTTACAGACTGGTTTAAGTAAGTATCGCGTTGCCAACCATCCCATAAGTCCGAATCAGCAGCCTGAGAGGTTATGCCGAGATAATACCCATCAGTTACAGCCGACCGTAATTGGGCTGGTGTAGATGGCCTTAAGTAATTATTACTAGCTGTATCAGTCTGGGTCATTATAAACCCGATATTACTATTGGTCGTATCGTACTCTGACCTGAATAATCTAGCACTAATATCCCCAGGACCATCACGCATTACTGGTGTATTAGGTGTACTACTGGATGTGGCCCCAATAAACCCTAGTATCGCATCGGATGTCCCGTGTCTAATAAAGCCGTCGTTACCTGTCTCTACACATACCTGTGTAACACCGGACGTAACAGTATCAGGTGTGGTATGAAGGTAAGTAGCGCGTACATACCCCGAACCGTTACGTTGTACCACGGTATCACCTAATGCTGCAAAGCTAGGTATTAAGTTACCCTCATGCCATACTACATTACCTGATAAGTCTATAGAGTTACCCGTAATAAGGGCTGTATCAACACCATAACCTGTACCCCAATTAGGTACACTTGGGGTATTAATTGATAAACCCAACTCTGCATTTAGGTATATACGCTCCCACGTCTGGTCATTTACCTTACCTTCGGACTCCCCAGCATTCAGGACTAATGGTCCCCCTGTCCGGTCTCTAATCTCGTCAGCTAGTATAACCCCTGAAACTGTAAGGTTACCAGTCAATGTATCATCAGTATCAGACCTGATAAACTGGCTGCTATCTAGATTATCTAGCAACTGTGTGTTAACAGCCGTACCCCCAACAGGTAAATAGTTGGCACTGTCGAGGCCCGCTAATTTTGACTTCTCAGCCAAGGTAAAAGGCTGTGTATAAAAGGCTACATTGTCTCTGACACGTTGAGAGGTCCAAGCGTACCGGGTTGTATCTGTACCAGCCTGAGCCACTGCCTGGCTAACCGTGCTAGCCGACCATTCTCTACTATTAGAGAGCCTGCTATCGTTACCCTGGGCCGGAGTATTGGCCACTGTGCCATAAGATAACCTAGACCCGCTTAGTGTGCCCGAAGTAATATTACTGGCATTTGTTGTGTCGATATCCGGTACGTTTCCAAGCCCTACATCGTTACTATCCAGGACAACTACCCCGGTCTTACCAGCTACTGAGCTTACCGTATTAACTTGGGCGTTATCCTGAATACCGCTTAATTTATCTCGCTCTGGCGTAGTAATAATTTGGCCACTGCCTGCGCTAGTAACGTCATTATGAGTCGTTACCGACCCACTGGCGCTGACTTTGTCGGTATTGGCCTGGACATCCGAGTTATTGGACACCCGACTATCCGTATAGTACAGATTACTACTACCCTCCGGGAGGTCATCAGAATCTAGGTTGGAAAACCAGGACACTATAGTTTCCCAGATTCTCTGAGGCGTCCAGGCATATCTAGTGTTGTTGCTGGGCTGGCTAACCACCTCTATGGGGGCTGTCTGTGCTACCCATTCTCTGGCATCTGATAACCTGGCATCGTTACCCTCGGTTACAAGTCCAGATGCGGAGCCAAATGATAACCTAGCGGGACTAATCTTGCCAGAGGTTATGTTATTAGCGTCAGTAGTATCAAGGTTAGGTACATTACCCAGACCTATATCTGCCTTGGTTAGGGTAACATTAGGCCCAGTCTTATTATTTACTGTAGTAATACCATTAGTGTTAACCCAAGACTCAACAGCCTGTCGTACCCGTAAGGCAGACCAGGCATATCTATCCTCATCTGTACCAGCCTGAGCTATAGCTATAGGTACTAGGGGGGCGCTCCACTCCCTGGCATCTGATAGCCTACCATCAGTAGCCCGTATAACGGTCCCATCGACTGCCACAGTGACGTCATTATCACCGCGGTATGTGCCACCGCTTAGGCCATCCCCCAAAGTTAATGTTTTACTAACCTTGAGTGCTGTACCTGATGTTGTATCAGGGTAACTACCAGATATGGCTATGCCCGGTATACGGTTATCGGCTATACCTGTATAATCCTCCAGACTATCAACTCGAGTAGCTAAACCAGAGCCAACGGAATCCTCTATATAGTCTAACCGCTGTAGTATACCAGGCTCTAATGCCCCAGGGTCTATTAAGATAACATCCCCCAAGTTATAACTGGGGTTATCCCCTGGTATAGATATATTAAATCTAGACCCATTATCGAGGCTACATTTGTAATATGTAGGCGTTACAGAGTTGGTATTAGGCCATAGGTCAACTGCAACAGTACCGTCAGAGTCAACATTAACCACGGTAGGCAGGTATACAGTATCGGTATCAATGCCTAAATCGTTTAATACAAACTCAACGGAGCCTACATAGGGTGACCCATCTGGGTTATTTATGATTCCTGTTATTAAGACCATGTTACAGTAGGGTAATCTATAGAATAATTATTATCGTCGTATATGCCTGCGGGTACCCATACCTCTTGCCCTTCTACAGCGGTGTAAGCACCTATAGTACCTGGCGTGCCAACAGTGACCGGGGAGCCAACTATAACCTCTAGTTGGTTGGTGTTTACCAGCCTATAATACTCTTGTAACTCCCCCCACATTGAGACCACCAGATGACCAACACCATTAACTATAAGGCTGTCCCCAAAGGCAAGGCCAGACCCGGTCAGAACCCCAGAGGTCGTGATAGTACCTCCCGCACTAGGGGATATTTTGATAGATAGGCCACTTTGCTCAGATGCGGTAAATAGCACCCCTTGTGGGCCACCTGTAAATAATGTTTGGTCTCCACCCTGGGTGTCAATAACCCTAGAGTAAGACATAATTCTTTTAACCATAGTCTACTCCGATATTATCGTTACTTTAAGCTCTGTTAGGGCATTAGCGGGGTATGTACGCACCAGGTCTAACTGAATATCTGCGATGACGGGGTATACAGGGTATATTATGCTAGGCTGAGTCTCTGGTGGTGATAAGCTTGGCTCCTCTACCGTACCCTGCCCATCTACATAACTTATGATTACTCGTAACTGGTCCCCTACATCACTAGATACGGCCTCATAACTCCGGTCAGTGGCCCCTACAATATCCGCCCAGGTATTACCGTTGTCTGTGGATATTTGCCACTGGTAGGTGACATCCGGTGTTGCTACGGTAGCATAGAATACAGATACTTCCGATATAGGTGTGGTAAATGTAACCTGGTTATTAGATATAGACAGGACCTCATACTCTGATTCAGACTCGAAAAACCTAAATATATCCCCGGCATTAATTGCTGTTGGGCTAGGGGTCAATGTCGCAGTATCCACCGAGTCCCATACCACAGTATATTCAGTTGGGTCTGATAGGGCCTTCTCTAAAACTTGAATCTGACTAACAACCTTTGTTGACGAGGGGTTAAAGGGTGCTGTTATGGTGGTTGATACATTAGTAGTACCTTTAGAAACCGTGGCAGTCGCAACCAAACTTGTGTCAAGCTCAGGTAAATAAATACACAACCTACCACTAATACCCTCATAATATGTCTTATCTCTACTATATAGTGCGTTTAAGTCCATAAAATCTTCTTAGCTCTTGACTCTACCCAGGCCCAAGCCTGGTTATAGCCATCTAGGACAACCTCGCGGGAGGTGTATGGGTCCAATATGTATCGAGTTATACGCAATTGGCAAGGCATAAACAGTGGCCACTCTATTGATACCTTTTGTGTTAATAATTCTTGGGCCTGGTCTAACCCTGACTGCACCTTAATAGTATTCACGGATTGCATATCAGGGTTTCCAGCCTGGGTTAGTTGGACAGCCTCGTTATGTCCAACATAATCTATAAAATCAGATACCTTAGCTAAGGACATTTGTCAATAGATATCCAGCACCTGCCTTACCGGTTTGGCCGATACCAGTAATAACGGCTTGGTGTTCGTGAATTACATCAGCTACTAAAACCCGACGGTCTGGGTCCTCACGGTATGGTGTTACTTTGGGATATTCCTGGTGGGTGTAAGTGTAGCAGAAGCTAGGGGTACCCATGTCAGCATCTACTGCCGAACCACTTAGTGTGCCTGTAGTAACGTTAGAGGGGGCATAGAATAGCAGAACAGAGTCAGCTGGCATAATGTCCACAAAACTGCCGTCTACTTCCTTAACCTGCTCAGATACCCGGATACCGCGACTTAGGCCAAAATACCCAGCCAACATATCCAGGTTGATACTACCAGCCGTGGTATACTTGAATTGCTCCCGAATAGAGGCATTAGTCATCAAGGCATTATGCACAGCAGAGCCAATGACCATACTATTAGGGTAAACAGCGGATTGCGCTCTAACTGCCTCTTTAGCCGAGAAGATGTCACTCTGGGGGTCACTCGCAGTGTCCCACTTAGTACCTACAGTCCCGGTTAGGCTAGCTTCAAAGTTAGCTGCATTAGTAACCAGGTCCAATACCTCAATCTCCCAACCTAACATGAGCTTATTAAGCACTTTATTTAGGTAAAGTCGTTGTAGGTTGCGCAGGCCAACTTGATTAGCCTCTTCAACATACTCATACGGCACCTCTGCTGCTAAGGCGTCTTGACTCAGCATAAAATTATCAGAGGTGTAGCTTGTACCCTCTCGCTTAATGTTAGTGCCGGGGGCTCGCTTTGTGCTGGTTACAGCAAACTCCTCTTTACCAAATCGAATAATCTTACCGGAGCGACTAGGTACTGGTACAATAGGTGAGATGAAATCGGCAACACTAGGTCGAGGGTTAGTGTAACCATGGGCCAGTTTAGTAAAAACTGGGTCTGTTAATTTAATTTGTGAATAGTTCATTTAATTTAGATAACTACTAGGGCGTAACCTTTACTAATTTCTACAACCGTGGCAAAGTCTGAGACCTTGTTACCAGAGGTGGGGGCAACGCCCTTACCTGCTGCATCTAGGCCAAGTAAATCACCTACAGCCAAGGTTTCTCCGGTAGCAATTTCTACTGGTAAAAGACCTTGTACTGCAATGGCCCCGTACTCCCCGGAGGCCCCATCTTCAAAGGCCACCCCTAGGATAGGGGAGGCTGTAGTATAAGCACCATCAACTCTAACAACTGAGAACTTAGTTACATTAGCGGTTAGAGGGTGGGAAACTGAGAGGACTACGTTATGTTGCATATTATTTTAAGGCTGTGAAAGCTTTAATGTAATCTTGTGGGTTACTCGCGTCGAGGTTTAGCTCTGTTGCTTTGGCCACGATTTGGTTATGTAAGTCAGATTCAGACAGAGTAATATCTTCTGATGTTTTAGGGTCTGATACGGGGGTGTCCTCTACTAATACGGGTAGATTATTAAACAATTTCCACACGATATCAGACTCTGAACAGGTAACTAGAGCCATACATTCTGTTTTAGACAGAATAGCCTCTGTTAACTTATTAGACCCGTACAACTGGTCTACTTTGGCGGTATTATCTTTTAATACGAGCTGCTTCTCTAGGTTGGCCACCTTTTCAGATAAGGTAACCATTTCAGGATTCAGTAGTTTAGTCTCTGCCACCCAGGTACCATTACTCTCGACGATAGAGTAGCTAAACCTCTTGCCATCAGATAACTCTACTGAACCTGATAACTTATCATCGGCAAAAACTGGGTCTTGAGTTAGGTCGCTAGCTTTAACCCCTGGTAATACCTCGGACAGGGCAAACAAAGCTACGGGGGCTAAGTATTCTGTCAAGTCAGGGTTGTTTGTTTCTTCAATAGTCATAGCAATACATTTATAATCGTCACTGTCACTAAAAGTCAACTCTTTTAACCCCTTAATAGCAGGGGGTGTTGCCCCTAGAAAACCTAGGTGTCTAAGAACGTATGGTTTTCTATCATAGAAGGCTACCGAGCGCTCTCTAAAGTGACCTCTTTCCACTAGGGAGTAGAACTCCGGGGTAACATCAACATCACAGTACAGATTAGTATCATCCCCTCTACAACTTACTACCCAACCCCAGGCAGGGCTGTTATCTTTTGGGTGTCCTACCACAACGGGGGCGCGTACTCCTGAGGTGGCGTAACTCTCAGCCAGACCCTTGACGTGTTCAGTAGTAATACCTAACTCAGGGTCTACCTTCAGTACATGTACATTAGACAGTCGTTTCATAATTATTTAACCAATTTACTAATATCTTATTCGGAGGTCTCCCGATAAATGTATTACCCGTCTTTACCTGGACATCCGCTGCATAAGGTACGTTTACACTAACTGTATTATTCACTTGAGTTATACTTCGTAGCATATCACCGGTATCAATAAGAGGTCTACCAGAATCTGGGTTTATTGTCATGGGGCTACCGTCGATGTTAGTGGACGTGTTTAGATTATGCCTGGCCCATACCGCCATTTCGGAGGCCAAATGACTGGTAAACCGGGGGTCATTATATCGTTGTAGTATATCGGACCACATAGTGCGGGTATAAATATAGTATCCTATAAAGGGTATACCCAGGTAGTTAAGGTAATAATATTATTATGGTTAATTTAAAGTTAGAGTTCGCCTACCCCTACTACTCCAACCAATACGGCGTCATATCCGGGGCTTACCCAGATAATGTGCCTTTCAGTGAGTTAGTTAAGGTCACAGAGGATAGCAAGGTTATTGAGTGCTTCACTAGCCTGGTAGGTGAGGTACTACATGCCCCATTAGTCTCGACCACTGAGGTTGACAAAAGTCATCTGGATTTAGTTAAAAGTATAATCCAGGATTTAGGTATTATAGATTTATGTATGGCCATAGGAAGTACCCTGATAACTGGGAAGACTTTCCAGGAGTTAGTCTGGGATAATGTAGGAGGTAGGTTACTACCTGTCAAGTTTATACCACGAGATGCGAGTATACTGCACTATAGGTTTACCAACCCCAGGACTGGTATAGAACCTGTATTGTGGTTACGAGGTAGTTACCATAAAGTCCCTAATAGGAAGATTATGATTACAAACTACTGGTCTGTACCAAATACTGACCCTAATGGTCAAGGACTGGGAGAGGCATTACTACCTTATGTCAAGCTAAGGGCGCAAGCTTTGCAAGACTGGGCTAAGTTCAGTAGTACCTTTGCAGAGCCAACCCGGATAGGTTACTACCCACCTAATGCCTCGGATTCTGAGATTACCGAGTTTAACCGCTTTATCGCTGCTATGGGGCAAGCCAGAGGTGCTACCCTACCAGAGGGCTTTACTGTTAACTTTATAGACCCTCCCAATGTCACTTCAGGGCTACAGGAT
>JAAUYB010048829.1_pt1 | contig 27278 bp, 21 predicted proteins | sample 7278071 | NCBI WGS metagenome assembly JAAUYB01 (sample SAMN14350121, study PRJNA611818) | marine sediment metagenome | isolation source: surface marine sediment (1.8m) | place: French Polynesia: Moorea | collected 2018-08 | reverse complement strand
GGGCATGAAGATCGATGACTTTGCGCCCAACCTGTCGTTCTTCTTCTCCAACGGCCTGGACCCGGAATACGCGGTGATCGGCCGGGTGGCGCGCCGCATCTGGTCGGTGACCATGCGCAACCGCTACGGCGCCGGCAGCCGCAGCCAGAAGTTGAAATACCACATCCAGACCAGCGGTCGTTCGCTGCACGCCCAGGAAGTGGACTTCAACGACATCCGCACCACCTTGCAAGCGCTCTACGCGCTGTACGACAACTGCAACTCGCTGCACACCAACGCCTACGACGAAGCCATCACCACGCCCACCGAGGAGAGTGTGCGGCGGGCCATGGCGATCCAGTTGATCATCAACCGCGAACTGGGCCTGAACAAATGTGAAAACACCTTACAGGGCAGTTTCATCATCGAAGAGTTGACCGAGTTGGTGGAAGAAGCCATCCTGGCCGAGTTCAACCGCATCTCGGAGCGCGGCGGCGTGCTGGCCTCCATGGAAACCATGTACCAGCGCGGCAAGATCCAGGAAGAGTCGCTGTACTACGAAACCCTGAAGCACGACGGCACCCTGCCCATCATCGGCGTGAACACCTTCCTCAATCCCAGAAAGAGCGAGGAAGAGGCGCTCGTCCCCGAACTGATTCGCTCGACCACGGAAGAGAAGGAACAGCAGATCGGCAACCTGGAACGCTACCAACAATTCTTCGACGATCGCTTGGAGGAGAACCTGGGCAAGGTGCGCCGGGCGGCCGTGGCCAACGGCAATGTCTTCGAAACCATTCTGGCCGCAACCAAGACCTGCTCGCTGGGTCAACTTTCGGGCCTGCTCTACACGGTAGGCGGCCAGTATAGAAGGAATATGTAATTGACGGAACCGATTAAGGTACATGCCGGTTTGATCCGAGTGGATCGCGATCAGACCTACAACCTGGGTCACTTCGCGGTGGATTTTCCCGACGGCGAGTTACTCTTTGAACTCCACGCCGGGGTTTGCGGCGAAGCGGGCTGCCCTTGCGATAACATCCTAATCCGATTTATTACTCAGGGTTCGGCCTACCACGCCTGGCTGAACGCCGAGGGCGACTGGCTGGACGGCGACCACAAACCGGTTTCCGCCGAGATGGAAGACGTCTTCCGCATCATCCAAGACACCGAGAAGTTTCGCGAACGCTACGGGCACCTGCTCTACCTGCGCCGCCGCCAGGTCTTGGACGAGGCGGGCCGATTGGGCGGAAAGTTCGAGGTACTCCTGCCGAAGAATCTACTCATGCCGGGCGCGGAACCGGAGAAGCAGACCTTGGGTACGGTGACCATCGAGGGCAAGAAGGGCCGGCGTCACAAACACCCGTTCAGGCTGGAATTCTGCGGCGACCCCGGCTGCTACTGCGAAAACCTCTTCCTGGCTTTGGACGACGGCGCAACGAGTATCTGCATCGAGCCCAGCAACAAGTGGTCGCCGGTGGGTGAAAGCCAGGAGCAAAATAAGCTCTTCACCAAGGTTCAGGCCAAGCTGAAGCGCTCGAAACCGTTCAATGCGTTGTTGGATTTCTTCAGAACGGAACGTATGCTTCTAAACTACCACCGCCACATTCAAGCCTGGCAGGACCGGGTACCGGTGGTTTAGTAGCCGTAACGTTTAATCATGTCTTCAATAAGTGCTTTACGGGCTTCGGGATCGAGTTCATCCATGAGGTCCCGCAACATTGGGGCCGGTAAGCTCTTCTTGGGGAGTTGATCGAAGAATGCTTCAAAGCCACCGAACTTTTCGACAATTTTCTCGGGAGGCGTCCCGAGAATGAAGCTGTCACCGAACATTTTCCCCATTTCCATCACTTGTTCTTTCGTCATTTCCGGAATCATGTCTTCCCCTGGAGAAAAATAACCCCCGCCATCATAGCACAGACACTTGTCGATGCCGGAAACCGGGGATCCTTTCCAGCGACGAAAAAGGGGGACGTTGCCGTCCCCCTTTTTGAATTTGTTCTTGGTGTTCTGATCAGTCGGCCAGGACCTCGTTGACCACTTTGACCACGTTGTCCACGCTGAAGCCGTATTCTTCCATCACCCTGCCGCCCGGTGCGGAGGCGCCGAAACGGTCGACGCCGATCACGCGGCCGTTGCCCACGTAGCGCTCCCAGCCCAGGCTGACGCCGGCCTCGACAGCCACGCGGCAACCGTGGTCGCCGGGGATGACCGTGTTGCGGTAGGCGTCGTCCTGTTGCTCGAACAGTTCCCAGCAGGGCAGGGAGACCACGCGCGTCGCCTTGCCGTCGGCTTGCAAAGCCTCGCGGGCTGCCAAAGCCAGGGCGACTTCGGAACCCGTGGCAATGAGAATGACGTCCGGGTTGTCCCCGTCCGCTTCGGCCAGGATGTAACCGCCCTTGCGCACACCGTCCGCCGGTGCCAGTTTGTCGCGGTCCAGCGTCGGCAGACCCTGACGGGAGAAGAACAGCGAGGTCGGTGTCTCGGTCTGCTCCAGGGCAATGCACCACGCCTCCGCGGTTTCCGTGGCGTCCGCGGGACGGATGACCAGATGGTTGGGGATTGCGCGCAGGGACAGCAGGTGCTCCACCGGTTGGTGCGTGGGTCCGTCTTCACCCAGGGCGATGGAGTCGTGGGTGAATACGAAAATGCTTGGCAGATGACTCAGCGAAGCCAGGCGCAAGGCGGGCTTCATGTAATCGGCGAAACAGCCGAAGGTGGCGGTGAAGGTCTTCACGCCGCCGTGCAGTGTGATGCCGTTGGCTACCGCGCCCATGGCGTGTTCGCGCACCCCGTAGCGGATGTTGCGGCCCTCGCCGCTTTGGCCGTTGAAATCGCCCGCGCCCTTGAGCAGGGTTTTGGTGGAGCAGGAAAGATCCGCATCACCGCCCATCAGGTTGTCGATCTTACTTGCCAGTCCGTTCAGCACCTGGCCGGAGGAGGCGCGTGTCGCAATTTTGCCGCCCGCTTCGAAATCGGGCAGACCGTCGCGATAATCGTCGGGTAACTCGCCGTTCAGGCAACGCGTCCATGCTTTCGCCGCCTCGGGATGTTCCTTGGCGTAATTGTCGAACATGGCGTTCCAGGAGCTTTGGGCCTCCTTGCCGCGTGTCACGGCGGTGTGGAAATGATCCAAAGCCTCGCCGGGCAGGCTGAAATCGCCGTCGGATTCCCAGCCCAGTTGCTTGCGGGTCAGTTGTATTTCGTCGGGACCCAAGGGCGCGCCGTGTACGCCGGAAGTACCGGCCTTGTTGGGGGAGCCGTAACCGATGGTGGTTTTGATGACCAGCAGACTCGGCCGTCCGGTTTCGGTCTTGGCGGCGGCAATGGCGTCGTTCAGGGCTCTTACATCGGTATCGCCGTTTTCTACCGTGATCACCTGCCAGCCATAGGCTTCATAGCGCCTGGCCACATCCTCGGTAAAGGCCATGCTGGTGGGTCCGTCCAGCGAGATATCGTTGGAGTCGTAGAGATAGATCAGCTTGCCCAGCTTCAGGTGGCCGGCCATGGAGCTTGCCTCGGCAGAGATACCTTCCATCAAGCAACCGTCACCGACCAGGGCGTAGGTGTAGTGATCCACGATCTCGTAACCGGGTCGGTTGAACATATTGGCCAGGTAGCGTTCGGCAATAGCCATACCCACGGCATTGGCGGTGCCCTGACCCAGAGGACCGGTGGTGGCTTCCACACCGGGCGTCATATGGTTTTCCGGGTGGCCGGGTGTGTTGCTGCCCCACTGGCGAAAGTTTTTGATATCGTCCAGGCTGACCTCGTAGCCGGTAAGGTGCAACAAGGAGTACAGCAGCATGCTGCCGTGACCCGCGGAAAGTACGAAACGGTCTCGGTCCGCCCAGTCGGGATCGGCGGGATTGTGTTTGAAATGGTTTTGCCAAAGCGCGTAGGCCATTGGGGCGGCGCCCATCGGTAGGCCGGGATGGCCGGAATTCGCCTTCTGGATGGCGTCGATGGAAAGCGTCCTTATGGTGTTGATACAAAGCTGATCGAGATGGCTGGTCATAGCTGCTCCCCGGATTGCGATATGAAAGGCGCGCTCCACGGCCTTTCTATGCATTTATTTCGGCCGTAAGGCACGGTGCGTTAGACCTGACTTGCAGTCAGTCCATAACTCAGGCGGACAAGTCTAGCACAGAAGCGGGTTCTGAAGACCTCGGCTTGTTGCCCTCGGCGGGACGTTTACCTTCATCAAACCGGTGCCTCCATTGGAATTGCCAAAGTGTTTGTCGTGGCGTAAAATCGAAAAAGGTTTGGACATTTTAATCTACATCTTTCGCGCTTTTTGTAGAGGTGGACCCCATGGAAGCTGCAGAAATAAAAATTACGGGTCGTGTTCAAGGCGTCGGGTTTCGCTATTTCACCATGCTGACCGCCCAAGAGTTGGGATTGCTCGGTTGGGTCAAGAACATGCCGGACGGCAGCGTCTTGACCCGTGCGGCGGGCGCGCCGGAGGCCATGGCGGCTTTTCGCGAGCGTCTACGTCAGGGCCCGAGCTACGGCCGAACCGACGGCCTGGAAGAGATTGCCCTGGACGAGCGGGAAGCCGCCGCGCTGGGCGACTTCCGGGTAACTTATTGACTACGGCCGTTGCAGCCAGCCGCGTGTGTCGGGTCGGGAGCCTTCCAGGATGCCGTAAAAGGCGTGTTGCAGTTGCCTGGTCATGGGTCCGGGTTTGCCGTTGCCCACATTGCGGCCGTCGACGGTGCGAATGGGTACGATTTCCGCGGCCGTTCCGGTGAAGAAGATTTCATCGGCCAGGTAAAGGTATTCTCGGGGCATGGTTTGCTCCAGGACTTCGATACCCAGATCGTCGGCCAGGCAGATGACCGAATCGCGGGTGATGCCGTCCAAGATACTGTCGCCGTGGGTCGGGGTCAACAAGGCGCCGTCGCGCACCAGGAACAGGTTCATGCCGGGACCTTCGCTCAGGTTCCCGAAGTAGTCCAGGGCCACGCCCTCGTCGAATCCGTTGCGTTGGGCTTCGCGGGTGATGAGCTGCGACGAGATATAGTTCCCGCCGGCTTTCGCCTGGGCCGGCATGGTGTCCGGCGCGAACCGGCGCCAGGAGGAAACACCCACCGCGACACCGTGATTCTTACTGTCGTCACCCAGGTAGTTACCCCACTCGAAAGTACTGATCGACACGCGCAGGGAATCTTCAGGAGCCAGAAGGCCCAAGCCGCCGTAACCGTAATAGATCAGCGGGCGGATGTAGGCATTGGTCAGACTGTTGCGCGCCAATAATTCATGGCACAAGGCGATCATCTCGCTTTCCGGTATGGGGATTTCCATTTCGTGAATCCGCGCGGAATTGTAGAGCCGCCGTATATGGGCATCCACACGGAAGATAGCGGCCCCCTGAGCGGTGTTGTAGGCGCGAATGCCCTCGAACACGCAACAGCCGTAATGCAAACTGTGGGAAAGGACGTGCACCTGAGCTTCATCCCAGGGAATGTATTCGCCGTCCATCCAGATCCATGGACTTTTTTTCAGTGTCATCGTAGTTCCTCGATATGGGCATGTGGTTTTTGGGCGGCAGAACCCTTCTGATGTCTCACTCTAATCTCTTTCTACGACCTTCGTCAAGACAGATCCGGTGATGATTGTGAATACCGGAGAAACCGGCCGGGCCCGGTGGTGCGCGGCGGTATTTCGGGTCACTATATGCAGTATGGCGGGTGTAAATCCCGGCCCGGCGGCCATGCGGAGAGATGCGGTCAAGGAAAATGAAAAGTTCGCCGAAGTTATTAAGTCGATTCCAGTTTGGTCGATCGGCTGATTATGGAATGCTTGTGACGGCATACATGGTTTTGCTATAGTGTATATCTGGAATTAAATGATAAAGCCGGCCGGGATATGATTCCATTTGAGGTAATGCTTACATGAGTGGCAATGAACACCTGGATGACCTGCTTAAGGTGATGGTGGAACAAAACGCCTCCGATTTACATCTCAAGGCCATGCGCCCCCCGCTCTTCCGCAGGGACGGAGCCTTGGAACCCCTGAAGTCGGCGCCCTTGAAGCCCGAGGTCATCGAGAAAACACTGATGCGTCTCCTCAAGAAGCGGCATATCAAGGAATTGGAAGAGAAGCAGTCCGTGGATATCGGTTATTCCGTACCGGGCGTTGCTCGTTTCCGGGCCAACATCTTTATGCAGCGCGGTTCCTACGGCGCGGTTTTTCGGGCCATTCCCATCGAGATTCCCAGTTTGGATGACTGGGGCCTGCCCGATGTCCTGCTGGAGTTGACGCAGTTGAACCAGGGCCTGGTCCTGGTCACCGGTCCCACGGGCAGCGGCAAGTCCTCCACGCTGGCGGCAATCATCCGCAAGGTCAATGAAACGCGCAAGCTCCACATATTGACCGCGGAAGATCCCATTGAATTTCTTTTTCGCGACGAGCTGTCCGCCGTCACCCAGCGCGAGATCGGTATGGATGCGCCCTCCTTCCAGCAGGCCCTGCGCAACGCCATGCGTCAGGACCCCGATATCATCATGGTCGGCGAGATGCGCGACCTGCCGACCATCGAAACCGCCATTACCGCTTCAGAGACCGGCCACCTGGTGTTTTCCACCCTACACACCAACAGCGCCGCTCAATCCATCGACCGTATCTTGGATTCCTTTCCGTCAGCACAGCAGAAACAGGTGCGCATGCAGTTATCGCTGACCATGCAGGCCATCCTGTCGCTGAAGCTGGTCCAGCGCATCAACGGTGGACGCGTGGCCGCGGTAGAAGTTTGCCGCAACTCGCCGATTGTCTCCAAGATGATCGCGGAGAACCGTATCGGCGAGATCGAGGAAGAGATGGCCCAATCCGTGGCCTATTACAAAATGCAGACCATGAACCAATCGCTGACCGCCTTGGTGGTGAACGGCGCCATTTCCCGAGAGGTGGCCATGGCCGCATCGCCCAACCAGGAGGAACTGGATCTGGGCTTGCGTAAAATCTATTATGCCGGCGGTAGTGAGGAGGGAGAGGACATGGATAGCCAGTCCGATTATTCCAAAATCGAGGAGTTGTTGGAGGCCAAGCGCCTGTACACCGAACTCCAGGACAAGTTCCGCTTCGAAATTGAAAGCCGCGAGGCCCGGGTCAAGGAACTTACCGAGAACAAGACCGAGCTGGAAGCCAAGTTACAGCAAGCCTTCAAACAGCTGGACCGGCTGCTGAAGGAAAAGGAACAGATGGCCCAGGAAAAAGACAAGGTCCGCGAGCTTTACGAGAAGAAGATGCAGCAGATGCGCAAGCAGTTCCAGGAACGGCTGAACGCGGGCAGGAAATAAGGGTTACCGGGCCGGGCTCACGGCTGTGAACCCGGCCGGCGCGTTTATTTTTTTGCCTCGGAAACCTTGCGAACTCGCAGGTTGATCATCTCCACGAAGACCGAGAAGGCCATGGCGAAGTAGACGTAACCCTTGGGAATGTGCATTTCCCAGGCCTCGCCGATCAGCGTGAGACCGATCATCATCAAGAAAGCCAGAGCAAGTACTTTCACGGTGGGATTGCGATCTACGAAGTTGCTGATGGGGTTGACGAAGATCAACATGAAGATCACGGAGATAACGACGGCCGTGACCATCACTGTCAGGTTATCGACCATGCCCACGGCGGTAATCACCGAGTCCAGCGAGAAGACGATGTCCAGCAACATGATCTGGAACAAGACGTTCGCGAACGAGGACGCGCTAAGCGCTTTTTCCTTGTGGTCCTTGTGCATCTGTACCTTTTCGTGGATTTCCAAGGTGGCCTTGCCCAGCAGGAAGAGACCGCCGAGACCCAGGATCAGGTCCCTGCCGGAAAACTCCTGGCCGAGAACGGCAAACAGGGGTTCGGTCAAACCAATCAGCCAGGATAGTGAGAATAATAAGGCGATCCTGGTCACCAGGGCGAGGATCAGTCCCAATTGCCTCGCCTTCTTCTGTTGCTGCTTGGGCAACTTGCCGGACAGGATCGATATGAAAATAATATTGTCGATCCCCAGCACGATTTCCAGAACGGTCAGTGTGAGCAGGGCAATCAGCATTTCAGGATCGGTTACCCAGGCAAAATCCAACAAGGCGGCCTCCTTTCAAAACCACGGTCAATCGATGTGAAGTAGCAACAGTCTAACCGCACAACCGTTTCAATTGCCAGTGTTTTCCCGGTTAGGACCGCTCTCCGATGGGATAAACGGAATTACGCCGAAAATTGGATCTTCTACTTGGGCAGGATAAACCTGACGGGCGATACGTCCATGCGCAGGTAGAGCCTGGTTTTCCGGTCCAGGTAATAGTCGTTGAAGGAGCCCGGGTTACCTGGTTGCTCTACCTTATAATGAAGCGCCTTGTAGATCTTTTTGCCGCTTTTGATTTCTTTGACGCCCTCGAAACGTACGGTGTGGTCGCGGTAAGCCCATTGTCGTTCACTGAACACCCGGTAAATCTTCTGTGCGCCCGGTTTGGTCAGTTCCTCGGCAAACATCAACGGCGGAATATCCAGGTAGGGACCGGATTCCACGGGCGCCCGCTTGACCTGCTGCATGCCGCCCGGTCCGGTGATGGTTTGCACCAGTTTATCGTCTTCGATGCGCATCTCGAATCGGGTGGTGCTGATGCCTTCATCCAGGGTTTTTTCCTGGCGATGAAGCGAAAAGTCCGGGCGGAGGTAATTGTTGGTCGTTGTGATGCGGCGCTTGCGAGAGCCCTCGCTGAAGTGAACGATCGATTGGATCAGGTATCCCTGCTCACCGTTTTCCAATTGATGGGTGGTCGCCTTGTAGTTGTACTTGTAAACCATCTTATCGCCGTTGTAGCCGTGAAGCTCTACCGAATCGGCGGAACCGCCGCAACCTGGCAGAAAACACGCGGCCGACAACAAAAAAAGGGCCTTCCAATTCATAAACAGGGTCCTGGTGTTTGGGATGGAGCGGCACGGGCGGGCGCTCGCCTCATTATGTTCAGGTTCACGTCATAATTGGAAGACTTAATAGGTCGAGACCAGGGCCCAGGCCGACTTTTCGCGCTTGGGTGTTCTTGAGTCGGGCTGCATTCAAAAACCCCGGCGGCAAAGACATGCCGCTTTACCCGGGCCATGGTTCCGGCTAGAATGACCGACATGAGATGAGGTCGTCCATGTCCAACAGACACAAGACTTTGGTTGCTTCCGAAAAATTAAATACCGAAGCGTGGCGCTGATGTCAGTGGTGAGCCGTCCACCCGCTCGACCCGGCAATCCCTTTCGGCCCGCCGACGACATCCTGGTGATTGCCCACCGGGGCGGCGCCGGCTTGTTTCCCGAAAACACCCTGCACGCCTTCCGTCAGGCCGCGCAAATGGGCGCCGACGTCATGGAAATCGACATCCACCAAACCGCCGACGGGCACCTGGTGGTCGCCCACGATCCTCATGTGGACCGGGTCACCGACGGCTCGGGGCTTATCAAAGAACACACCCTGGCCGAGTTACAAGCCCTGGATGCCGGGTACCGCTGGACTCGCGACCATGAAATCTTCCCCTTTCGCGGCAAAGGCTGCACTATTCCCACTCTCTTGGAGTTGTACGAAGCGCTGCCGGACCACTGGATCAATATCGATATCAAACAGGCCGATCCCCCCATCTTCCAAAACCTGGCCGATTTCATCCGTCGGCACGGCGTTGCCGAACGCACCATGGTCGGCTCCTTCCACGTGGCGGCCATAGAGGGCTTCCGCCGCGCCTGCCCCGAGGTCGCCACCGCCGCCTCCGTCCGGGAGTCCATGCGCATCTTCATTCTACACAAGCTGTTCCTCCAGCGATTCTATCGACGTGGCGTCGAATCGGCCCTGCAAATTCCCGATGTCCACGAGGGCTTCGTCATCGTAACCCCAAGATTTGTCAAAACGGCGCATCAAAGAGGCCTGGCCGTCCACGTGTGGACCGTCAACGACAAGCAAACCATGCATCGCCTGATCGACATGGGCGTGGACGGCATCGTCACCGATTTCCCCGACCGGTTGCTGGCCGTCAAGGCGGAGCGAAGCGGACGTTAACGCCGTCTTTTCCGCTTTCCCTCTGAAAACAGTGATTTTCCGCACAGCTCAAGTGTGAGAATGACCACCGAATGTTCATCCTGGCTACGGTTTCATGGCGACTTCACATAGACTTCACACAACGGGGTGAAGATAACCCCTGAACCGGGCAACGCCCCCAAAAGCAGCCCGGTCCATCTCCACTCTCTTGTCAAAATGCCAAGAAGTTGCCTTCTCGGGTTCCGCCAAACCCGATCTCTCTCGATCGCGCTCTCAATCGCGACTACTTCAGGCCCGCCGTGAGGCGGGCCTTTTTTATTCAGGCTTGGAGAGTAAATGGATGTTCAACGGTCGTTTGTTTTCGGCTCGCTTGGATGGTGATAAAATCGGTTCGTGTGGCTCAAGGCATTACGAAAGGAATGTCAGCCTTGGCTGAGTTCTGATCCCTTCGACCGGGGTATGACAAGAGGAAGGAAAGTTTGGACAGATTACAATTACAACTACTCATCGATCTGCACAAACATGCGGTGCGGCAAGGTCCCGGGGGCGAGGCTGAGACAAAACGAGCTTTGGAACTGGCCGGGCTCGATCGGTCGCGTCCTTTAAAGATCGCGGATATTGGCTGCGGTACAGGTGCATCGACGATTCTACTTGCAAAGGAACTGGATGCGAATATCACCGCGGTCGATTTTCTAATGGAGTTTCTGGACGAGCTTCAAACCAGGGCGAAAGACCATGGGGTGGCGGAGAGGATCACCACATTGTGTTGCTCCATGGATGCGCTGCCTTTTTCCGATGAGGAGTTCGACGTCATCTGGTCCGAGGGGGCCGTCTATAACATGGGTTTCGAGAACGGGGTATCGGCCTGGCGCCGATTCCTGAAGCCCGGAGGAAAGCTTGTCGTTTCCGAAATTACCTGGCTTGGCGCCGCCAGGCCGCCTGAGCTCCAGTCCTATTGGGAAAGAGAGTACCCGGAGATTGACCTTGCCTCGGCAAAGATCGGCATCCTGGAACGTCATGGATACAGCCCGGAGGCGTATTTCTTCTTACCGCCCCATTGCTGGCTTCAGAATTATTATCGCCCGGTGCAGAATCGCTTTGACGAGTTCCTTGAGCGAAATGACCATAGTGCTCAGGCAAAAGAGCTTGTTGATTGTGAAAAAGAGGAAATAGCCATGTATGAAAAATACAGCGACTATTACAGCTATGGCGTTTACATAGCGAAAAAAATCTGAATAGGATGCCTGAAGCCCTGTCCCTTTCACTTATTGCCCTCGATCGGCCGCCGCGCTACTGCGTGGTTTTCTGCTCTTCCAAGGCGGTCAGACGATCCAGTAATTCCTGGTCGCCGGCTGAGTCCAGGTGACCGTCCCGGTCGACCAGGTACAACCAGGGTTCCTTGGGAACACGCCACCGTTTGCGGTCGGCCTCACCGCCCTTCAAGATCAAGACGCCGGGGATTTGCGGCGCCTCTGCCTCTACGACCAGCAGGACGATCATGTGTTTGTAGCGCGCCGCAAAATCGCCCAGTTTCATCTGGAATGCTTCCGGCGGGGTTTGTTTGCTGAAGGCCACCAGGATGGGTTCCCCGATGAGCGAACGCAGGTCGGTGTGGTTGCCCGCCGCATCGGGCAGAATGAGTGCCGGGGCGGGGCTGCCCGCCGCCAGGATTTCCCCTTCGATCATCAGCCGCACATCTTCCTTGAACTGCCTCATCTGAATGAACAGCCAGGCGTTCATGACCATGAGCAAGGGCACGGCGATGTAGACGAAGGATTTGAAAAACCGATCGTCACCCATGGTTCAGGTACAAGGGCAGAGCTTGGAGTTGCCGATTTTGGTCATCCAGGACAACTTATACGAACGGCACTGTTTGATGCCGTTGATATAGCCGTTGAAGTTGCAGCTCTGAGTGAAGCTGGTCAAGTTGATGAAGACCGAGAAGTTCTGGCTGATGCCGAAAACAGCGCAACTGCCGTCCACAACGCAAGCGCCGTGGCAAGCACTGCCGCTGGTACAGGTAACCTTCTGGCCGGGCGCGATATAAGTGGTGCCGGCATAGGCGGGTGTGCCCATGACCGCATAGATGAAGGCGGCGCAGACGCCCAGGAAGAGCAAAACCAAGGCGCCTCGTTGGAACCATTTCATACAATCACACATTTCTTCCTCCGAGGTAAATGAATCGAATGACAAAAAGCCTGAAACAGAACCTGCTGATCATCATACTCCATTTTCCATCGGAAATCATCCCGGGATGCAGCGGCAACCGCATGTCCGCCTACCCGCCGCTGCTATCGGCAACCATTCTCCGGGCTTCGCTCTGAGGTCAGGGCGCCTCGGTTGGAGCCTGACCCCGGGGGAAGTGGGACTTGGGCCTTGAAATCTTGCAGGTTATGGACAATTCAAATCATAGGTAAACGTCTCACCGGTTACGGCGTGCACCCAAGCCAGGATGGAGGTATCGGGCCAGTTTTCAAGTTGCGTGTTCAGCAGCGAGAAATTGCCTTGCAGATTGTAGGTGACCGTCGTGCCGGCCTGCGTCAGCTGTGCAATGGCATTGCAATCGTCCTCCTGTAAATGGTTGCGGGTGAGGACAAGGGTCTCCAGATCGAGCGCTGACAAATCAGGTAGGAAGGTCAAACGATTATTAGAACAATCCAGGCTTGTCAGGTTTGGGAAATATTGGATCCCGGTAAGGTCGGCAATGCCCTGGTTACTGCAATCGAGATGGGTCAACATCTGCCTCTCCTCGATCGAGAAGAAGCCGTCGTCATTGGTGTCCAGGCCCAGGGAGAATAGGAAAGCCCTGAACGCGGGATCGGCGATCATGACAGGAATCGTGAAGTTTTGTACGGGACTGACGACCGTGTTGTTGTCGGTATCTCTGCAAGTGACACGGTAGTACCACAGGCCCGGCTCCAGGTAGGTCAGGTTGACTCGATGCTCGGTGCGGAAATCGCTGATGGAGACCTGGTTGTCCAAGAGGTTTTCGTCCGTTCCGAAGTCCACCCGTGCGTCGCTCCACTCGTTGGTGCTCCAGGTGATTGCGGCGGCGTTGGGTTGAAGATCCTCGACCTGGATCTCGCCCACGAACTCGGGCGGGTGGGTGTCGGCTTCCATGGACGTGGTTAATTCGAAAGAGAAGGGAGCGGTGTGGTTGCCGGCCGCATCGGCTGATCTTACTTCCACCGTGTAGCTTGTTCCGGGAATTAGATTGGTCAAGAAGATGCCGTGGTCGCGAACCAGTTCCATCTGACCGGCGAATTGGTCCGCCGGCTGCCCCAAGGCCCCGTAACTTATTCGTGAATCTGACGGTTCATCGGTTTGCCAATAGAGCAGCGCGCCGGTTTGAGAAACAGCGGCTGTCATTGGCTCGATGCTGAAGGAAGGCGATGTTTGGTCGGGCGCCGTGCCGGTGGTGAAACTGGAGGCGATACCGCGGGCGCCGCCCAAACTGCCGAAGCTGACTTGCTCTCCCTGAAGATTGGTGCATGTGATTTGATAATCGTAGGTCTGATCCGGGGACAGGCGCACCAGGAGCACCCGGTGCTTCTGTGTTTTCCGCGGATTGGAAACCATTTGAACGGGTCCCCCACCGGCGCGGTAGCGGACCACGCTGTCCGTAGGTTGGTCCGTTTCCCAAAAAAGCGTGGCCGTGGTGTCGGTAGTCTGCTCGATGACCGGGCCGTCGACAATTTCCGGTTCCTTCGGCCCTCCGCGGCGGCGGGTGTAAAAACTGCCGATCTCGCTCAGAGTAGGGCCGTTCCCCAGGGCGTCGGTGGAAGAAACGCGGAAGAAATAAAGGGTGTCCTCCTCCAGGCCTACCAGCGGCAGGTTGTGATGGGTGACCAACTGCGCTTTACTTTTGGATTCGATAAGGGTCTCCGGCGCCGGGCCGTAATGAATCATGCTGTCAGCTGCTTCATCCGTTTCCCAGCGAATGACAGCCGATTGCGGGCTGATCCCATGCACCGCGGGTCCCTCGGTAATCACCGGCGGGGTGGTATCCACTTCAGGAAGGGTGATGAATGAGGCCCATTCGCTGAGAACCGGCCCGTTTCCATAAACATCGCTGCTGTACACCAGGTAGGTGTATTCGGTCTCAGGGCTCAGGTTGGTCAATAGAACCGAGTGTTCGTAGACCGGTTCGTGTTGCTCCGCGGTGTCGAAGGCGTCACCGTGGCGGTAGGAAACGCCGCTGCCTGCGGGTTCGTCCGTACGCCAGATAACCGTGGCGCGCGTGTCGGAAATGTCAATGACCATGGGACCCTCGACAATCAGCGGGGGGTCCGTGTCAGCCAGGGGTAGGGTTGTAAAGCTTACCGTTCCGCCGGTGGCCGGTCCGTTCCCCGCGCCGTCGCTGGAGGACACCGATACCAGGTAGGTTGTCTCCGGCGTCAGTTCGGTCAACACGAAGCGATGGTCCGTGCTGAGGGTTGCATCGAAGACCTGGTTTTCCGCTACCTCTAGGATGCCGAAATTGACGGTTCCATCCGCGGCCTCGTCCGTTTCCCAAAACACCGTTGCCTCGGATGCCCCGATCTCGGAAATGTGAGGACCCGCAATGATCAGCGGCGGCGTGGTATCGGGGGTCGAAAGCGTGGTGAAAGTGAGCACCTCGCTTAGGGTGGGTCCGTTGTCTTCCGCGTCAGTGGCCGAGGCGCGCACCTGGTAGGCCGTGTCCGGCGAAAGACCTTCCAGGGTTACCGCGTGGTAAGTTCGCAAACCGTCGATTTGAACACGGGTATCGACGGAGCCGGTCAGGCCGTAGTCCAGAACCGTGCTTGCGGGTTCATCGGTTTGCCAACTGACCACGGCGCCGGTGTCGGTGACGCCGTTGATATGCGGGCCCGCCACAATAATCGGCGCTTGATTGTCTACAACCGTGTCGCACTGGTAACAGCGAATCAGCGATACTTCTGCCGGGCTTTCTGCCGACGGACCGTCCAGTATCGGCGAGTAAACGGCCAGGCCGTAGGCTGTATCGTCGCAGCCGTCGAATAACAGCGCTTCGATCTCACAAGCGTCCTTGGTGCCCCACCAGTTCCTGTTCACCGCGAAGTTGGCCGGGAAATTCATTTTGAGGTTGTAGTCGGTGTTGCCGTATATATTGTTGTCGTAAACGGGCGCAACGGTGGTGTTGTAGCTGGAGAGAATGACGCCGACCCGGTTGGACGCGATGGTGTTCACGGCAAGTTCAAACCCTTCAAAAAAGCCCTGGACGGCGATGTCGTTCCCGGTAAGCTCACAACCCGTGACCAGACCCCTTCCGCCCATCAGGGCCGTGCCGTTACCGGTGAAGGTGCTGTTGTAAACGTCGACGCGTTCGGTACTGCTCAAACCGAAGCCGTTGTCACTGAAGGTAGAATCGGTGATCACCTTATCGGCGCCGGTCACCGCGGCGTTGTTGCCCGTGAACCGGCAACGGGTGATGGTCATGTCCCAACCCGCATAGCCGCCGATGCCCACATCGTTCCCGGAGAAAACCGAGTCGGTGATGGTGATGGGCCCGCCCTCCCAACAGCAATCGGCCGAAAAACCCACCGCGGCGTCGGAAATGTGCACAAAGGTCAGCGAGGCATTACCGCCCTGGTCGGTAGCGATTCGGATGCCTTCCCAGGCATTCATGCCCCTGGTTTGGCCTCGAAAGACAATCGGGTCCTCGGCCGTGGCGTCAGCCGTCAATGTACCGCGCACCAAAATGCCCACATTCGGGCCGAGGATCACTTCCACACCCGGCTCCACGGTCAGAGAGCCGCCCTCAACGATGATAAGATCCTCGTTCAGGGTATAGGGGCTTTCGGCCCGGGTCCATACAATATCCGCGGCGCAATTTTCGCAAGGTTTCAGCTCGACACTTGCAGGCGTATCGGCAACGGGCCCCGCCAGCACCGGAGAAAAGCTCACGCGGCCCAGGCTGTTTTCGTCGCAGGCATCGACCACACCGGCTTCAATGGCGCAAGCATCGACACCGCCCCACCAGTTACCGCTTAAGTCCTTGTTATTGGCGCCGTCATTCTTCAGATTGAACTGGGTATTGCCAAAAATGTCGTTATTGCTGACCGGGGCGGAGGCGTTGCTGTATTCGGTCAAAATGACCCCTTGTTCGTTACCCGTGATCACATTGTCGGTCAGGGTGAAGCCCTCGAAAAAACCTTGAACGCCCGTGGTATTTCCGGTGATGGTGCAACCGGAAACCGTGCCCCGCCCACCTTTCAGGGCGACCAGATGACCCGTAAAGCTGCTGCCGCTGACACTGACCCGTTCCGTATTGTGCAAACCATAGGTATTGTCGGTAAAGACGGAGTCCGTAATCAGCTTATCCGCGCCGGTGACCGCCGTATCGTTACCCGTGAAGGTACAGCGCACGGCCGTCAATTGCCAACCCGCGTAGCCTCCCAGAGCGGTTTGGTTGTTGCTGAAACCGGTATCGGCGATAGAAACCGGGCCGCCCTCCCAACAACAATCCAGACCGAGTGCGGTGGCCGCATCCGAGATTTCGGCCCAAGCTATGGAGGCCGCGCCTCCCAGTTCCGTCTTGACGGCAATGCCGTCCCATGCACCCTTTTGCGAGGTCGCGCCGCGAATGATGACGGGTTCGGCCTGGGTGCCCGATACGGTCAGGGTCCCGCGGATTTCAATGGTCACGCCCGCTGCGACAACCACCTCCGCGCCGGCTTCTATGGTCAGGGTAGCGCCGGGAAAAATCACCAGGTTTTCGGTCAGGACGTGAGGACTGTCCTGCGCGGTCCAGATCATGTCTTCGGCGCAGTCGGTGCAACGAGTCAGCTCGGTCGTGCCGGGCGCGCCGGCAATGGGCCCGGTCAAAACCGCCGAGTAATGCACCAGGCCGAGCGTGTTGTCGTCACATCCGTCCAGGATTCCGGCTTCGATGGTGCAGGGATCCACGCTGCCCCACCAGTTACCCGACACGTCCTTGTTATTGACGCCGTCATTCTTCAGGTTGAACAGGGTGTTGCCGAAAATATCATTGTTGCTGACCTGGGCCGAAGCGTTGCTGTATTCAGTCAAAATCACGCCCCGGTTGTTGTCGGTGATCACATTGTCCGTTAGGGTGAAGCCCTCGAACCGGCCTTCGACAGCCGTGGTATTGCCACTGATAGTGCAACCTGAAACCGTGCCCCGGCCGCCTTTCAACGCGGTTTGGTGACCCGTAAAGCTGCTGTTGCTGACATCCACTCTTTCGGTGTTGTACAAACCAAAGGTGTTGTCGGTAAAACTGGAATCGGTAATCACCTTATCCGCACCGGTGATCGCCTTGTCGTTGCCCGTGAACGTACAACGCGTCACCGTAATATCCCAGCCCGCGTAGCCGCCCAGGGCGATTTCGTTATTGTTGAAGGCACTGTCGGAAATGGAGACGGGGCCGCCTCCCCAACAACATTCAACCGACAAACCCGTGACCGCACCCGAGATGGTAACGAACTGTAGATCGGCATTCCCGCCCGCCTCGTTGGCGACGGCGATTCCAGGCCAGGACCCGCCTTTTAGCGCGGGTTGGAAGACGATTTCGTTGCCGGAAGAACCGACGGCAGTCAAGGTGCCGCGAACCTCGAGACCGGCGCTCTCTTCAAAATCGATGACCACGCCGGGCTCTATGGTCAGGTTGACGCCGGGAAATACAACCAGGTCACAGGTAACGGTATACGGGCCCTGGGCAGCGGTCAGGGTCTGGTCGGTAAAGATGCCGCCGCATAGCTCCGTGCCCGTCCCGGCCGCGGTCTGATGGGGAAAAGCGGCCGATATGAAAGCCAAAATGAATCCCGTTACCCACATCCGTCGGCGATGACGCCTGGACGGGCGCTGAAACCGAACTGTCCCGGCTTGCTCCGGTTCGGTTTGAAAACGAAAGTTGCCCGCCGAGGCGAACTGAATGGCTTTGCGGGTGTTCACGATTAATTCCTCCGGAAAGATGAGGGTGCGGCTAAGGTCTTTAAAACCGAGTGAAAGATAACCCTCCGGCGGCGCACGGCGATCTTGAAGGCGCCCGATTTTCCACTCCCATGATAGGACAATGGAGACCGACCTAACTAACAAAGCGAAAAAGAGAGAAATATTAGCTATCGATAATTGAAAAAAAAAATGCCCGCCCATCCGTAGTTGAACGGCGGCAGCGTCGCCGGTCCTCGTACCGACAGCCTCAGCGTTCATTAGCCGGTGGTGCGTCGGCCCGGTCCACCGTTTTCCCTAGCATGGACGACTTGCGGCCGGCTATAATGGCGCAACAAGGAGCCTCCATGACGAATAAAGTTGAATTGATTGACTGGCACGAGCCTTTTGCCGAGTTTCTGGAATTGTTACTCAACCCGGTAGGCATCGAGGTCCTGTCTGAAATACAGGTTATGAGCAAGCCGCCGCGAGCGGACATCTTATTGTTGCGCAACGTGGGACCGCATACAGAGGAGCAGAGACAGCGACTCTGCGACGCCGTTCGCGACAGTCACGCAAGCCATATATTCATCGAGTTCAAATACTCGGAGACCATTACCGAGGCCCACCTGATCAAGGCGCCGGCATACGGTATCTTCTATCGCGAGTCGAAAAAATTGAAACCGTCCGAGGTGGATACCTTTATCGTCAGTTCGAAAACCCCTTCGAGCCAACTGATCGAAGATGCGGGTTACCGATGGGCGGAGGAAGGTATCTTGAGATCCCAGATACCGGGATTTCGCATGACGCCCATTATCTCGCTCAACGACCTGCCCAACACACCGCACAACCTTCTGTTCAAGGTGTTTGCGAGTAAGCTCAAGCAAAAGAGACTCGCATTTGATAAAATAAAGGACAGAAGAGCCGACGTGATGAGCGGTGAATTGAGCGCGCTGATTATAGGTCTCCAGAAAATCATGCTGAGCAAGGAGTTCGAAATGGCGACTGAGACCATCACCAGTGAAGAGATCAAAAGAATCGGTATGGCATACGCTAAAAGAATGATGAAGGATTTTCCCGTTGAAGAGCGCCTGGAAGGCGTGCCGTTCAAAGAGCGCCTTAAAGGCGTTCCGCTGGAAGAGCGCCTTAAAGGCGTTCCGCTTGAAGAGCGCCTTAAAGGCGTTCCGCTTGAAGAGCGCCTTGAAGACGTGTCGGACGAAGAGCTTTTGAGGTTATTGGAAGCCAGGAGAAAAGCCGGACGAAATCATTGAGGGACTCATTCCTGCCTGACAGTCCAGAAGTTCGACGTGCCGACCCCAAAAATTTATGCCTCCTGTCAGGTCCGAAACGGTCGATGGAATAAGGGCGGGACCGGGCACTCGGCCTTGTTTTCGCGCTTTTTCCCATTGTAATCCTGTGCGATAATGTGCATTGCCACCACGTTCGCTGGTATCACCGTCTTGTTTTCAACTCAATGGTTCATGACTCACCGAACCTTAAAAAGGAGTCAACGATCGATACGCTCGAACCCGCCTATGAACCGCACCGGGACTCGCGTAGCGAGCCCAGCCGGACTTTTATCAAGCCCGGTTTCGGTCTGGTTCCCCAACAACCCGGAAAGTTGTGGACAGTTGTCGGCAGTAGTATCGCGGTGACTCTTTTCGATGCCCGTCGCAGAGTCGGCGGCATGACGCATTATTCTCGCCCCATTCGTCAGCCGGAGTACCCCTCGACCGCTTTTTACGCGGCGCCCGCCATCGTCTGGCTGGTCCGCCAGTTCTTACAGTCCGGTTCCGAAGCCCGTCATTTGGAAGCACAGGTTTACGGCGGCGCCTCCAGCGAGGACGCGCCTTATTTTGTGCCCGATCTGCACCACCACAACGCGCGGGTCGGTTTGGAAATCCTGGAAAAGTCGGGGATCATGGTCAGTTCCATGGACGTCGGCGGTTATCGCGGCCGGAAGATCGTGTTCAACACCCTCACCGGGGAGAGCGCGGTCATCAAGGTCAGCCATATCCGCGACCATGATTGGTACCCGCAGCTGGAAACGGGGGATGCCTGAGTTGAACAGTCCTTTCTTTACAGACAGTAGCGGCAATATAAACATCGAGGGAATGATGCAGATCTCTGATCGCGAATTCAAGCTTTTCAGCGATCTCATCTACAAACACTTCGGTATTCACCTCACCGAGGCCAAGCGTTCGCTGCTTGTGCGGCGCCTGCAAAACCTGTTGCGCACCAGCGGCTTCAAAACCTTTCACGACTACTACGAATACCTGATGAAGCACCCATCCGACAGCAACTTCTCGGAACTGGTCAACCGCATCACCACCAATTACACCTTCTTCAATCGCGAGCCGGACCACTTCGAGTATTTCAGTAAAGTGGCCTTGCCCTGGATGCACGATATCCACCTGGCTCGCAACAGTCGCGACCTGCGCGTGTGGTGCGCCGCGGCCTCTACCGGCGAGGAACCCTATATGTTGGCCATGCTGATGATGGAGTTCTTCGGCGGCAACTACATGTTGTGGGACGCCGGCGTGCTGGCCACCGACATATCGGAAAAAGCGCTGAAGACCGCGGTGGCGGGCGTCTATCCCGCCGACGAGTTCGACCGGCTGCCCGTACACCTGCGCACCAAATACTTCAAGGAAACCGGAAACGGGGAGTACGAGGCGGCGCCGCGACTGAAACGCGAGGTCACCTATCGCCGCTTCAACCTCATCAACCGCACCTATCCGTTCAAGCGTCCATTCGACGTTATCTTCTGCCGTAATGTGATGATTTACTTCGACAATCCTACCAAGGAGCATGTCCTGCGGCAGTTACACGCCAACCTTGCGCCCGGAGGTTTTTTGTTCATCGGGCATTCGGAGTCCATTATGCACCGCAAATCACACTGGCAATACCTCAAACCCGCGGCTTACAGGAAGATAGGATGAATGGGAAGAAGGTAATTCGCGTTCTGGTAGTCGATGATTCGGCGCTGGTTCGCAAGGTTCTGGCCGCCGGTTTGGACATGGACCCGGGCATCAAGGTGGTCGGCACTGCCTCCGACCCTTTTGTGGCCCGGGACATGATTGTCCGAAAAATGCCGAACGTGTTGACCCTGGATGTGGAGATGCCGCGCATGGACGGAGTGGATTTCCTGCGCAAGCTGATGCCGCAGTTCCCCTTGCCGGTGGTCATGGTCAGCGCCCTGACCCAACGCGGTAAGCAGATCACCATCGAAGCCCTGGAAGCCGGGGCGGTCGATTTCGTCACCAAGCCGTCCTCCAACCTGGAAGAAGGCCTGAACGCCATGATGCAGGAGTTGCGCACCAAGGTCAAAATTGCCTCCATGGTCAATGTCAGTCATTGGAAGTCGCGCAAGCCCGCAATGCGCCCCAAGAACAAACCCAGGGCCCTGGCCGAGTCCACCGATAAAGTCGTTGCCGTGGGCGCCTCGACCGGCGGCACCGAGGCCATTCGCGAGGTCTTGAGCTACATGCCGGCCAATATGCCGGGCACCGTGGTGGTGCAACATATGCCGCCTGGGTTCACGCGCATGTTCGCGGAACGCCTGAACCAACAATGCGCGGCGATCGTCAAGGAGGCGGAAAGCGGCGACCGCATCATGCCCGGCCGGGTCCTGATTGCCCCGGGCGACAAGCACATGCGCGTGAAACGGCGCGGCGGCATCTACGAGGTGGTCTGCGAGCCGGGACTGCCGGTGATGGGTCACTGCCCCTCGGTAGAAGTCATGATGCAGTCGGTAGCGGCGGAGGTCGGCGCCAACGCGGTAGGCGTGATGCTGACGGGCATGGGCCGGGACGGCTGCACGGGTCTGTTGGCGATGCGCCAGGCGGGCGCATCGACCATCGTGCAGGACGAGAGTACCTGCGTGGTCTTCGGTATGCCCAAGGAAGCCCGGGACATCGGCGCGGCCCAGCGGGTGCTGCCCTTATCGCAGATCGGTACAAGCATCCTCCGGCTGGTTAAGTAAACTGTTTCGGCGCGATCGGGGTTAATTGCGAAGAGTTGCTAAGTAGTTGGAGCTATGGTAATCTACAGCTTGATCTAATGGAATCCTCTGCCTGAAAAATTTGCTGCCGGATCATTTAGTGACTCTGGTCAACATATGACCCATTCGTGGACAGGTAGAATCCAGATACATTTCAATTTGAAGGAAGAAACCATGAAACTAAGACTGGAAGACCTTAAAGTGAACAGCTTCGTTACCAACGAGTCGGTTAAGGTTAAGGCAGGCGCCTTGCCGCCTACCGAGGCCGCCAACTGCACGACGCCCCAGGTATGCGGCGTTCCCTCCCGTTTTTGCTATACCAATTGGTGTCCGTCGGACTGGACCGAATGCGGTCCCACCGACCTTTGCTAGATAAGTTTTCGATACAAGTGAACGGCTCCGGGGATTTCCGGAGCCGTTTCCTGACCCGCGAGTTACGCGGTTTGCCCCACGGGAACGTTCACGTTGGTTCCATTCCCGGCGACATAACCGGATTGAAAACGAAAGGGGGCGCCGTTCTCGGGCAGTGGTATTGTCAAAATAAAAAATACAACACGAAAGCCGGGAATCGGACTTTTTCTGCATGAAAAAGGAGTTTAGAGCCCGGAAATTGAACGCTGAGAACTCACGGAGCCATATCTTTTCTCAATTTCGGCGCCGTGAGCCGTCGATTTCACAACTTCCTACCTGATTCGAAGCCTCCCCGGCCGAGAGCCCTGGACGCATTTCCGCGAAAAACAACCTGGGTTGATAGTTCGTTGGGCACTTTTCCGGGATTGGAACCACCTCCGGGTTGTTCAGGTATAACCAATCCCGGGAACGGAACCGGTCTTCGACTCCGAACACGGTCCCGCTCCCGAGAACGGAACCACCTCGACGAGTGTCAACCGGTTCCATTCTCGGGTAAAAGCCCCCTCTGTGTCGATCCAAGAGGTCTTTTTGAGCAAAAAGTTGATGATATTCAGCCCATACCTGGATAGTACAACTAAACGAGGCGTGCTTTCTCAAGAACAATGTGTCTGTGGTCATCTCGGCCGGCTCTATGGATTCTGGCGGCCGGCGGAACAATCCGCCGACGGCATAGGCCGGATCGGGTTTGGTGTCGTAGTTTTGAACGGTCATGGATGTTACTCCAATTCGCGGCAACAGTTCCGACGGGCCGGGTAGGCGGTCAGCTTGCAGGGGGCACCACCGAGAGCGGGTGTTTTTTGTGTAGACTTGACCTTCCCATATTTTTGCCGATGGATGAAAAGACGGGCCTTTTCTGCACGCTTTCGGCCAACGAGATCTAATTCGAACAACGACTCAAACCAGGCTTGTCAGTTTATGCGCTGAAGCTTGGAAAAAAGGGGGAGAGAGGAAATGGAGGCTCGGGGTGATCACCCCCTTTCCCAAATCGCCCTGTCCGTGGTTTGGATGACCCTTTTTTTCTTATGCCCGTCTGCAACGGGGCAGCACCAATACAGAATCACCCGAATCGGCACCGAGCAGGGTCTTTCCGAAGGCCATGTTTACTGCGTTCTCCAAGACAGTCGCGGGTTTATGTGGTTCGGAACCCGCGATGGGCTCAACCGCTATGACGGCTACGAGTTCAAAATTTACCGCCACAATCCCGACGACGTAAATTCAATCTCTAATAACTTCATCTATGTACTCTGGGAGGACGCCGACGGTGATCTGTGGATCGGAACCAACGGAGGGGGGCTCAACCGCTTTGATCGAACGCTGGAGAGGTTTATCCGATACCGTCACGATCCTAACGACAGCAACAGCCTGAGCCACGGCATCGTTCGTGGTATTGCCGGGGATTCGCGAAAGCGGGGCGCTCCCTTGTGGATTGCTACAATGGGCGGCGGTCTCAACCGTCTCGATGTGAACGAGGGTCGATTCACTCACTATCGCCACGATCCGAAACGGAACGACAGCCTCGATTCCGACAACATCTGGTGCCTTACCTGGGCGCGAAACGACACGGTTTGGGTTGGCTCCAGCGATGCCGGTCTCAGCATGATGCATGCCTCGGAACCCGGCAAATTCAAGCGCTTCGGCTATTACCCCGATAGCTCCGACGGTCTTACCGAGAGCTCGGTATGGGCTCTCTACAGCGATGCGGAAAACACCCTCTGGCTCGGCACTGAAAGCGGCTTGAAACGCTTGGGAGCCGGCGCGGACCGCATTGAAACCGTCCAACAGCCCACGGAACGAGGCACCAGGTACATCGAAATCATTATTCAGGCCCAAGACGGCGCTCTATGGATCGGTACCGATGTCGGCCTGTTCCGTTACGACCCGGTCAACGGCGACATATCCGAATGGCGCCATGACCCGGGCGATCCCAACACACTGGCTCAGAATGGTGTTTGGGCGCTATATCAAGACAATCGGGGCAATATTTGGGTAACGCATTTTGGCAATGGGATCAGCCTCATGACACTCAATCCCTTCGACAGCTACCGGGCGGGGGGCGCCGGGGAAGCAGCGAGCGCCCTGCTCATGGATCGTGCGGGCGATCTCTGGCTCGGAACCCCAAATAGCGGCTTGCCGCGATATGAAAACGCAACACTCGGAAACAAAAACAGGCAGGATCATCCCTTAGAACATGTTATTTCTTCCATATCGGCACTTGTTGAGAATCGACACGGCAATCTTTGGATCGGTACCCATAAAGAGGGTTTGTACTATTTTGATCGAGCCACAGAAGAACTAACTAATTTCAGATATGATCCTGAGATACCCTACAGCCTGACCAATGATTGGGTCAACACCATTTTAGAGGAACCCAACGGAGTGTTATGGGTGGGAACCGATAGCGGCCTGAGCCTAATGGAAACCGACCGGCCGGGTGTGTTTACCAACTACTACCCTGATCCCCACAACCCCAAGAGCTTGAGCGATTTCGAAATTAACTGTATTTTCCCCTCCGCGTCGTGGGACACCCTTTGGATCGCTACCTTCTATGGAGGTCTGAACCGAATGGCGCTCGACCGACCCGGAGAGTTTGTCAGTTATCGACACCAGGCGGACAATCCTGCTTCGCTCAGCTCCGACACCGTGTTTGCCATTGCCCAAAAACGGGCGGGTACACTGTGGCTTGGTACTTCCAACGGTCTCAACCGCTTCGATATCGCGACCGGGGAGTCCAAAACATTCTTGAAACAGGAAGGGCTTGACAGCAATATCATCTATTGCATTGTGGCCGATGAGCAGGGAAATCTGTGGCTGAGCACACCCAAGAGTCTATCTCGCTTTGATCCGGTGACCGAAAAATTTAAATCATTCGATCGCAACAACGGCCTGGCCGTGGAGGATTTTCGCGAACGCAGCGGATTGCGCGACGCGAACGGACGCCTCTATTTTGGTGGGGTGGGTGGGGTGGTTGCCTTTTCTCCCGAGGATATCATCGTCGACCCCCACCCGCCGCAAATCGCAATCACCTCTTTTCTCCTGAACAATCAACGCGTCAGACCAAGACATCACGACCCCGGTTCTCCTTTGCTGAAATCCATCGAAGAAACCGATTCCGCGGGCCTTTCCTACAAGGACCGGGATCTGACGTTTCGCTTTACAGCCATGCACTATACCGGCCCAATGAAAAACCGGCTCATGTATCGCCTTGAAGGTTATGATGAGGACTGGATCGAAACCAGGGTCGATGACGGCCGCGCCAACTACACCAACCTGGATCCGGGCAGCTATACGTTTCACGTCAAGGGCAGCAACCTGGACGGTGTCTGGAGCGAACAGAAGAGTCTGGAGATCCACATTCCGGCACCGCCTTGGAAGACGTGGTGGGCTTTTGGGCTCTACGGGCTGTTCCTGGGCTCCCTGTTGGCCGCCTACCTGCGCGGCCAACGCCGCAAGTTGCACTACGAACGCTCTATCGTCGAGCATCTGCGACAGGTAGATCGGCTAAAGGGCGAACTCAACCGAAGTCTGGAACACAAGGTTGCCGAAAGGACTGAGCAGCTGCAAGCCCGGAACCAGGAGCTGGAAACCCTGGACAGGATCGTCGAGGTGATCAATCGGGAACATGACCTGGAGGACGTCCTGGAGACCATCCTGGGGGAAGCATTGTCGCTGATTCCCCGTGCGGTAACGGGTTCCGTCCTACTCCGCAACCGGCATAAAGCTCAAATCGATATCGTCGCAACGAAAGGTTACGATCAGGTCAAACCCGCTTCCGTTTTCCTTACCTATGAAGAAATGGTTTCCCTGTATACGGAGGACTCGAAAGAAGTCGAACCGGGTATCTACCTGCTGGGCCCGGATGCAAGCACCCCCGACCGGCACGGCCTTGTCGCCCATCCCGGTCCGGCCTCGATCCTGGCCATGGCGCTTTACCTGGAGGGTCAATTGGAGGGTTTCCTGACATTGGCCGACAGCTCGATGACAAACGCCTTCAAGGATGCCGATTTTCGCAAGATATCGCGCTTTCGCGACCATGCGGTAACCGCGATCGCCAAGGCCGGCGCCCTGCGCGATCTGATCGATGCACAGCGGGAGCTCACGGCGTCCGCCCATGAGGCGGGCATGGCCGAAATCGCCTCCGAGATGCTGCACAATATGGGCAATGTGCTCAATAGTGTCAAGACCTCAGGCTCCATTATCAGGGAAGGACTGCAAGACAACAAATGGCAAGGGCTCCTGGAAAGAGTCAGCACGTTTTTCAGCGAGGGAACTGACAATCCGTCTCATCAACGAAACGGAAAGCTTGTCGCTATTTTAGTAGCAGCCAACTCGGCTTTTAGGAAACAGCAAACCAGGATGATGGCCGAATCAGCTCGAATGGACACGGGCCTCCAGAGCATCATGGACATGCTCGAGAAACAGCGCCGCCTGGCGTCTTCAGCCAGGGCCATGGTCGAGGTTGTCGACCTCAACAAAATTGTCGAGGAGACTTTGGAAAGCCACCTGCCCCCCGACACAACCATCGCCGTAAGGAAAGAGCTCGAGCCGCTGCCTCTCCTCACATTGGAAGTCATGAAGCTGCGTCGGATGGTCATATTTACCTATGAGAACGCCTATAAATCGATTATCGGTTCAGAGTCCGGACAGCAGGGCGAGATTCGCATTGTCACCTCCACGAGCAAAGACGATATAAGGCTGGATGTTTGGGACAACGGCGTGGGTCTCGATCAAAAGGAAACCCAAAAAGTGTTTAGCCAGGACCCGCTTTCCGAGTGTTATGGGCTGCATTATTGCGCCAACGCGATCAAGGAAATGGGAGGCCGCATTGAAATCGGCGGCGGACGGGAATCCCGCAGCCGAGTAACCCTGCGGTTCCCCTTGGAACCCGAGACAAGCCGGCACGGTTAGCAGCTTGTAGGCTTGATCTTCCCATATTTTTGCCGATGGATGAAAAGACCGGCCTTTTCAGCATGCTCTCGGCCAACGAAATCCAATTCG
>JAAUYB010200635.1_pt1 | contig 27353 bp, 17 predicted proteins | sample 7278071 | NCBI WGS metagenome assembly JAAUYB01 (sample SAMN14350121, study PRJNA611818) | marine sediment metagenome | isolation source: surface marine sediment (1.8m) | place: French Polynesia: Moorea | collected 2018-08 | reverse complement strand
TCGATCTGGCCCCATTGGATGTCGAACTCGGCGCGGGCGGCGCGGATGGTGACCGGGAAGGCCGCCTTCAGCAGCAGGTGGGTTTCGTGCCAGTCGACCTCGGTATCGAAATCGATCCGGGCAGAGTGGCGGCTGAGGCGGATGCGCTGGGTCAGCTTTGACCGACGGAACACGCGGGTCAGCGCGACCGTTGCTCGCAGCGGGCCGGTCTCGATGATCTCAAGGCTGTTGAGCGCGGTCACCACCTCACCCCGGTCTTCAAAAAAGATGTCGATGTCCCAGGCGTCCCAGCTGATTGGGCGGTCCTCAAAAAGCTCAAGCTTGTTGGCAAGCGCGCCGTTGGCCAGCACCTCGCGGTCCACACGTTTGTCGTAGATTCGCGTGAGCATGCCATGCGGCCCGATCTCGACCCGCAGCAGCGCGTTTTCCAGGATCGCGCCGCCGTCGGGTGTGGGGGTGGCGGTGACGCCTGGTTCGGGGTCGGGGGCGGTGTCAGTCCTGTGCAGGATGCGCGGGGCCAGCGGTGGGGCTTTGGGCAGCTCGACAAGGACACCCTCGGCCACGGTTTGCTGCAGCAAGGGCACGTCGCCTTCGGCCAGTGGGCCTGTATCGGCTGGCAGCAGCGCCAGACGTGGCCCCGGCAGGGGCGCGCCATCTAGAACCAGGGCGGCTGCATCGACTGGCGTAAGGGCGGTCGCGGCTCGGCTCAGGGCGGCCTCGACCTCGGCCGTGATCAGCTCGAAATCCCGCGCAGCATCCTGGAAGACCTGCGGAACCGAGGTGCCGGTCAAGATGTCGTGGAACTGCAACGTGCAGAGCCGTTGCCACGCCGCCGTCAGATCGTCAGGCGCCTGCCCGGCCAGCATCGCCAATGCCATGGCCAATTCGGTGTCGTGCAACAGCGCCTCGGCCTTGCGGTTGGCGCGTTTCATCCAGCCATTGCCGGTCAGCACCCCGCGATGGCCTTCGAGGTAGAACTCCCCCTGCCACACCGGCAGCGGCGCGGCCTTTTCCTCGAGCGTCTCAAAGAACCGCCGCACGGTGGAGGGGATCAGCTGCGGCGCGCCGGGCATGGCGCGATAGACCTCGGCCTTGCGGATCAGATCATCGGTCGGGCCGCCGCCACCATCGCCATAGCCATAGGCGATCAGCATATCATGCACGCGGTCTTTAACGGTGTTGCGAGTCCATGTGCCGACCACCTCTTCGGCGGTCAGGTCGGATTTGTAATTGGTCGGGAATGGCAGGTGCTGCACCTCGCGCGGGGTGGTGAGGAACTGCGCCAACACGCGTGAGCCATCGATCCCCTCCCACCAGGTCGTCGAGGCGGGCATCTGGTTGTACTGGTTCCAGTTGACCTTGTTGGTCACAAACCAGCGCAGCCCAGCCTGCACCATCAGCTGCGGTAGACAGCCGGGAAAGCCGAACGTGTCGGGCAGCCAGAGTACGGGCGTCTCGGCCCCCTCGCCAAACCGGCTTTCACAATAGCGGCGGGCCAACGTGATCTGGCGCACCAGCGCCTCTGGCCCGGGCATATTGGCGTCAGGCTCCACCCACATGCCACCCAGCACCTCCCACCGGCCCTCGGCCACGCGGGTCTGGATCGCCTCGAAAACCTCGGGATAGTCATCTTCGGTCCAGGCGTAGAGCTGTGGCTGGGTGTGTGAGAAATGGAACTGCGGATGCCGCTCCATCAGGCGCAACACGTTGGAATAGGTGCGGGCGTTTTTCTGCCGGATCTGCGCGATGGGCCAGAGATAGGCCACGTCCATATGCGCGTGCCCAACCCCGTGCAGCGTGATGTCGAGCGGTGGGCCGGCCTGCTCGATCCCCTGCATCAGCCGTTCAGCCGCGGGGCCGACCGAGGCGCGAAAGCCGTCCTCCATCGGGTCACGTGTATCGAGCGTCAGAAAGGCGGCATCCAGCGCCGAAAGGATGGCGTGTTTTTCGGGACGGTTGTCGTGGAAAGCCTCGGAGAGGTCGAGCGCGGTCTCCGCCAGCGTGATGAAGCTCTGCAATTCGCGGTCGATATCGACCACGGCGCATGCCTTGAGAAAGAGCCGCGACCGGTCGGTGGGATCGGGCGGCCAGCCAGTCAGCCCTGTCCAGCCATGCAAGAGGAGCGCATGCGGTTTGCCGTCGGCAAGCGCCTTGGGAAGCTCGACGGTGTGGTGATAGCGGTCGGCCGAGGCGTGCGGGCGCCCGTCGATATACAGCAGCGCCTCAGGGTGGGTAAAGATATCGCCAGCCACCCCCAAGGGCAGATGCAGGGCCGGGTTTTGCCATTTGCGCGGCACGGAAAAGCGCGAGCGCAAGGCGAAATGCAGGTTCTGTTCGCCCCAATAGCTGTTCCATTCCAACACCTCGCCCGGCGCCTCTTTGGCGCAGAGCAAGGGATCAGGTGCTACGGTCGCATCGGCCAGAGTTTCCAGCACAAAGCGATCGATCGGCACCCGCGCGCGCGCCACATGCGGGGCGATCAAGCGCAGTCGTTGGGCGATCTTTTCAGCCGTCAGGCGAAGGCGGTGCGACATCGGGTCAGCCTTGGCTCAACGCAAACCCCGGCACCTCGCCGCGATAGACCGTTTCGGGGCGGGTCTCGATCTCGGCCAACCGATCCAAAGCGGCGCGCGCGCTCTCATAGGAGCCCCAATCGCGGTCGAGCTCGGGCCAGGGGATCGAGTCGATCAAGAGCCGGGTATACGCGTGCTGCGGATCGCCGATCACCTCTTTCGGCGGGCCGGCTTCGACCACATGACCCTTGTAGAGCACCATCACATAGTCGCTGACGTGGTAGGCGGTGGCGAGGTCATGGGTGATGTAAAGGATTGAAATACCGTGCTGATCCTTGAGATCGTGGATGTTCTTCAGGATCGTCGCCCGCAGCGAGGCGTCGACCATCGACACAGGCTCGTCCGCGATCAATAGCTTGGGGGACAGCATCAGCGCGCGGGCCACGATCAGCCGCTGCCGCTGCCCCCCCGACAGCTGGTGCGGATAGCGGTCGAGCACGGTTTCGGGCGCGAGGCCAACGGCGATGCAGGCTTCTTCCATCGCTGTGCGGGTGTGATCGGCCCCTTTGCTGAGGCCAAAGCGTTCGAACGGGAATTTCAGCGCGTGGTTCACACGGTAAAACGGGTTGAAGCAAGCATAAGGGTCTTGAAACACCGCCTGCACATCCTTGCGAAAAGCCAGCTTTTCGGCGGCCGATTGCGTGTAAACGTCCCGCCCCTTGAACAGCACCTCGCCGGTGCTGGGCGGGTTGAAGCCCAGCATCAGGCTGCCCATGGTCGACTTGCCCGAGCCGGACTGCCCGACAATCGAGATGATCTGCGGCGTCGCGCCATCGAGCCGAAAGCTCATCGGATGCAGCGCCGTGACGTTGCCGTAGACCTTCGACACCCCGCGCAGTTCCAGCAGCGGGTCGTCGCCATGCTCACCCTCGGCCGGGGTGGCCGGGGCGGGGTCAAGAAAGCTTGCGCCACCGACCAGCGGCACGGACGAGATCAGCTCTTTGGTATAGGGATGTTGCGGGGTCTCGATGATCTGTTGGGTGGGCCCGTATTCCACCAGTTCCCCCTTTTTCAGCACCGCAATCTCATCGACCGACTGCGTCATCAGCCCCATGTCGTGCCCAATCAGGATCAGCCCCGCGCCGATCCGCGCCTGCGCCTCACGCAGGGTCTGCATCACGTGGCGCTGGGTGATCACGTCGAGCGCCGAGGTCGGCTCATCCGCGATGATCAGATGGGGGTCGAGGCAGGTGCCGATGGCGATGCAGACCCGCTGCTTCATCCCGCCCGACAGCTCATGCGGGTAAAGCCGCGCAACGATCTTGGGGTCGAGGCCCACGCCCTCCAAAGCCGCGTTGGACCGGCGTTTCAGCTCCGCCTCGGACACGCCGCCTTCATGCGCGACGATGCCATCCCAGATCTGATGCTCAATCCGCATGATCGGGTTGAGCGAGTTCATCGCGCCCTGCGGGATATAGGCGATCTTGGACAGGCGCACCTGCCGCATTTCCTCGTCGCTTAGGTCGAGCACGTTGGGATGATCGAGCGCGTTCAACCGGATCTCCCCACCCGACACGAAACCGGGCGCGGCCAGCATCCGCATCGCGGCCAGCGCGGTGGTCGTCTTGCCCGACCCGCTTTCGCCGATGAACCCGACGCGGCGGCCTTTCTCGACCGACAAGGTGACACCGGTGACCGCATGCACGACGCCCTTGGAGGTCGGAAAATCGATGGAGAGGTTTTCGAGATCAAGGATCGACATGGGGATCAAAGCCTCCGCAGCCGCGGGTTCGACACTTCGTCGAGACCCAGGTTGATCAGCAGAAGCCCGATGAACATCACCGCCAGCAGGATTGTCGGCGCGCCCCACCACCACCAGAGGTTCTGGATAAGCGCGCCCGAGTTGATCGCGTCATAGATCACCCGGCCGAGTGTCGGCACCCGTTGCGGGCCGAGGCCCAGCACCTCGAGCCCCACGGCGGTGACGATCGAGGTGGTCACATTGGCGATGAACGACCCGAAAAGGTAGGGCACGAGGTTCGGCAACATCTCACGAAACATGATGTGGCCGGTCGAGGCACCCGACAGGCGCGCCATCTGCACATAGCCGCTTTCGCGCATCGACAAGACCTGCGCCCGGATCAAGCGGGTCGGCGATTGCCAGACAAAGCAGGCGATCAGCATGGCCATCAGCGTCAGGGTAATGTCGCCAAAGGCCGCTTGCACCACCACCAGGATCAAGAGCGGCGGAATGGTGATCATCACGTCCGATCCGACACGGATCACGTCATCGGTGCGTCCGCCGATGAAACCAGCCGAAAAGCCCAGGAAAATCCCAATCGACATCCCGATCAGCGAGGCCAGAACGCCGACATATAGCGTATTCGGCGCGCCCACGATCAGCAGCGCCAGGATATCCTTGCCGGACACATCGGTGCCCAGAGGATGCGCCCAGGTGCCGACCTGGCCGCGGATATTCTCAACGCCAACAGGGCCTTGCCGCGGCATACCGGCGCCGGTGAACACCAGATCGGTGTCCCAAAAGAGCCGGCCGAGAATGCCGAGCGCCACGATGCCCAGCAGCAGGCCCGCGCCCCAGATCAGTTTTGGGTTGAACCACGGGTTGTCAAAGCGCTTCATGCGCTTGATCTGCGCGGCGGTCAGGCCCGTGGCATCAGGGGCCGCGGTTTCCGGGGCGGCGGCGGTGTCGGCGGGGGCAGGGCGCAGATCCTGGCTCATGATGTGGCCTCCCCGTGGCGAATCCTCGGGTCGATCAGCGGATAGATCAGATCCACCAGGAACACCGCCAAAGCCGTCATCAGGATGATGACAAAGCTGACGCCCTGGATGACCGGAAAGTCCTGATCCAGGATCGCGTCGTACAAAAGCTTGCCCATGCCGTTATAGGCAAAGATCCGTTCCACAAGCACCTGCCCCGCCACAAGCATGCCGATCTTCAGCGCAAAGGCGGTGATCTGCGGCAGGATCGCGTTGCGGATCATGTATTTGTAAAGAATGTAGCGCGGCTTCAGCCCCTTGGCCTTGGCCAGCACGGTGTAATCCTCCCCCTGCACGGTGATCATCAACCCGCGCATGCCCAGCGCCCAAAAGCCGAAGGTCACCACCACAATCGACAGCGCCGGCAGGAACCCGTGATAGAGCACCGACGCGGCGAAATCCCAGCTCCAGCCCGGTTCAACGTTGAGACCATAGGCACCAGTCAGCGGGAAGAGACCCAACTGGGTGGAGAACACATACATCAGCAAGAGCCCCGACAGGATCGGCGGGATCGAGGTAAAGACCATCGCCGCGGGGATCGCGACCTTCCAGAGGCGCGGGGTCCGCTCCCACACCATCAGCGCGCCCAGAAGGTTGCCGATGACAAAGGTGATCACCAGCGAGATCAGCATCAGCCCCAGGGTCCAGGGCAGCGCGTTGGCGATCATGGTGACCACGGGGGTCGGAAAGCTGGCCGTCGAGATGCCGAAATCAAAGGTCAGCGTGTTTCTGACGTAAAGCCAATATTGCACATACCAGGGGTCATTCAGGCCAAAGCGTTCGGTCAGCTGCGCCAGGATCGCGCCCGAGTTTTCGACCGAACCGCCACCCGCGGCCATCCGTCCGATCATCACGTCCACCGGATTGATCGGCGACATCCGCGGGATGATCCAGATCAGCGTCGCGGCGATGAACACCGTCAGAAACAGCGTGAAGAGGCGGTTCAGCAGATAGTCCGCAGGGATGCGACCCATGTTTTCCTCCCTTGTGCTTCCGGGCGGCCTCTTACCGGGCCGTCCCAGAGGGGTTCGCCGGCGCGCCGTCAGGCCGCCTGCCCCGCCGCGTGGCGGGAGATTGTGTGGTTCCAGCCGCGCAGCACCATCCGTTCATCGGGATGCGCATTGCCCGGCTCGACCTGGTCATGCCCGTCGTAAAGCTGGCACAGCACCGTCTTGCGGGTTTGCGCCGCGCGGTTCGGCATCGAGCCGTGCAGCGTGAAGTAGTGAAAGAACACCACGTCGCCGGCTTTGGCCTCGACCGGCAGCGCCTCATCGATCGGGTAGCGGTCAAGCACGTCGTTCTGCCGGCGGCCATCGGCGCCTTCGATCCGGCCCAGGCGATGGGATCCCGGGTAGACCCGCAGGCAGCCCATGTCGTCCGTCGCATCGCTGACATGGATGATCCCAGCGATCATGCTGTCCTTCAGCGTCGGGAAATAAGGCCAATCCTGGTGCATCGGAAAGGGCGAGCCATTCTCGGACGGTTTCTGAAAGAGCTTGGAGTGATGCAGGATGATGTCGGGGCCAAGGATCGCCTCGGCCACGTCCAGAAATCGCGGATTCAGAAAGGCGTTGAGCCAGGTGCGCGAGTATTTCTGCACGTTGTGGGTGTGCAGGATCACGTCACCCCGGCGCGCGATCTTGTCGGTTTGACCGCCATCCCACGTGGCGTCGACCTCTTCGCCGCTGGCGGTCAGCTGATCAACGATACCGTCAAAGTCACGCTCGAGCGCGGCGACCTCCTCGGGGGTGAACACACCTTTGGCGTGGTAGAAACCGTTCCGGTCGAAATAGTCCTTGATGCCAGACATCTGTCTGAACCTTTGTGTTGGGTGAGGCGGGGCGAGGAAGTTCGCCCCGTCTGAGGGCCAGCGCGCTGGCCAGTGCGCGCCCGCGTTACTGGGCGCGGGTCAGATTGTGGATGATCTGATGGCCCGAATTCCACCAGTGGAACGGGTGGTTGAAGTAGTTCTCATTGCTCGGCCAACCGCTCCAATAGGTTGTGTTCATTGGCAAAAGCTTGAACGACTGCACAAGCGGGATGAATGGCATTTCGGCCGCCAGATGACCGTAAGCTTCGGCCACCATGCCCGGGATCGCCGGATCACCCAGCGCCATGCTCTCCATGTCGTCAACGATGGCCGAATAGGCCTCGGCCGCTGCGCCATCCCAGCGCGCGGTGTTGTTAAAGCCCGGGCTGCGCTCACCCACTGGCACCACATCGGCCACGGTATACCGGCCCATCGAGGCCCAGGGTTCGTTCACCGATCCGCAGGAGAGCCAAGAATAGCTCATTTCGTACGACCCGAACGGCAGCACCTCACCCCAGAAGACCGAGTTTTCCACCGGGACCGAGCGCGCATCGACGCCCGCCCGCTGTAGCTGTTCGACAATCATATCGATGGTGCGGGTGTATTCGGTTGAGGCCGAGTTGACGTGGATTTCCACCGCCAGCGTCTCGCCGTCCTTTTCGTAGTAATCGCCGTTCCGGACCCAGCCTTCGGCCTCGATCAGCGCCTGACCGGCGGCCACATCGGCCTTGGGTGACAAGCCGTGACCAGCGGCGATCACCGCGTCCACAAAAGGCGCCATCGAGCCATATTCGGCAAACATCGTCCGGCTGGCCGTGGTCGCCCCTTCGACCGCGATGTTCACGATCTGGGTGCGGTCGATGATGTGGTTGACCGCCCGGCGCATATTGGCGTTGTCCCAAGGCGCGATGGTGGTGTTGATCTCTAGCTGTCGCGGACAGGGATCGGCGGCGGCATAGGGATAGTCGTCAAACCAGGCCGTGACAGCGGAATTCTGCGCCTTGATCGCCTCAAACGTGCCGACGCTGACATTCTGCGCGGCATCAAGGTCATTGGCGGCCATCAGCTGCGCGCGGCTTTCTTCGCCACCGGATTCCAGGAAAACAACGCGCTCGGGCTCGGGCATGTCCATAAACCCGGTGTCAGCCCCCCACCAGCTGTCACGCCGGTCCCAGATCGCCCGGTTCGACGCGCTTGAGGTATAGGCATAAGGCCCGGTGCCAATCGGCGGGTAGAAGGCAAAGGTGGCCGCGTTGTCCGCGGCAGACCAGACATGCTCGGGCATGATCAGGAAGCTGCCAAAGATCCGCACGCCGAAGTTTTCCACCACAAAACGCGGGTTGGGCGCGTTGAGCGTGAAGCGCACGGTCAGATCGTCGACCTTTTCGACGCTGGCCACCTGGGCGCGGACGGTGGCCACCTCCCGCGCGGTCAGCTCTTCGTTTTGCAGCGCCATGTTGACGGTGAAGACCACGTCATCGGCGTTGAACGCTTCGCCATCCGACCAGGTCACGCCCTCGCGCAAAGTGATCGTGAACTCGGTGGAATCGGCGTTGCCCTCGGCACCTGTGGCCAGCCAGGGATCCAGCTCACCCGAGCCGTAATTCAGGATAAAGAGCGGCTCCCACATGGTCTGGTGCGCGCCATGCATGCGGCGGATACCGGTGCCGTCGGTCATCCAGTTGAAGTTCTCGGGATCGCGGATGGTGCGGTCGAGATCGAAGATCACGGTGGCTTCGCGTGGCACGTCCTGCGCTTTGGCCGGGCCGGTCAAGGCCAGCGCCATAGCCGCACTGGCCAGAAGCAGCGTCTTGGTTGATGTCATCTAATGGTCCTCCCTTATGGTTTTTTATTCTCCGCGGCGTCCCGCGGGACCTTCCCAATTGTTGGCCGCCACCTCGCGCGGCGGCCTGCGCTATCTTAGATAATCCATGACAAGCACACGCGTGTTCTCAGGAATATCCGCACGTGTCAGTTGTACCGTATGATCGCAGGCAAAATCGACCGCTTCGTTTTTGAAATGCGCCAAAAAGCTTTCGATCCACATCGTGTTGCGGGGCCGGTAGGTCAGCGTGCGGAAATGCATCGGGATGATCAGCTTGGGCCGCACGCGGTGGATCATCGCCATGAGGTCGGGCAATTCGATGGTCAGATAACCGCCGGCGAGTGCGAGGAGGATGTCCACATCCTCGAAAAAGTCCTGCTGCGCCGTGGTCAACGGGTTTCCGACATCTCCCATATGGGCGATTTTCAACCCGTCCATCTCGAACCGATACATGCCGTTCTGGCCCGGCACCTCGTGTTCGGGGTGGTGATCCCACTCGGCTGCCTCGATGGCAGTCACCGTCAACCCCGCCGCCTCTGCCGTGCCGCCCTGCTGCGCCACCGTCAGCGCGTTGAGCACAGCCGGATCACCCGGGATCAGATCAGCCCGGCAATGGGCGCTGTCATCATCGGACGAGATGATCACCAGATCGGCGCTTTGCCGGATCGGCGGATAGCCGACGCCTTCGGGCGTGTAGGGATCGGTGATCACCGAAAACCCAGCGCTGTCCGTCAGCTTGAATGCGGCATGGCCGAACCAGGTGATCTCCATTCAGGCACCCCTCGCGCGGTGTTGGTTTTCGGACGGTTCAGGCTTGGTCATCGGCGCCCCCGATCAGTTATTGCCGACGACATGCGGGCTGTGCGTCGCGCGTATGTCGTCATTCTCAGGCCGCGGGTGGTGGCGCCATTGGCCGGTGGGGTCACTGCCGCGGGCAATGATCGCCTCGACCCCGCGGGCCCAATCGGCGTCGGTGATACGCACCTCGGGCGGGCAATAGCGCAGCGTCAGACCACAGCGCCGACGGTCCGACAGATTGGCCTGCGACCCATGCACCAGCATGTCGGCATGCAACGACATCTGCCCGGCTTTCAAGGCGTTGGTGAAGGGCGCGCCATAGCGTTCGGCATTGGCGATACCCTTGTGAAAGACGCTGTCGGCGCCCATCGCCGTGGTTTCAATCGCGCGCTGATCGTGGCTGCCGGGGATAAAGCGCATCGCGGCATTCTCGGCATCCGCATCGTCAATCGCCAGCCAAACCGTCACCGTGCGCGCCGGGCTCAAAGACCAAAAGCTCGCATCCTGGTGCCAAGGCACCTGTTTCGGATCGCCGGGCCGTTTCGACAGGATCGCACTCGCCCAGCAGACGATGTTTTCGCCGATGATGTCCTGTACGTGATCGAGGATCCGCTGGTCTGTGGCGATGTCCCAAATCCCCGCCATGCGCGCCTGATAGCAGTTGATGCCATAGGCGCCTTGGTCCCCCAGATCCGCCATCAGCCGGTCGAAATATGCGCGGATGCGCGCGATCTCTTCGGCGCCGAAAATGTCAAACGGCTGCACAAAGCCAAAACTGTTGTATTGCGTGATCTCGGCCTTGGTCAGCCGCCGCGCCCGGTCGGGGTCGGCGGGACAAAAGCTTAGATCCAGCGCCTGCGCCGTATCCGCCATTGCGTTTCCTCCCAGTTGCCACGCTAGCGCAGGGCGCGGCAAAGGCGCAGACCCAAACTTGACAAAAAGATGTACATTATTGACTTTCTGAACTTGGGCCCGCCCCTGCAAAAGAAAGCAAGATCATGCGGCTGCCGCAGAAACTGTTCAGAATTGATACCTACCTTGCGGCCGGTGAGGCGTTTCATTTCACCCGCAAGGACGTGCCCGAAACCCCACCGCTGCTGGAGCATGACCACGATTTCTTTGAGCTGATGCTGGTTGAACAGGGCCAGCTGCATCACTGGATCAACGGCGTGGAAGAGGTGCTGGAGCCCGGGCATATGGTCTTTCTGCGCCCGGCTGATCGCCATGCGCTGCAGGCGGTGTCCGGCAGCGGCGCGCGCATTTTCAACGTGGCGTTTCGGCCCGACACGGCGGACCATCTGGTGGACCGCTACGGGGATGAGATCGGCGGGCGCTTTTTCTGGCAATCAGGTGCCCTGCCCGTCACCCTGCGCCTGCGCGGACCGCAACGCGAACGCGCCGTCAATGCCATGCTGACCCTGCGCACCAGCCACCGCAGCCTCGCTCGGATCGAGCATTTCTTGCTCTCGGTGATGACCCATGTGCTGGACGCCGCCGACGTGGTGGATGACCGCGCGCCGGCCTGGCTGCTCGCGGCCTGCCGCGCGACCCGCGAACCGCGGGTGTTCCGGCGCGGGGTCGACGGCTTTCTGACCGCTGCGGGGCGCAGTCAGGAGCATGTCTGCCGCCAGGCGCGGCGTTATCTGGGCATGAGCCCGACGCAATACGTCAACCGGATCCGCATCCAGCACGCCGCAATGCTCTTGGCCGGCACCGACCGGGGGCTGCCGGACGTGGCCGCCGATTGCGGGTTTGAGAATCTCAGCTATTTCCACCGTCTCTTTCGCGAGCAATACGGCACCACCCCGCGCGGCTATCGCATGCGCCACCGCCAGGACCGTGCCGGCCAAGGGCCGATCTGACGCATTGCAACGGCGATGAACGCCACAATCCTAACTATGGACACAAGTGTCTAGACACGCGCTTTGACCGCCGCTAGCCTCATCCCAAACGAACCAGGGAGGGTCTGTCGTGAAGAGCCATTATCGGGTTGTTGTCATTGGCGGCGGCGTGGTCGGCGCCTCGGTGCTTTACCATCTTGCGAAATACGGCTGGAGCGATGTCTGCCTGATCGAACGCAAGGTGCTGACCGCCGGGTCCAGCTGGCACGCGGCAGGCGGCATTCACGCGCTGAACGCCGACCCCAACATCGCCAGCCTGCAGGCCTATACCATTGATCTTCTGTCCGAGATCGAGCGCGAATCCGGGCAGGACATCAACCTGCACATGACCGGCGGGCTGACGCTTGCCGGCACGCCGGATCGCTGGGAATGGTTGCAATCGGCCTACCGCACCTTTCAGTCCATCGGGATTGAGGATGTGCGGCTGGTCACCCCGCAAGAGGCGGGGGAGCTTTGCCCCATCATGTCGACCGAGGGCATTCTGGGCGGCATGTGGGCGGACCGCGAAGGCTATGTCGACACCACCGGCACGGTGCATGCCTATGCCGGGGCCGCCAAGAAAAACGGTGCCACGGTGATCGAGAACAACCGCGTTTTGGAGCTCAACCAGACCGCCGAGGGCTGGCAGGTGGTGACCGAGAAAGGCACCATTACATGCGAACACGTGGTCAATGCCGCCGGTCTCTGGGCCAAGCAGGTGGGCCGTATGGCGGGGATCGAGCTGCCGCTGTCGCCGCTCAACCACCACTACCTGATCTCAGACACCATCCCCGAGCTTGAGCAGATCGATTTCGAAGTGCCGATGACCGTCGATCTCGAAGGCTTTACCTATATGCGGCAGGATCAGAAGGGCATATTGCTGGGGATTTACGAGGTTGATCACCAGCACTGGATGATGGACGGCGCGCCCTGGGAATATGGGTTTGAGCTGCAGCAGGAAGACCCCGACCGCATCGAAAAAGAGCTGATCCTGGGGTTTGAACGTTACCCCGCCCTGCAAGAGGTGGGAGTCAAGACCTGGGTCAATGGCGCCTTCACCTTCTCACCCGACGGCAACCCGCTGGTCGGCCCGGTGCGCGGCAAACCGGGATATTGGTGCGCCTGTGCGGTGATGGCGGGCTTCCTACAGGGCGGCGGTGTTGGCAAGTCGCTCGCCGAATGGATGATCCATGGCGAGCCTGAGGCGGATGTGTTCGGCATGGACGTCGCGCGCTATGGCGATTTTGCGCAGAACAAACGGTTCATCCGCGAAACCACCGGGCAGTTCTACACTCGGCGGTTCGTGATGACCTACCCCAACGAACAGTTGCCCGCGGGGCGCCCGCTGCGCATGGCGCCGGCGCATTCCGACATGACGGCGGCGGGCTGTCGCTGGGGGGCGAGCTATGGGCTCGAGGTGCCGCTTTACTTTGCGCCCAACGCCGCGTTTGAGGAAAAACCGACGCTGAAACGCTCAAACGCGTTTAAGATCGTGGCCGAGGAATGCAAGGCGGTGCGCGAGGCGGTTGGTCTTTTGGATATCTCGGGCTTTTCCCGCTTCGAGGTGACGGGCGCGGGGGCCGAGGCTTGGCTGGATCACATCATGGCGTCGAAACTACCCTCCCCCGGGCGGGCGCGGCTGGCACCGATGCTGGCCGACACCGGGAAGATGAAGGGCGACCTGACCGTCTTCAACTGGGGTGACGGCACCTGGTGGATCATGGGCAGCTATTACCTGCGCGACTGGCACATGCGCTGGTTCCATGACCACATGGCCGACGGCGTCGCCCTGCGCGATATCTCGGACGACGTGGTCGGATTTTCGCTGTCGGGCCCCAACGCACTGAAAGTCATGGAAAATCTGATCGACGGGCCGATTGCCGATCTGCCCTTGATGGGTTGCGGCAGCTTCGATATTGGGCTGGCGCGCTGCAAGGTCGGGCGGCTCTCGGTCGCGGGCGAGCTGGGCTATGAGATCCATTGCCGGGCCTCTGAGCATATCGGTCTGCGCAAAGCGCTACTGGAGGCCGGGGCCGATCTGGGCATCCGCGAATATGGCTTCAACGCGCTCTTGAGCCTGCGGTTGGAAAAGTCGTTCGGAATCTGGTCTGCGGAGTTCACCCAAGGCTACACGCCGGGCATGACCGGCATGGACCGTTGGATTGCCTGGGACAAAGGTGATTTTGTCGGGCGCGCGGCAGCGATGGCCGAACGCGACGGCAATGGCTCGGCACAAGTGGTAGCCATGCTGGAAATCGAAGATGGCGATGCCGATGCCAGCGGGTTTGAGCCGGTCTGGCAGAATGGCGAACGCGTGGGCTTTGTTACCTCGGGCGGCTATGGCCACACGATGGGCAAATCCTATGCCCTGGCCATGGTCAACCGTGCCTGCGCGGATCTGGGCACGGCGCTGTCGGTGCATATCGTCGGCGTCGAACGCGCGGCCAAGGTCATCCCGGCCTCACCCTACGATCCAGCCGGCAACGCGATGCGCGGCAAACCTGTGGTTGCCGCCGCTGAGGCCCAGCCTGAGCCCGCTGAATGACCACAACCACCCAAGCCCAAGGCCGGCGCCGCCGAAAACGCGGCGCTGGCCCACCGTCGGGGCTGGCGCGTAACACCAATTACCGCCAGTTGCGCAACCCCTTCCCGGTCATGTCGGTCTTTTCCGATGACGAAGTCGCCAATATGCACGAAACCGCCCTTCGTACGCTGGAAGAGCTGGGCGTCTGCGTGCTGCTGCCCGAAGCGCGCAAGCACTACGCCCAGGCCGGCGCGCGGGTCGAGGACGACATGGTCTATCTTGGCCGCGAGATTGTCGCCGCCGCCCTGGCCACCGCGCCAAATTCGATCCATTGCCAGGCGGGCGCCCGGCACCGCGACGTGACGCTGGAGCTGGGCGCACTGGCCTTCCAGCCCGGCGCCGGCGCCCCGCACGCCACCGACCTCAAACGCGGCCGGCGCCCCGGCTCAGCCCAGGATTTTCGCGATTATACCCGCCTCGCGCATCACTTTGACGTCTTTCAAATGATGTCGCCCTCGGTCGAGCCACAAGACGTCCCGACCCATCTGCGCCACTACTTTACCACGCAGTGCCAGATGGAGCTGACCGACAAGTTCCCGTTCCTCTTTGCCCGCGGCACGCCGCAGACGCTGGATAACTTCGAGATGTTGAGCATCGCCCGCGGCCTGACCGAAGACGCCTTTCGCGCCGAGGTGCATGCCTACACGATCATCAACACCAACTCCCCCCGCACGCTGGACGTGCCGATGGCGCAGGGGCTGATCGACTTTGCCCGCCACGGTCAGTTGTCGATCGTCACGCCCTTTACGCTCATGGGGGCGATGGCGCCGATCACGGTGGCGGGGGCCATCACGCTCAGCCATGCCGAATGCCTCGCGGCGATCACGCTGACGCAGCTGGTCAACCCCGGCGCGCCGGTCTGCTATGGCACCTTCACCTCGAATGTCGACATGAAATCCGGCGCGCCTGCGTTCGGCACGCCAACGCATTTCCAGGCCTCGCTGGCGGCCGGTCAAATGGCGCGGATGCTGGGGCTGCCCTGGCGCTCGGCGGCTGGGTCTGCATCAAACCTCAACGACGTGCAGGCGGCCAATGAAAACCAGCTGGGCCTTTGGGGCTGCCTGCTGTCCGGTGCCACGGTGATCATCCATTCTGCTGGCTGGCTCGAAGGTGGGCTGACCGTGTCTTATGAAAAGATCATCACCGATGTCGAGGTGCTGAACATGGTGGCCGAGCTTTGCGCCGGCAACAAGGCAGGCGCGGATGAGATCGGCTTTGCCAATGCGCTCAGCCACGTGGCGCCCTCGGGCCATTTCTTTGCCGCGCCGCAGACGATGGAGCGCTACACCACCGAGTTCTACGAACCCGTCGTGCATGACTACGCCAATTTTGGCACCTGGACGGAACGCGGCGCGCGCGATGCCACCGCCCGTGCCACAGATGTCTGGGAGCGCATCCTCGCCGCTCCGCAGGTCACCGCCACTCCGCCCGACCGGTTGGAGGCGTTGCGCGCCTTCATCGACAAACGCACCGCGGAAGGCGGCGCGCCGCCGGAAAGCTGAGCCATGCCGACCGACGCAACCGCCACCGTACACCGTGACGAGCCCGACCGCGAACCGCTGGCCGGGCACACCAAGGTCACGCGAGAGGATTGGCTGGCCATGGCACGTGACACGCTGGTCCGCGACGGGGCGGCTCAGGTCAAGATCCTGACGCTGGCGGAACGCATGCAGGTCTCACGGTCGAGCTTTTATTGGTATTTCCGAAACCGAAGTGACCTTTTGCAGGCGCTCTTGCAGGAATGGGAGGCGCGCAACACCGCCCGCATCGCCGAACATTGCGCCCTGCCTGCCGCGAATATCTCCGAGGCGGTGCTGAACTTCTTTCGCTGTTTCATCGATCCGGCGCGCTTTGACCGGGGCCTGGATTTCGCCGTGCGCGAATGGTCGCGCCGGGATGAGGCGTTGCGCGCCCGTGTGGACGCCGCCGACGCTGCCCGCATCGCTGCCGTCACCGCGATGTTTGCCCGCCACGGCTATGCCCCGGCCGAGGCCGATGCCCGCGCGCGGATCCTTTATTTCATGCAGCTGGGCTATCACGCTTTGGATGTCCGCGAACCCATCGACACCCGCCTGTCGCGCGTCGCGGCGTATCTCAAGGGCTTTACCGGGCAGGATGCGGATACGGCGGCCTTGGCGGTGTTCACCCGCGATGTGCAGGCGTTGGGGCTGGCATGAGGCAACGTTATTCGGCCCTTTCGCTTCTCAAACAGGGCCTTAGCGGGCATAAAGGCTGGACCGAGGCCTGGACCAAAGCCCGCCCAAAACCCGCCTATGACGCGGTCATCATCGGCGGCGGTGGGCACGGGCTGGCGACGGCCTATTACCTGGCCAAAAACCATGGCCTCACACGTGTTGCGGTGCTGGAAAAAGGCTGGATCGGCGGCGGCAATACCGGGCGCAACACCACCGTCTGCCGGTCCAACTATTTCTATCCCGAAAGCGTCGCGCTCTATGACCTCGCACTACGCCTCTACGAGGGTCTTAGCCGCGAGCTGAATTACAACGTCATGCTCAGCCAGCGCGGCATGCTGATCGCCGCGCACACACCCGCGCAGATGGAGATCTGCAACCGGATCGCCAATGCGATGCAACTGAATGGCGTCGACGGCAAACTGATGAGCGCACAAGAGGCCGCCGCGCGGGTGCCTTTGGCCAATTCAGCGCCCGACGCGCGCTACAAGCTGATGGGCGGCATATGGCAAGGCCGCGCCGGCACCGCGCGCCATGATGCGGTGGCTTGGGGCTATGCCCGCGCCGCCAGTGCGCTTGGCATCGACATCATCGAGCAGTGCGAGGTGACCGGCATCTACGTGCAAAACGGCGCGGTCACTGGCATCGACACCACGCTTGACCCGATCCAGACCGAGCGTCTCGGCATCGCCGCCGCAGGCGCCACGCCGGGCTTGATGGCGCATTTAGGCGTCTCCCTGCCAATCCACGATTACGCCCTGCAGGCCTTTGTGTCGGAACCGGTGAAACCCTGCCTCGAGACGGTACTGCTCTATCTCGGCACCGGCACCTATGTCAGCCAGTCCGACAAGGGGGAGCTGGTCTTTGGCGGCGGGCTCGACCGCGTGCCCACCCATGGGCAGCGCGGCAATCTGCCGGTGCAAGAGGCGGTAACCGCTGGGCTTTTGGAGATGTTTCCCGCCTTTGGACAGCTGAAGCTCCTGCGGCAATGGGCGGGCGTGGTGGACGTGGTGCCCGACAGCTCGCCCCTGATCGGCCCGGCAGGGCCTGAGGGTCTCTTCATCAATTGCGGCTGGGGCACCGGCGGGTTCAAGGCGATCCCGGCGGGCGGCTGGCTGCTGGCGCATCTGCTGGCGACTGGTGAGCATCACGAGATCAGCCGGCCCTTTGATCTGCAACGCTTTGCCCAAGGCCGGCTGATCGACGAAGCCGCCGGCTCCGGCATCGCGCATTAGGGGAGTCATCATGCCTCAAGTAGCGAAGCGGTAGGCAGAAAGGACATTCATGCAAAGATTTCCCTGCCCCTTCTGCGGTCTGCGCGATGAAACCGAGTTTCACTTCGCCGTCGAAGCCGGACAAGCCCGCCCGGAACCGGCTGGAGCGGTGTCGGATCAGGATTGGTCGACTTATCTCTATGAGAATGCTTCGCCCAAGGGCCCGGCGCGGGAGGTTTGGCTGCATCTGACCTGCGGGGAATACTTCATCCTGACCCGCGACACGGTCACCCGCGAAGTCATAGGCACAGAGCCCCTACCAGGGGTCGCCGAATGAGTGGATGGCGGCACGATACTCTGGGGTCCGAGATCGACCGCGACCGGCCGCTCAGCTTCACCTTTGACGGCCAGATTGTCCGCGGTTTTGAAGGCGACACGCTGGCCTCGGCACTGATGGCGTCCGATCATCGCATCTTGGGGCGCAGTTTCAAATATCACCGGCCCCGCGGCCTTTGGGGGCTGGGGGCCGAAGAACCCAACGCGGTGTTCGACGTCCGGCATGACGGCTCTCATATGCCCAACGCCCGCGCCACGCTGACCTATGCTCAGGACGGGATGCAGGTGAGGTCGGTCAACGCCTGGCCCGATGCAAGGCGCGATATCTTTGGCCTGCTGGACCTCGCTCATCGCTTCTTGCCTGCCGGCTTCTACTACAAGACCTTCCTGCCCCTGCCCTGGCGGTTTTACGAGCCGATGATCCGCCGCATGGCCGGCCTTGGCCGTGTCGATCCGCACTATGCACCTCCCGCCGATGCTACGCAGGTCTCGGCGACCTGCGAGGTGCTGGTAATCGGCGCAGGCCCCGCCGGGTTGGCGGCGGCGAAAGCGGCGGCAGAGGCCGGGCGGGTCGTCTGGCTGGTCGAGGATGCGCGGCATCTGGGCGGCAGCTTGCGCTGGCGCGGGGGTGAGATCGACGGCGCGCCCTGGCGAGACTTCGTGGCGGAGACGCAGGCCGCCATCGAGGCCGCAGGTGGGCGGGTCTTGACCGACACCACGCTGTGGGGCGCGTTTGATCACGGCACCTTTGCGGCTTGGCAGCGGGGGCCGCGCCCAAGGCATTGGCGCCTCCGGGCAGACCGCTGCATCCTTGCGGCGGGCGCAATCGAGCGCCCCGTTTGGTTTGAAAATAACGACCGGCCCGGCGTGATGTCGGCCGAGGCGGCGCTGCATCACCTGCAGCTTTACGGTTGCGTGCCGGGCAAGCGGATCCTGCTCGCCACCGCCTGCGACAGCAGCCTGCCGGTGGCGCAAGCTCTGGCGCAGGCCGGAGCCGAGGTGACCCTGATCGACAGCCGTCCGGAGGCCCCGGAGACTGACGGCATTCCTCAGATCACGGGCGCCCGGATCAAGGCCGCTCTTGGACGGCGCGGCGTCACCGGCGCGATGGTGAACGGAAAAGACATGCCTTGCGATACGATCCTCTGCGCCGGCGGGATGACCCCAAGTGTGCATCTCTGGTGTCAGGCCGGGGGCAAGCTGGATTGGGACGACGGCCGCGACATGCTGCTGCCCCGCCCCGGCACCGGACCGATGACGGTTGTCGGCGCTGCAGCCGGCACGCTCGACCTGGCAATAGCCGTTGCGGAAGGCCGCGATGCCGGGGCGGGCAAAGACCCCAAGCGCAAACCGTCACAAGGGGCGCAACAAACGATACCCTTCCGCCCCGACCCCGCCCTGCCCGGCCGGCAGTGGATCGACCTGCAGAACGACGTGACGCTGAAAGACGTGGCCCTGGCTGCGCGCGAAGGCTTCACCTCGGTCGAGCATCTCAAGCGCTATACCACGCTCGGCATGGCCACGGACCAAGGCCGCACCTCGAATTTCGCCGGGCTTTCCGCCATGGCCGCCCTGACCAACCGGACGATCCCCGAAACCGGCACCACCACCTACCGCCCGCCGTTCCAGCCAGTCCCGCTGAACGCCATCGCCGGCCCGGCCCGCGGCGCGCTCTATCACCCGCCGAAACGCCTGACGCTGGAAGACGCGCACAAGCAAAACGGCGCCCGTTTCCGCGAATATGGCGGCTGGCTGCGCCCGGCGGTCTATGGCGACGGCGACGAAACGGCTTTGGCACAGGCCGAAGCTCTCACCGCCCGGCAATCCGTCGGCATCTACGATGCCTCGCCGCTGGGCAAGCTGGAGGTGATCGGCCCGGGTGCTGCGGCGCTTTTGGATTTCACCGGCTATGTCCGCATGTCGACGCTCAAGCCGGGCCGCGCGCGGTATGGATTTATGCTGTCGGAGGCCGGCATCGTTTATGATGACGGGGTCGTGCTGCGGTTGGCCGAGGATCACTTCGTCGTCTCGGCCTCGTCCAGCCATGTGGACGGCGTGCGCTACCGGCTCGAAGATGCGCGGCAGGACCTGATCGGGCGCGACCAAGTGTTCATCCATGACGTGACCCAAGGCTTTGTCACCCTGACCGTCACTGGCCCGAAGGCCCGTGCCCTCTGCCATGCCGCTGGGATCCCCCTGCCTGAACTACCGCATATGGGGGTCGGCGACATCCCCTACCAAGGCGACAGGATGCGCGTGGCGCGGGTGAGTTTCACCGGTGACGCGAGTTATGAGCTGAGCGTGCCTACCTCTTTGGCGGAGGGCCTGCATCGGCAACTGGACCACGCGCTCGCCGGGCTGGGCGGCTGCTGGATCGGGCTCGAGGCGGTGATGATCCTGCGGGCGGAGAAAGGCTTTATCCTGGTGGGCAAGGATACCGACGGGTCGACGATGCCGCAGGACCTTGGCTGGGGTGGGCCACGGTTGAAGCGCGCGGATGAATACCTTGGCAAGCGGTCGCTGTTCACGGCCGAGGCGCAAAGCGGCACGCGGCGGCAGCTGGTGGGGCTGCGGGTGCCTGAGGGGGGCACGGTGATTGAAACCGGTTCTCACCTGATCCCGACCGACGGCCCGCGCCGGTCGCTGGGGTTTGTCACCTCAAGCTATGTCAGCCCAATCCTGGGCCGCCCCATCGCCCTGGCGCTGCTGGAAAACGGGCGTAACAGGATCGGTGAGACCGTGCGTCTCTTCAACGACGGCATCGTCCGCGACGCCGAGGTGACACTACCCTGCGCGTTTGATCCCAAAGGAGAGCGGCTGCATGGATGAGCGCATCTGGACGGATCGGCCATTGGCCGTCGGCACCACAATCGAACTGCCCGGCTGCCGGGTCACCCGTGTGGAAGTTGGTTGTCAAAGCCTGCTCTCCGGCGATCTGCAGGCCGGTTTGGACATCCTTGCACCTGATGCCGAGATGCTGGGCTTTGCAGACACCCCCGGGACGGCGGACCACGCCATCCGTATCGCGCGCGATCAGGCGCTGCTGGTCACGGCTAAGCCTATGGAGTCGCAGCCAGGCTGGCATCCACAAGGTTTCGCACTCAGCCCGGCGGGCGGGCGCTATGCCTGCTTATCCCTAATCGGTCCCAATGCCGCAGAGCTGCTGGCACATGGCCTGACCTCGGCGCCGCCCTGGGACTCACCTTCCGCCGCTGTCAACTTTGCGGGCGTTCCAGCCCTTGTGACCGGCACATCAAACGGCCTAACCCTCTGGGTCGAAAGCGCATATCTGACCTACGTGACCAGTTTCATGGCGCAGATTGCCGAAGGCCAGACCCACGCCCGGTCTTACGCGGAGACGTTTGAGTAGCGATTGACGAATTCAGTCAAGCTGGCACGAGTGAAGGCACCGATCTCGCATTCGCGGTCTACAGCATGAATTCGTGTCCACCACCGGCTCTCTCCAACGCAATAACTCTGTTCCACCAAATACTCGGAATTCGCGGGCCAAAAACGAGACAGATTCCCGGTGACCGGGGCGAAATCGATACAAGTACATCAACCCAAAATTGTTTTGCTGCAAAGCAGCTAGAACCATGGTGGAAATCACCCGCGAGTTTCCTGCTTCGCCGCGTAAATTCTTGACAAACAACGGCTCTCGGGACTGAATTCGATTAACAATCGTTAACGGTAAAGCCTTTTTTTGCGGAAACACCTTTTTCACGGGGGAAGTGGATCATGCCTTTTTCAAACGGAAACAATAGTGGTGTCGTTCTGACCGGCACGCCGGGTGATGACGAGCTGGAAGGCACGAGCGGCAATGACCTGCTCGACGGCCTCGGCGGGGACGATGAGCTTGAAGGCAAGAAGGGTGATGACACGCTGCTTGGTGGCGCTGGCGATGATGAGATCGAGGGCGGCAAGGGTGACGACTCGGCTGATGGCGGCTCTGGCGATGACGAAATTGAAGGCGACAAAGGCGACGACACGCTGCTTGGCGGCGAAGGCGACGATGAGCTTGACGGCGGCAAAGGCGATGACGTTCTCGAAGGGGGTGAAGGGGACGACACCATCGATGGCGGCAAAGGCGATGATGTTGCGGTCTATGATGGCTCGATTTTCGATTTCGACATCGATTTTGGCGGCGACGATGATGATGACGACGACGATGATGATGACGACGACGATGATGACGACGACGATGATGATGATGATGACGGCGAGCTGACCGTCACCGATCTGAACCCGGACGATGGCGATCTGGGGACGGACCAACTCGAAGACGTCGAACAGCTGCAGTTCAACGACTTCACCCTTTTTGTGGATGGCACGAACAACGCGCCGCTGCTGGTGGGCAATGATCAGTCCACCGATGAAAGCAGCGCGGTTGTCTTTACGATCGACGCTTATGATTTTGACGGCGATGCGATCAATCTTGACAGCTTTGCCCTCTCAGGTGCCGGATCGCTGACCTTGTTGTCGACGACACCGCTGTCGCCGACGTTGGGCACTGGCGTGCGCTATACCTTTGAGTTCGACCCCGATGGCGGGTTTGAAAGCCTGGCCTTTGGTGAGACGGCGGTTGAGCAGGTCACGATCCAGGTCAGCGATGGCAATGGCGGCGTTGACGACATCACGATCAACCTGACAGTGAATGGCGAAAACGATGCGCCGGTGGCTGTCCCGGTGTCTGAGAGCGTCAGCGAAGATGGCCCGGCGGTGCTGATCCCGGATGCGTTCACCGATGTCGACACCAATGACACCCACAGCTTTACCTTTACGGGTGAGACCGGGCTGGTGACCGATAATGGCGACGGCACGTTCAGCTATGACCCGAACGACCAGTTCGAAGCTTTGGCAGACGGGGAAACGGCGACTGACACCTTTACCTTCACGGTGACCGACAACAATGGCCTGTCGTCGACCGAGACCGCGACGATCACCATTGACGGCGAAAACGATGCGCCGACGGCGAATGATGACAGTGGTGTCGGTTTCTCAACCGACGAAGACGCAACCTTGGTCACCGACAGTGTGCTGACAAACGACACCGATCCCGACACCAATGACGTCCTCAGCGTTCAGTCGATCGACACGACGGGCACGCAGGGCATTGTGACCGACAATGGCAACGGCACGTTCAGTTATGATCCGAACGGTGTCTTCGACGCCCTCAACAATGGGGAGACGGCGACCGATACCTTCACCTACACGATCAGTGACGGCAATGGCGGCACCGACACAGCAACGGTGACAATCGAGATCGTCGGGTCGAACGACACGCCCGTGGCCAATGATGACAGCGGCCCAGGTTTCGAAACCGATGAGGACACCGCCTTTACCACCGACAATGTGCTGGACAATGACAGTGATCCGAATGGCGATCCCCTGACGGTGGTCAATGTCGATACCACAGGCACCGTTGGTCAGGTCACCGACAATGGCAACGGCACGTTCGATTACGATCCGAACGGCGCGTTCGAAGACCTGGAAGACGGGGAATTTGCGACCGACAGCTTCTCCTACACCATCAGCGACGGCAATGGAGGCTTTGCCACAGCCACGGTGACGGTGACGATCGCGGGCGCCGCGGATGACCCGGTGGCCGTCGATGACGGCGGTCCGGGTTTTGAAACCAACGAGGACACCGCCTTTACCACCGACAATGTGCTGGACAATGATACCGACCCCAATGGCGACACCCTGACGGTGGTTGGGATCGACACAGCCAGCACCCAAGGCACGGTGATCGACAATGGCGATGGGACGTTCGGCTATGACCCGAACGGGGCCTTTGATGCTCTGAGCGGTGGTCAATTCACGACGGACAGCTTCACCTACACTGTGTCGGACGGCAACGGCAATGTCGACGAGGCAACCGTCTCTATCACGATCGAAGGGATCAACGATGACCCCGATGCGGTCGAGGATTTCGGGATCACCGCAGAGGACACGGCGGTCGACATCAACGTATTGGTAAATGACACCGATGCCGAGGGCGACACGCTGACCGTTGACACTTTCACCCAGCCCAACGATGGCACGGTGACGGAAACCGGGGGCGTCTTTACCTACACGCCGGATACCGGTTTTGTCGGGATTGATGAGTTCACCTACACCATCAGCGATGGCAATGGCGGCACCGACTCCGCCACGGTGACAGTCGATGTGCGCGAACCGTCGCCGGGCGGCAATACCGCGCCCTTGGGACGCGATACCACGATCAGCGCGACAATCGATGAAACCGGGCCGAACACCCTGACGCTCGACTTCAACACCTTGCTTGTGGGCGGGCTGCCGATCATCAGCGACCTCGAACAAGGCATCAGTGAGCTGGACATTTCGTCGATCTCTCTGGTCCTGGGCGGCCGGGACGCCCCGGTGCAGTTCGTGGAAACCACGGCAGGCTCGAACATCTTCACGCTCGACCTTGATGGGCTGAACGTGCCGGATGGCGGGCAGTTCGACTTTACCATCGAATACACGGTGGATGACGGCACCGGTGAGCCCAACAGCTCGGATGACGGGATCATCACCCTGTCGGTTGACAATCCACCCGAGGTGCCCACCAACGCACCGCCGGTGGCCGGCGATGATGAAATCACCCAGACCGAAGATGACGGCCTGATCACCATCAACCTTACCGACCCATCCGGTCTGGCCTCGGATCCCGACAACGATCCGCTGGACATCATCGACATCAGCTTTACCGATGGCAATGGCGATCCCCTGCCCTTTGACCCGCGCGAAGTGGGCGGCACCGGGCTCGTCGATGGCACGCTGACCTTGGATCCAACGGCCTTTGGGCTGGAGGACGAGGAGGAAGGCACGTTCTTTGTCAACTACACGGTCACCGATGGCCAGGAAACGGCCAGCGGTGTTGTTACGCTGAACCTGACCGGATCGTCCACCAACACGGCTCCAACGGCTGAGGACGGCACCGAAACGCGCACCCTGCCCGACGACGTTATCTTTGATCCCAGCAACAGCATAGAGTTTGATCTCAACGGGCTGGTGGATGATGCCGACGGGGATGAGCTGACCTTTACGTCAGTGACGCTCACCGATGCGCAAGGCGATCCGCTGGCCGTTCTGCCCGGTGGCACGGATATCGGCGGCAACGGGCTGGTCGATATCAACCCGCTGACCCTGGCGGACGGTCTTATCCGGATCAACGTGGCGGAACTGGGTATTGACCCGGGCGAGTCCGAGACATTCACCATCAACTACACGGTCTCTGACGGCGACCAGACGGCCTCTGGCCAGGTGGACGTGACCGTCAACGGACCAGAGCTTCCGCCAGTTGAAGTCACAGCCATTGAAGACTTCGAAGGCTTTCAGCTTGGCGCGGGCGCCACGCTTGCCATCAGCGAGATCGAGGAAGGCGTAATCGTGGATGCGGCATCGGCGTTCGCGGCCAATGTCGAAGACACGGTCGGCACCGGTGGGGACGGACGTCCCGTGCTGATCGAGTCGCCCTTCGCCGACGGGCAAACGACCGAGAATGGCGTCACTGTCGGTGTGATCGAAGGGGAGCTATCGTCCTTCGACAGCCCGACCCCGCCGGAATACACCGCCGGGCTTTATTCGCCCGGATCGACGGCGACGGTCGGCAACGGCCCGTTCTTCAACTTCGCGGGGCCGGAAGCGATCTTTGGACCGAGTTTCGACCTGGACAGCATGTCGCTGACCCTGGCGGCGGGCGCTGCCGAGACAGTGACAATTACCACCTACCGGTTTGAAGAAATCACCTTCGGCGAGTACGAATTTGTCGAGGTCGGGTCGTTCGACATCACCGTTGGCTCGTCATCGCCAACGCTGCTCGACTTCCAAAGCGGTCAATTCTTCGACGACGTTAACTTCGTCTTCGATGACCTCAGCACACCCGAGATGGAAACCAGCGCGTTCGAGAACATCGTGGCCGTCACCTTCACCACCACCGGGGTCGTGCAGGACACCAACCCGTTCACCAACGATCCGGATGACCTGATCCCGTTGAACGACGATCTGCTGATTGTCGACGACCTGATCTTCCAGTTCTGACCCGGTCTGCGGACTTAGAAACCGGGCGCGTCCTTTGCGCCCGGTTTTTTTGTATCAGGCGGCCTGGGTGATGTGGGCAGCGACGGCTTTGGTCGCGTGTCCAATCGCGGTCTCGGTCAGCGCAAGGTCGTCAGCCGTCAGTGCAAGCGACGGATAGAGCTTGCCGGGTGACTTGAAGACGCCATGGCTGCGCAAGGCCGCGTTCCAGACCTCGTTGCGCGCCGGATCGTCATGCCGCGCCGTGCGGTAATCGAAGACATCCCCACCGGTGAAATAGATGTCAAAGAGCGTTGGATCGCCGCAGATGTGATGCGCGATGCCAGCCGCGTTCAGCGCGTTGCTCTGCATATCCATCAGCTGTTTGCCCAGGTCGCGCAGCTGGTCATACTGACCCGGGCGGCGCAGGATCTCCATCGTCTTGAGACCGGCTGCCGCCGCCACCGGATTGCCCGACAACGTGCCCAGCTGCATCAGCCACTTTTCAGCCCCAACATTGGCCTTGTCGAAATGCGCCATGATCTCGGCCGAAGCACCTAAGGCCGCCAGCGGAAAGCCACCGCCGATGATCTTGCCCAAGGTGCAGATATCCGGCACCACGCCATAGCGTTCCTGCGCCCCGCCATAGGCCAGGCGAAACCCGGTGACGATCTCGTCAAAGATCAGCAGCACGTTGTGTTTGTCACACAAGTCCCGCAACCCTTGCAGAAAGCCGGGGCGCGGCGGGATGATCCGTTGCAGCGGCTCGACGATGATCGCGGCGACGTCTTCGTGCTCGGCCAGCAGCGAAGCCACCGCCTCGAGATCATTAAATGGCGCAATCAGCATCTCATCCGCCACGCCTTGCGGGATGCCGGCGCTGTCGGGCACGGCGGTGGGGAAATTGACCTGCACGCTGGGCGCCAGGCTCATCTGCGCCTCGGCGCTCATACCGTGATAGCCGCCTTCGAATTTCAGGATCTTCGACCGGCCTGTATAGGCGCGGGCCAGGCGGATGGCGTACATGTCGGCCTCGCCGCCCGAGGTGACAAAGCGCACCTGATCGCAGCAGGGCACCGCGTCGACAATGGCCTCGGCCAGTTCGATCCCGCGGGCGTTGTTGGCAAAAAACGTCATACCTAGCGGTAGCTGTTCCAGAACGGCCTCCATCACCTCCGGATTGCCATGGCCCAAAAGCATCGGGCCCGAGCCGATCAGGTAATCGACATATTCGCGGCCATCCTCATCCCAGACGCGGGAGCCTTCGCCGCGCGCGATGACGATCCCGGGATCGAAATTACCGAAACCGGCCGCCGGTAGTACCGCGCGGGCGCGGTCGATCCATTCGGTTTGGCTGTGAGTTCTGTGCATGGTCTCAATCCAGTATCAGGAGATCGGAAGAGC
>JAAUYB010046028.1_pt1 | contig 27357 bp, 27 predicted proteins | sample 7278071 | NCBI WGS metagenome assembly JAAUYB01 (sample SAMN14350121, study PRJNA611818) | marine sediment metagenome | isolation source: surface marine sediment (1.8m) | place: French Polynesia: Moorea | collected 2018-08 | reverse complement strand
TTGTCGCAGATAGCCTTTGTAGATTTGCCGGTAACTCATGCGGGAAACCTCAGCGGTTCAGTTCCAGGAAGATATCTTCCAGGTTCATGGATTCAATTCTCAGCCTGGCGTTCAGGGATGTTGCGAAAGCTTGCAGCGCGGCGTCGTCGGGGCCGTCCACGGTCAGCATGGCGCGGTTATCTTGAACTTCCTGATGAAGGACGCCGGACAGGAGGAGGGGTTGCGGTAAATCATTGTCGGCGGTCAGGTAGACCCGCCGGACGCGCTCCTTCAGCATATCCAGGTCGCCGCGATAGTGAATGCGGCCGTCTTTCATCAGCGCCACCTCGGCGGCGACGCGTTCGATATCGGACGTGATGTGGGTGGAAAAGAGCACCGTTTTCCCTTCCCCCGTATTCAGTTCCAGCAACTGTTTCAGGAAGCGGCGGCGCGCGGCCGGGTCCAAACCCGCCACGGGTTCGTCGAACACCAACAGGCTCGGATCGTGACCCATGGCCAGGATGATGGCTAAACGCTGCCGTTCGCCTTCCGATAATTGACCCAGACGGTCTTTGGGGTCCAGGTCCCATTCATCCAAAAGGGCGGCTACCTTGTCCGGCCGCCAGGATTGGTAGAAGGAACCCGTGTAGTCAACCATATCGCGAACGCGCATCCAGGAAAAACCGCTGAGCACCTGCGGCACGTAGCCGATGCGGTGTTTGGTTTTACCGTCCAGGTCCCAGGCATTGACGCCGAAGATCTCGGCCTTGCCGTCGTCAGGCGCCAGCAGGCCCAGGGCGCACTTGATCATGGTGGACTTGCCGGCGCCGTTGCGACCCAGCAGGCCCAGCACGCTGCCTTCTTCCAGTTGGAGGTCCAACCCGTCCAGCACGATTTTATCGCCGAAGCGTTTGGTAATGCTTCGCAGGCTGAGCGGCATGTCGGTGTTCAAGGTCATGAATCCTCCCACATATGCTGTAGGGTGTCGATTACGGTTTGATAGGGCATTTCCAACTGTTTGGCCTGGGTGATGAACTGTTTCACGGCGGGTTCGAAGTGCTCCATGCGTTCCTCCAGGGTGCGTGACTTGCGCGGCCTGGGCGCTACCTGCATCCCGCGTCCACGGCGACGCAACAGTATTCCTTCGGCCTCCAGAAGGCTGTAGGCCTTGGAGATGGTCATGGGATTGACTTCCAGTTGCAGGGCCAGGTTGCGTACGGAAGGAAGCTCCTCACCGGGCGTCAAATGACCGCCGACAACCATCCGGCGAACCTGGTCAATGATCTGGCGGTAAATGGGCACCCCGGACGTCGGGATGATCTGAAAGAGATGGCTCATGCGCCCCCCGAAGAGATGTTACGGCCAGACCCCAAGCCGTATTACTAATTTAATACAGCATACGTTGTTTGTCCAGGGAAAATTGTCAGAGACTCTTCCCCGCCATGTCTTCGGCGCTTTAGCCACTTTCATGTTTCAGCCTTGAGTTGACCTTAAGAGTCTACGGAACCGTTTTCAATACAGCCTTCTCTATCACCCTATCAATGGTTTGACCTGTCCGGGAATAGCTGTTGACTATTTCACACGGGTTAGTTTATACTTCTCGGGTTTTCAGAATCTCAATTGGGAGACTTCAATGAAAAAAGCATTAATAATGTTTCTGATGGTCGTTGCTATCGGCACAAGTTATGCCTGGTATTGCTCCGAGGAGTATGATTCTGTTCAATCAGCAGAAAATGCGGTCAGATTACAAGGCACGCTCATGGTTCTTAACGGCGCCGATTGGGATCAAGAAAGAAGAGAGAGAGAAACTATTTTCTATAATAATCTCAGGGGCATGCTTGACAATGCCAGGTTCGAATATGATCTCTGTATGAGACGAACTCAAGAACGTTAGAAAAATAGAGATACGATGATCTCCTTATTATTGTTCGGGATTTTTTCCTTCGAAACAGAATGGGAAAGATTTTTGCCCGTCTATACACCACTCCCTCCTGGTTGTATTGCATATACTGAATCAAAAATTTATTTAGTCAGTTATATGGATCGGAAAATACTGGTATTCGATTACCTGGGTCGTCAGGATGGAGCCTTTGGAGGTATTGGCCAGGGGCCCGGTGAACTCAACCAATCGGGGCCAATGACCTTGCAAATATATGACAACCAACTTTATGTTCACATGTCTCGGAAAACCGTGGTTTTCGATCTTAAAGGCAAGTATCTTGCCTCATACTCTGTACCCCACTTACAGGGAGCACCCTTTGGTCTGGAGATGCGTCGTGTTCCACAAGGTTGGCTGGTTTTCGATTTTGAGCCCGCCCTGGGTCGACCCGATGCCGGAATCATGTTTTTCGATCCGGAATTGAAACAGGGAGATTCACTGTGTTCTTGGGAACGTGAAAAGCCAGGGATGTCCGGCTTTTTCGATGATAAAGGCCAGGCTTGTTTGGATCGGGAGGCACGAACGCTTTTTGTAAGGAGACGTGGAGAAACCACCATTTCTGTTTGGAATATGATAACCATGCAACAAACAGGTACTCTTGATCTCGGGCTGGAAATGCAGCTGGTGCCCCCCTCGATGAGAGAGTCCTATGAACGGATAAGCCCGAACCGTACCATTCCAGAAAGGATTCCTGCTGCTTTTCATTTGCTCTGGAGGCTGGATCGATTAGTGGTTGGTTATCTCAAACCGGAGGGATACGTATCTCATCGGTTTTTTACACGAAACGGAAAAGAAGATACAATCATCCCAAGCACCTGTGCACTAATGGTTTTTGTAATTCGTGACCAATGGGCCTATCTTGTCAACTTCAGTCTAAAAGAGGATCAACTCATGATGGCCAGATGGCCCTTAAATAGATTAGAACAGAAGATCAAGGATTGGAAGATACGGCACAATGATTGACATTTGCTTTTTCCAATAAAACGATGACAAGAACCTGACGGGACGAGGAACCCGGTTGAATTGAAAAGCCGCGGCGTTGTCGCCGCGGCTTTGGGTTTATGCTTCTTTATGTTCCGGGGCAAGGCCGACCGGGGCCTTGATCCAACGGACCATCTCGCGTATTTTGGGCGGTTTGCCCGTCAGCAGGATACCGATGCGGAAGATCTTGGCCGAGGCCCATAACGAAAAGAGCACCGAGGCCAACAGCAGCACCGAGGTTGCGATGTATTCCAGCGTGGTGGGCGGGGCCGCCGCCCGGTTCATCATGGTAAACGGCGTCAGCGGCGGAATATACGAACAGATCTTGGCCAGCAGGCCGTTAGGGTCCTGGCTGATGGGCACCATGAGGATGAGCGGGATGAACAGCAACATCATGACCGGGCCCATCAAGGATTGAGCTTCCTTCAGGCTGTTGAAGACCGAACCCAGGCCGACCAGGATGGAACCGTAGAGCAGGTAGCCCAGCACGAAATAGATGCCGAACGACAGCGTGAAGGCCGGGTCGCTCAGGATGGCGCCCATGTCGAACGGCAGGGTAAGCCCCAGCATCCCCGGCAGAAAGGCCGTCCCCGCGATCACGCACAAGATCCAGGTGCCCACCATGGTCAGGCCGGTCCAGGCGATACCCGTCATCTTGCCCGCCATCAGTTGGATGGGCGACATGGACGAAAGCAGGACCTCGATCAGGCGGTTGGACTTCTCCTCGATGGTGTTGGTCATCAGCATATTGGAAATGGTAAAGACCGAGATCCAGAGCAGGTAGACAAACGCGGCCGGAGCCCATTGGCGAACCTTGTCCTGCAGGCTGACCTCCCTCTCCTCACCGCTTGCCGAGAGCTTGCGGCCCTCGAAGCTCAGCGGCGACTGAATCCAGCCCGCCACGCTCGCGTCGATATTTTCCTTTTGCAGGCGTTGATCGCGGACCACCGCGGTGGTGTAGCGTCCGAACCATGACTGCAAGTCGTCATCGGTCAGGTTGGTGGAGATGTACTTGCAACCCTGGCTGTCCGTAACCGGATCGGCGCCGATGACGAAGTAGGCAAACAACTCCTCGGTCAGGACCATGTTGTTCAGCTTCTCGGGGTCGGCGTCCAGGTTGGACAAAAGGACGAAATCATTGCGGGTGGTGCTCTTGAACAGGGTTTTGGTCTCTTTGGGTGATAGTTTCTTCCACCAGGTCAACAGGGCCCCGCGGTTCTCGCTCAGTTCCGCCGGCAGGTCGGCGGTCGCGCCCGCTTCGGTCGGAAAGGCCGTGGCCGCCGCCATCATGCTCAGTTTGTATGGGTCGGTCTCGGCGAAGGATTTGCCCAGGGAAGCCAGGTAATCGGGCAGCCCCGGCATGGGCCGGTCCTCACGGTGGGCCTCGCCGACTTCCAGGAAGATACGCGAGAGGTCTTCCACCAGCATGCGTTCCTCTACCTTCTCCAACAGCCAACCGGACTGGTCGATCACGGCGAACTTCTTGGCCGGTTTCGACTTTTCGATCCAGGCGGGCCCCAGGAACATGCCCGTGTAGAGAATGGGAACCAGCATGATGCCGATCCAAAAGCCCTTGGTGCGCACATTTTCCAAATACTCGCGTTTGGCAACCAGAAAAATCTTACCCATGAGGCACACCTCCTACGGCGCGAATAAATATTTCGTGAAGCGAAGGCGCGCGCATGTCGAAGCGGCGGATGGATATCTTGCCGATCAGGCGCGCCAGAATGTCCTGGGGATCGGTGCCCTCGACCAGGGTAAGCTCTACCTCTTTGCCGGCGTCGTTGACGCGCGTCACACCGGGCAAGCGGTCGAAGAGGGTACCGTCGCCCTCGTATTCGATGATGACCGAACCGCCCGCGCTGCCGCGCACCTCGGCCATGGGGCCGTCCAGGATTTTGTTGCCGTCGTTGATCAGCATGATGTAATCGCACATCTGTTCGGCTTGGGACATGACGTGAGTTGAGAAAATCACCGTCTTGCCGTCGCGTTTCATTTGCAGGACGACATCTCGGACCACTTCCACGTTGACCGGGTCCAGGCCGGAAAAGGGTTCGTCCAGAATGACCAACTCGGGGTCGTGAATCAGGGTGGATATGATTTGCACCTTCTGGCCCATGCCCTTGGAGAGTGCATCGCATTTCTTGTCTATCCATTCGCCCAGGTTCCAGCGCTCCAGCAGTTCGCGTCCGCGTTTCCGCGCGTCTCGCCCCGACAGGCCTTTCAGCTGTCCGAAATAGGTGACCAGATCGCCCACTTTCATCTTTTTATACAGACCCTTTTCCTCGGGCAGGTAACCCAGGCGGTTCTTCATGGACTCGGAATTGGGGGAACCCAGCACCTGAATTTCGCCGGCGTCCGGGTAGAGTATGCTCATGATCATGCGAATGGTAGTGGTTTTTCCGGCGCCGTTCGGCCCCAGGAATCCGTAGATGCAACCGCGCGGAATGGCCGCGGAGACGGCATTGACCGCCGTGTAGTCACCGAACTTTTTGGTGACTCGATCCAGGCTCAAGGCAACATCCATGCAACAGCTCCTGATGGTACACGCCGATCGGTGCGGGTTTTTTCCCAAAACGATCCGCCGGCGCCCCCTTAAGCGGGGGTGGGTTGGTGGTTTCGACTGATGTGCGTTAGATGCGTTTTCCCATTCAGGCCGAAACGGGAGTCAATTTAAGTGTGATCGATTGATCCTTTTGATTCCATTTTCCCTTGATGGAAACGATTCGGCCCTTTTTTTCTTTCACGGCGCCCTCGTAGACGGCGCCGACCTCTTCGCTTTGTACGGTAAGGGAGCCGTCGGCGTATTCTGCCCGAGTGACCGGGATATAGCTGACGTGTTGGTCCGGGCTGCTGATATACGCACCCAGGCTGCCGTCGCCGTTGGCGAAGAAGGACATGCCGATGCGCATTTTACGGCCCGGGAAGCCGACGCTGCCCAGCCAGTCCCCTTGCAGGGATTCCAAGGCGCCCGACAGCAAGCCGGCGTCCGTATGAAGTTTTTCACCGCGTGCGTCCTGGCCGTTTTGGTTGATGATCAAGTGGTCCACGGCGCCTTGCTCATTGCGGCCGAAGTGTAGTTTCAGGTCGACGGGAACCATCTCGCTCTTGGGTACGGAGAAAGTGTCTTCTCCGTCGTGTTGCAGCGGGAGCAGCGGTCTGCCGCGGAGTTGACCCATCAGTTGGTCGCCGTCCGCGCTGATGCTGACCACCATTCTCGGCGCCATGTGATAATGCCCCAGATAATCGGTAAGTTGCTTGGTCACGTTTTCCTCGTAATAGAAAGGGTGCGGCCCGGAACGGTTGGGGCCTGGGTAAAGAGGAATTTAACCACGAAACGACGTTCCGGGCCAAGTCTCGTGGCGCGATGGGTTGTCTTCCGCATCGCTGTATAACTAAGATAATACACCGATACGTAAAAGTCAAGGCGGCTGAGAGCTTTTGTGGTTAATAGCCTGAAAAAATTTGGTTTAAATGTGTATTATTTGTGTATGCTCCTTGTTATACACCGCGCTGTGGGTCCTCTTCGAGGTGGCAGCGTTGTTCTATTCTAGCCAGGTAGGCCGTGGCGAGACGTTCTGCCCTTTGCCGCCTTTCCGGGGCGTGCTGCCCGGTATCTCGTAACCGACGGTAGCGTTGAATGACCGCGCTCAGCGCCCCGAACGGCCCATTGCGGGGATCGTCTTGTAACGAAACGCGGCTATCTCCGATATCGAAAGATTCGAATCATTCAGTCTTCTTGCTTTTTGTAACTGTTTTCGAATTTGTCGAGGGCTTTCTTCTGGATGTCTACCGCGCGACGCATCATGTTGATAATGCTGCCCGGCACATCGTTCATACTGTCACGGGTGGTTTCCTCGTTGATATCGCCCATGGCGTGGGCCGTTTCGTTCATGGCTTCCACGGTCGCGTCGACCATACCCTTGACGAACCGGGTGGTTTCTTTGAACGCGCGTTCGGTTTGCTCGTTCATCGAGCCCATCCACTCGTTCTCGTCCTTCTTGGATCCTTCCTCTTCTTTTTCTTCGCTCTCTACTTTCTCCAGGCGTTCTTCCAATTCCTGGACACGGTTCATCAACTTTTCATAGGCTTCTTTAGCCATGGTAACTTGCTCGGACATGGGTAACCTCCAAGTGGTGATCAAGGCCGTATTTTCTTAAGTACCACAATCGCCGCCCGGGCGCCAGGATATCCTGTCAAGACGGGCGCGTTAGCGTTTCCAGTTGTCATTCGTTGTTCTTGTAAATCGGGGAGCAAAGAATTAATCCTGATTCCTTGACCCGGAAAAGTCAGGAGCAAAGAATCAGTCCTCATTCCTCGACCCGGAAAAGTCAGGAGTAAAGAATGAGAACTGATTCTTTGCTCCCCTAAAAGTAATGTGAAAGAAATCAGTTGTAGGTCCTTGACCCGGAAAAGCCAGGAGCAAAGAATGAAAAATGATTCTTTGACCCTGAACTTTCGGTGCGGAAAGAAGAGGACTGATTCTTTGCTGCCTGACTTTCTGTATCGAGAAATCAGTCGAGATTTCTCGACTCTCGGCGGCGAGGATCAACGAATCAGGCAGTAAATCCAGGCTCAGCATATCAAAATACTCTGAATAAGCTGTATTTGATTGTCAAATCGAAAAATCGGATTGTTTTGTGCCGAAACGATGAAAACCCTCTCTGACCGGGTGAGTAAAAAACAACTCCGCTTGTGGATCAAGGCACCATCAAGATCAGGCGAACCGCGTCCAGGCGCACCTGGCTGGCGCCCAGGTAGTCCAGGATGATGTTCAGCGTTTCCTCGATGTAGTCCAGTTCGTCCTCGCGGATGCTGGGGTTGATGGCGCGCAGGGCTTTCAGGCGGTCGTACTCTTCCTTCAGGGCGTACATCGCCTCCTGCTCAGCTTCGCCCACGATTTCATCGGCCGTTTTCTCGGCTTGGGCCTCGGCAACTCCCAGCAGTGATTCCACGATTTGGGTCAGGGCGTCGCGCATCTTGTGCAGCTTGGATTTGGGTCCCTTCTCCAGTTCGACCAGGGCCAGGGCTTCGATCAAGTCGGGCCGAGGCTTGCGGTTGTTGTCGATGCCGATCCGGATGGGCGTCGGCGGCAGGAACCGCGACAATCTGGCTTCTTCACCGCCCTGGCATTCCAGGATGAAGTTGCATTCCAGCAGCATACCGGCCTCGGGAGCACCTTTCCACAGCGCGAAGCTGGTGACGCCGCGATCCAGGCTCAGCAACAGGTCGATCGCGCCGGAAACCATGGGGTGATCGTAGCTCAGGAACGCCAGTTCCTCCCGGTTCACCGCCACCTCGCGGTTGTAGGTGACCTCCAAACCTTCCTCGGGCAGTGCCGGGAAGGACTCGACCGGCATCTGGGCGGTAGGAATGACGATCTGGGTTTCCAACTCGTTCTGTTCCTCTACCGCGATACCGAAGACCTCGAAGACCTCGTCCATGAAATGCTTCAGTTCCAGGTCGTCGTCCATTTCCTCGATCATTTCCACCAGGTCGCCGGCTTCTTCCTTGTTGAAGGAATGCAATTCCAGCAGGCGGTCCCGGCCCTGCTCCACCTTGGCGCGCAAATCGGCGGTGAACTTCTTGCTCTCCTCGATAAAGGGACCCAGCAAGGTGGGATCGTCCACGGCGTCGAAGACGGTGAAGATACGCTCTTTCAGGTGTTCGTAGATGAACTCGCCTTCCAACAGGTGATTCTCGAAAGCATCCAAACCTTTCTGGTACCAGTTGTACAGGCATTCCATGGGGCTGTTTTCGGGGTAGGGGATGTAGATTTCGATATCGCTGTGTTGGCCGATGCGGTCCAAGCGGCCGATGCGCTGTTCCAACAGGGCGGGGTTGAGGGGCAGGTCGAACAGGATCAGCTTGTGGGCGAACTGGAAATTACGGCCCTCGCTTCCGATCTCGGAACACAGCAAAATCTGGGCGCCGCCGGCCTTGGAGAAATAAGCCGCCTGGCGATCGCGTTCGATCAGGTTCAGCTCTTCGTGGAAAACCGCGACTTCCAGGTCCTTGGTCAGGCCGAACCACTCCTGTAAAGCCAGGACCACTGATTTCCGGGAACAGATCAGCAGGAATTTGTCTTCGGGGTTTTGGCGGATGAAGGGCACCAGCCACTGAAGGCGCGGGTCTTCACGCCAGGCGCGCTGCAACATCTTCTTGATGTCCTTGGCGCTGCTTTCATCTGCCTTCACGGGGAAGGAGGGCGCGCCGGCCAGCAGGCGTTGGCCGTCCTCGTCGTCACGCATGTTTTCCAGGCCGAAGCGGACAAACTCGCTGTAGGCGTCATTGGAAACCAGCTCGATCGGCGAAATGATGCGTTTGGGGAAGCCTGAGAGCACCTTGCGGTGATTGCGATAGACCATGCGACCCGTACCGTGCCGATCGATGAGGGCGCGAATAAAAGTTTGGCCGCACTGAAGCGTGTAGTTTTCATCTTTGGGCGCCAGTTCCAGCAGATCCCTGTCACCGGGGAAAAGCTCGGCGATTTCCTGATCGATGCCTGTCCCCTTGCCGGCCAGAACCCGATCGGTAATGTCGGCCAGGCGCGTGTAGCGATCACTCTCGGCCATGAACTTTTCGAAGGAATCGAAGCGTTCGGGGTCCAACAACTTCAGACGGCCGAAGTGGCTCTCCATCCCCAACTGGCGCGGCGTGGCGGTCAACAACAAAAGCCCGCCGCAAACATGGGACAAGGCTTCGACGAGATTGTACTGCGGCGCACAACCTTCCTTCGACCAGTAGAGGTGATGGGCCTCATCCACAATCACCAGGTCCCAGTCGGCATCGACAATCTGCTCGGCCAGTTCTTCTTCCTTGACCAGGGCGTCGATGTCCTGCAGGACACATTGATGGGCCATGTAGGGGTTCATTTCGGGATGGGTCTTTTGAAGTTGCTCGGCGTGTTGGGGGGACATGATGCTGAACAACACGTTGAACTTGCGGTAGAACTCGGTCAACCATTGGGTAACCAGGGTCCCCGGCACCAGGCAGAGCACGCGGCTGACCTCACCGGCAATAAACAAACGGTGAAAGATCAGGGCGGCCTCGATGGTTTTCCCCAAACCGACCTCGTCGGAGAGCAGCACGCGCGGGTGACGGCGCGAGGTGACCATGCGCGCGATATACAACTGGTGCGGGATCAGCTCGATTCGGGCGCCCAACAAACCGCGGCATTCGGAAGAAAGCGTGCGGTGCCGCAAATCCCAAGCCATGGCGCGTAGGCTGAAGGCTTTGGGCTTGTTGATGAAACCGGCCAATAACTTTTCGTGCGGCTTGTTGTAAACGATCGTGTGATCCAACTCCGTCTCGGGCAACAACTCGGTCTCGCCCAGGTAGAACAACAGGCCGTTCTGCTCTTTGACATCTTTAACCATGAAGCGGTTGCCGTGATTATCGCGCACGTACTCACCGGGCCCGAAAATAACACGCTTCAAGGGCACTTTGTCACGCGCATAAGTGCGCTCCGTCTCACTGGCGGGGAAAATCACCAATAGATCCCGCAACCCGACTTTTTTGATGATGCCAAGGCCCAGGGATAGCTCGCCGAGACTGGCACAACGTTGACCCACCATCCAATCAGTCATGTGTGTATCCTCTCCCCAATAGACGCCCTTGGCGTCGCAACGCGCTATTATGCCACAAGGCGCGCCAAGATTGAAGAGAACGGAATTAGGAAGGTAGAACCGCGGGCTCATCCTGGTCGTCAGGGTGGGGTTCCTCGTGGTGCTTGCGCACCTTGTGCACGAGAATGCGACCGTACATCACCGTCAGGTAATAGAGGCACATGGACAGGCAGAAAACGGGAAACCCAATCAGCGGCCAGAGGCTGAAAAAAGCGACAACTATGAGGTAATTCAACGGCTTGAAACGGTACTTCCGAAACCAGAAATTGACCGGCGTGTCGAAACGAACGGTAGAGATCATGGACAGGCTGAGCATGATGGTCACGAAGATAGAGGCCTGGAAGATATTCTCTTTGGTAAGGTAGGTATCCCAACCCCAGGATTGAAAAGGCGCATAATCCCTCGCCCAGACGAAAAAGATCGGCAGGCTGACGCTCATGAAAGCCGCGGCGGGAATGGGCAGCCCCTGAAAGAAGTTCTTGCCGTAAATGGAAGCGGTGACATTGAACCGGGCCAGGCGAATGGCCCCGCACACCAGGTACATCATGGGCAGCAGGTAGTAGACCTGATCGGTAACCTGCCCGTGTAGAAAGAACATGTAGTAGATAACCGCCGGAGCCACACCGAAGGCCACCAGGTCCGACAGCGAATCGTATTGAATGCCGAAATCACTGGCGGTATTGGTAATGCGCGCCACTTTGCCGTCCAGCCCGTCCATGATGATGGAGAACATCACCAGATAACCCGCCCGGGTATAGTTTTCCGAGGTGGTTGCCACGATGATCGCCAGGTAGCCGAAAATCATGGAGAAGGTGGTGATGGTACTGGGGAAAATAATCTTGATCGGCCGCTTGCGCTTGTACTTCATGAACTACCCTGGTCTCCGTTTGCTTGAGAACTTTACCACCAATCCATTCAAGCGTACAAGTTGCAAGTTACAAGGTAGGTCGATGGGTCATCGCGAGTAGCCCCGCTCAGGGCTCACTGTTTGGGGTCTTGATCCCGTTCGGCCTGTTTGAAACCGCGAAAGGCCGCCGGCCCGCCGCCCTGCGAAGTAAGGATCAGGGCGAGGACCCGAGAATACGACCGTTGCATCGGGCGTCAGGGGAGGAAGGTAGAAACGAAGGGTGCCCTCAAAAGGGGCGACAATCAACTCATCACTTTAAACTTGCAATTGATAGCCTCTTTTGATTTCGCTTGCCTTGAATCGGGCGAAGAAAGCTTCGGCCGCTTCCCGGTCGGGGGCGCCGCGTACCGTTCGCCTCAGCGGTTGGGCGCGGTTGGGGCTGTAGTCCACGTAGCAGAAGACATAGGGCGGATAATCCGCATCCACCTGGTCTTTGTTGGTTTTCCAATAGACCAGCTTCCGCACCGCTGTCAGGCCCTTGGTCTGCTTGACAAATACCTCCAGCTTTTGGACTTCGCCGGGTGCATAGACAACTGCCTTGCTCGGGGCTTCCAGATTGTCCAAATCGACGAATTCCGCGACCTGGGTGAGGCGGAGATCGGTGGGATTGACCGCTTTGTCCGGGCGCAGACCCGCGAAGACAGGGAAGAGCACGCTTACGAAACGTTCCGGCGCCGCGGCTCGCCAGCCCCGCTCCTCCAGGCGCAACACGGGTTTCATTTGCGGTTTGCCCGAGTTGCTTTCGGTCAACACGTCGTGGAAGGCGACCTCGATGACGTGCCGTGGTCGGACCATGGTGAACAGGCCGCGACCGCGGTCGGTATCGTGGTAGTTGGAGCCTACCTTCAGCGGAGCCAACATGCGGAACAGCTCGCGGCGTTGCATCTCGTCGAATCCCGTGCCCACCTTGGCGAAGGTTTGGAAACTGCCGTCGGGTCGCATGAGCGCCGTCAACAGAACCCGCACCGCGCCGGTGTCCTCCGGCCGTTGCGTGTAGCCGATAATGACCGCGTCAACATGGTGCTTGGGTTTGATTTTGTAGACGCGGTGCGTGGCGTCGGAATAGCAGACCAACCCCTCGTGACCACCGTCCTGCACCTGTTCGCCGAACAGCGCCGGCAATTCGGCGCTCGGTAGTTTCTTGAAGGGGATGCGGTGGAATGCGCCGTCCGCGGGCAGGTGTTCATCCAGCCGGGCGATGAGACTGGCGTAGGAGGGGCGGATATAACGCTCGCCTCCCAGTTGAAGGATGTCGAATACGCCGAATTTGAGCTTCGAAGCCTGGTCCGCGCCGTCGCGACCGAGAGCGGCGGTTACATCGTAGACCCTCGAACGACCGCTCTGGTTCGGGCAGTACAATTCGCCCGCCAGTAACGCGCCGTCGTGGTCCCGGAGCACTTGTTTTGCTTCCTCCAACAAAGGCAGGCCCGAGATGACGCGGCCCTTGGGATTGAACAGGAAGCAACAGTCGCCGTTCTTGTAGAGAAAGTGTAGTTGGCCGTCCTGCTTCACCGAGGCGAAGACCTCCTCGACGCCCAACTGACCCAGGTCATCGGGTTTCAGCAGACGGTAACGCGATGCCCTCGCGCGCTTATAGTGTTGCGCGGCCTGTAGCAGGTCGGTATCGGTCAGGGCGTCGACGCCGAGGTAGAAACCGGCGGGATGTTTTTCCATTTTCTTCTGATCATACCTATTCATGCCTTGCTCCTTCACGCGGCGGCCGGTTTCAGTTCCAGGTTGGTCAGGTGCACCACCAACAGGTAGGCGTCGTCCTTCACGCGACCCTCCAGAAAGGCCCGGTAAGGAGTGCCGTTCCTGGTAAAGACCAGCGGTTCGGTTCCCCCCGGGCCCGCGCCCAGCATCATCAGGGCGTTTTTTTCCTGGAGTTCCGCCGCGATGTTGTAAAGAAAATCGTAGGTCAGGCCGTCGCCGTGGGTGAGCTGGTAGTCCGCCGTGAAGACCATCTTGCGGACGATTTTGTCCTTGGGGAACAGTTTGCCCCATTTCAAGGCAACCGCCGTATCGATATTCGCTTCCCGGTCGCGCGGTTCGCGTTCTTCCAACAGCCGGTCTTGGGCGTCGTAGACCCGCTCGCGCCGGCTGATGCCCTCACCCGGCTTGTTGTTTACGTTCAGGTAGACGCGACTGGTCTCGCGCACGCGTTTGCCGAAGAGTTCGAAATCGATCTCGGGGGAACTCTCGATCAGGGCTTGGGCCAATTCCTCCGGGTCCATTCGGTCGGAAAGAGCGGCATAATCGGTGACCGGAGTGCCTTTGACCAGACGAACGGGGGTCGCGGGCCGGTTTTGCGGATCGACGGGTCGGACCCGGGCGGGCCGTTTACCGACCGTCAATTGCACGCGGGTGTTCCGCATGCGGCTGTCGGTAATATGGATTTGTTTCATAGCGTCCACTCCTTAAAACATGCCGAAATCCAGTTCGTCGTTATCTTCTTCACCAATCTCTTCCGGCGTATCTACCTGGTCGGGTTCTATATATCGGTAACCGCTCTCCTCGCCCACCACCAGGAAGACGTGGGCGCCCCCGGCAATCAGGAAACCCTGATCGGGGTGGTAACTTGCCGTATAGTTATAGGGAAAACTGTAGAAGCCGTCGGCGGCGCCTATTTGAACGGTCATTTCAGCCGGAACCTCCAACTGGTAGACGGCCTTGACCGTGTATTGCAGGTAGGTATCGATAGTCACGATTCGGTTCAGTTGAATGAGTTGCCGGAAGGACGAGGGCTGTTTTTCCAGCGGTAGACCCGTTTCATCGACGGCCCGCAATCGGTTGCGCTCCAACCAATGCCCGTCGCCGTCCAGGTAACCCGTTTCAAAGCAGCCTTTGCCGAACAGGTGCATGCCGTCCGCGGAAAGGGAGCCCGCGTAACAGGGGCGCCCCTCGGCGTCGACGACCATGCGATCGACCCGGCCGTAAACCTTCTTGCGGTCTACCTTCTGAACGCGGGCCTTGAATTGCGTACCCGCCAGGTCGAAGCTCAGGGTTCGACTCATAAGACAATCTCCTTGGATCGCATTACGCGGCGATTATTATGGAAAAGCCGGCAACCCTGCGATCATGTGTTGGGGTGAGTCCGGCCCACCCTACTCCTTAAATATGGTTCCCGGGCGTGACAGCCCTTGTCCGGGCAATAAGGTTACGGTTCCGGGATTGCTCGTTACAGCCGGGCTGTGGTAGTCTCGAAAAAGACGACGGGCAGAGGTAATGACGTGAATATAAGGGTTGAGTTGGAAACCCCTGAACGCGCCGGGGAAATCCCGGCAGTGCTGGATTTTCTGGTGGACGCCGGTCTGGCCGGACCCGGTGACGGCATCTGGTGGGGCGGTACCAAACCCAAACAACACTCCCCGTTCAAGCTTTTGAAGGAGCCCCCCGAGGGCATTCATCTGGACGTGGTCCTGGCTCCTGTCCATCGCAAGCCGCCTGTTCGCGACACCCGGCACGCCCGGCTTTTTGTAGGCAGTGCTCCTCCTCGGGCTATCGATTACTTCTGTTTGCCCGTGGAAGGAAAACGGTTCCAGGCGCCCTGGATGCGACGACTGTTGACGGAGGCGCAACGCCTGAACCACAAGGTTCGGCTGATGTACTGCGAGCATGGCCTGGTGGCCAATGAAATCATGCGTTTTGCCGACTGGTTCCGTCTGGATTCGGTCAAGGAAGCCATGCGCGGCTGGATCGACGAAGAGATGCAGGCCGCCTTCCAAGACCTGATCGAATCCTTCCCCAATACCGAGGTCCACTGCGGCGTGGGCAAGCTGTCCAAATTACTGCAACAAGAAGACCGGGAGCGCGTTATTCTGTTGGGGAGTTTGGACGGTCGTTACCATCCCACCGGCCGCTATCACGGTATCAATTACGCCAATCTGTTATCTCAGACAGGGTTATCCGGCTACTTTCTCGCGGATTGAAAATGAGCCCGTTACGGTATTTTGCCTCCTAACCGTAACGTGTTTTCTGCCTCACCAAGACCTGACAGGCAAGACCTACAATCCGAAAATGGGTAGTGTGTCGGGTCTCTAACGGCACATATTGCCTCAGTTCGGGGGAGGTACACCATGAAATCCGTGGCGGCCAAAGTTACGTGGATCGATGCGGTTAACAGCATCGACCTGAACCTGTGCCGGGTGATCAACAAGTCCTGCCGTCGTCCGGCCGTTGTTCGCTCTTTCTTCGCCGCCGTCAGCCGTCTGGGTGACGGGGTTTTCTGGTATGCCTGGATGGTCGCCTTGCCGCTCCTCTTCGGCATGGAAGGGGCCCTGGTTTCCCTGCAAATGATCGCCGGAGGCGCCCTGGGTTTGGGCATGTACCGGGCGATCAAAGAGTGGACCCACCGCATCCGTCCCTGCGCCGCCCATCAGGACATCGTGGCAGGCACCGCGCCGCTGGACAAATTCAGCTTTCCCTCCGGTCATACCCTGCACGCGGTTTGTTTCACCACCATTATCGTCAGTGCTTATCCCGCTACCGGTTGGGTTTTGATCCCCTTCACCTTTCTGGTCGCGCTTTCCCGCCCCGTTTTGGGCCTGCACTACCCCACCGATGTCATCGTGGGCGCAATCAGCGGTTACGGTTTGGCGCAACTGCTGTCGGCTGTCGTTTAAATCGTTAAAGTGACTCCGCGAGCTGACAGCCCCGCCGTGTGTTGCATAGGGTTTATTCCAGGGAGCGGTCGGCCTTGACGTTTTTGTCGCGGCGGCGCATGCGGCGCGCCAATTCCTGGGAATGCCGCGCTTCGACCACTCTTTTCAGTCGGGCCATGCTCTCGCGCCAGCCCTCGCCCGTGGCCTTGCGCAGCGGCTCGTAGGCTTCACCGTCCAGAACGCCCAGGTCGTGCAGGTGCAGGCGGGTTCGGTTGGCGTCGATCATGGCCAGTTCGAAGATGTTGAGCGGCGGCCAGAGCAAGCCGCGTTGGTCGCTGCCGTCACGGGCGATGGGTTGACCGTCGCCGTGGGTCCATTCGATGACCACCTTGCTCGGCGGCTCGAATTGGCGGAAGAGGGCGTCGCCGGTGCGTATGATTTCGCCGTCCCAGATATAGTGGATGCGACCGCCCGGTTTGGGCTCCGTGGTGCATTTAGAGGCCCACCAGCTGCTCAGTTCGTCGGCCTGAGTCAGATAGCGGAAGATCATCTCGATGGGCGCGCTGATATCTACCCATACGTGAAAAGCATTGGACAGGACGGGAGATTCATAACTCTGGCGCAGATCGATCAACATAGAAGCGCTCCAAAGCAAACGTTGTACCCATTGTGGGCAATCCGGCGTTGAAAATCAATCGCTTCCAGGTTCTTGTTCCGGTTCGTCCGGCCTTTTGCCCCATCGTATAAAGGAGATGTTGATCAAGATGACGCCCGCGGCAACAGGGGCCAGGGCTATGGCGCTGACCTTGGTAATGTCGCTGCTTTGCGGGTCCAGGCTTAAAAACACATAACCCATGTAGAAAACGCCCGCGAGAACCAGGATGATTCCCAGAACCAATTGTATCAAGCTCGACCGCTTCATATAGAATGTCCCCAATCACTCTTGTAGATAATGTGCAAAGTCGTCAGGCTCCAGATTGTTGCGGCACTTCTTTTTGGCAAAAAAATCGTGTGCCCAGCGCTCTCGCGCTTCCGGATTGTCTTCCATCACCATATCGGCCAGTTGCACCAGGAAGGCGGTGTCTTCCTCGCCGATCTCCAGCAACTCGCGGAAGCGATCCAGAGCCAGTTCCTCCTTGGGATGGAGTTGGCTGTCCTGGTGGGCCATGATCTGGAGGTCTAAAATAAAGTAGTACTTGAACCGGGAATCGATGAGAGTATCGCGAATGCGGATCACCGTCTCCTCGTCGGCGTTGCGACCCTCGGCAAGGATATCGTGCGCCTGCTCGCGAGAGAGCCCCAGGGCGCGAGCCAACTCCATCAGCAGGTTCTCTTCTTCCTTGTCCAGCCGGCCGTCGGCATAAGCCTGCATCGCAAGCCCGATCAGGTAACACCGGCAGACCGCGGCCTCCCGATCCCGAAAAGGGTGGGGATGATCCCTGGCATCGCGGACCCGGTTCAGCAGCGTAACAATTGACATGAGGATACTCCTTGGTATGCTCGACCCCATGTGCTTCATCATAACCTTTTTTTACGAGAAAGATAACCGTAAGGGTGCAAGGGAAACAAGCGATGCGACCTTAAAGGAAACCACCCTTCATTTTCCGGTTTCTTAAATGGAAACCATATCGGATAATGGACTTTGAGACAGGAGGTCGCCATGCGCACACGTCACTGCCCGGAATGTCAGGCCGAATTGAAACACAAAAGCTACAAGGTCTTTCACTGTTGGATCTGCCCGGAAGGCCACGGCACCCTGTACCCCAAGGGCGAGTTGGAACAGATCGTCAAGGCGCTCAGCGGCCTGGGTGACTTGGAGATGGCCATTTGGAACGATCACGACCACTATTCGGTCATTTCCTCCAACCTGGTCAGCCCGGACAGCGGCGAGTTGTTGTTGGAGATTCGCGACAAGGCGCATATGAACATCGTCGTCTACGGCGATCCCGAAACGCAGTCGCTGTGGGTGCACGTGGGTGAAGAAGAGAAGCTGCTGGAACACATCAAGCGTGAAAGCAACATCGATTCGGTAGGTTCCTACGTGAAGCTGGCTGCCGAGGAAGCAGCGGGTTTGTTCGACGATGAACAGCCCATCACCGAGGCTACCGGTCAGTTCCTAACCGCGCTGAAGCTGCTGGGCGAGCGCATCGTCCGCTCCATGCCGCATATCACCATTTAGCCCCGATTTTAAAGTCATGCCGGTTCACTACCTGTCCGATCCCGCTCCCTACCGAAAATCGGCAGAGCTGTACATGCGGGTAAGAGAGTTGGAAGGGCGGGTTCATCCCGATGACCTGGTTCGCCGACTGCCCGACGTGCCGAAGACGCATCCTCATTTCGGCGAGTGGCGCATGCGCGCGGCGAGTACAGCGCGGTTCATTCGCTTTCTGAAGGGTTTCGGAGATTCACGCATTCTGGACTTGGGGTGCGGCAACGGCTGGACGGCGCACCGAATCGCCGAGGCTCTGCCCGGGACAAGCGTCACCGGACTGGATATGAATGTGACCGAATTGGAGCAGGCCGCCCGGCTTTTTCCCCGTCCTCGCTTCTGCTACGGCGATATCTTCGCGGATGATTTGAGTGAGACCTTCGACATCATCTATCTGGCCTGTTCCGTGCAATATTTCCCTGATCCGGCACCCTTATTTCAACGCCTGGCCGAATTGTTGACGCCCGAAGGCCAGGTTCATATTATTGACAGCCCCTTCTACGAACCGGGGGAACTGGAAGCGGCCCGTGAGCGCAGCCGCGCGTATTATCGACAACTGGGCGTGCCGGAAATGGCCCGAAACTACTTCCACCACGACCGCCGTGTGATGCTCAGTTTCAAGCCGGACCTGCTGTATCGGCCCCAATCCCCGATCAATCGGCTACGTGTTCGCCTGTTGCGTCGGAACGATACACCCTTCCCCTGGCTGCGGTTCCATGCGCGGAACCTGAAGTAGGGGATGGAGCAGCAAGCCCACCGCCACGAAGAACCAGGTCGCCTCCTGGGTAAAGAAGTTCACGAACACGCTGATCAGGCAGCACCAGGCGGCCAATGAAGCCAGGTACAGGCTGAGAAATCCGGGCCGGCGGCGCATATAGGCATAGCACAGACCGGCGAGCAGCCCGCAGAAAAAGGGGCCCGCGACCATACCCGGCCAGCCCCAGTCCACATAGAACTGTTGCAAGTAACTGTAGGTGTTCAGTTCCACGGGTACGAAGTATAGTTTGCCCTGTAGGGGAACCGGTTCGACGGGCAGAAAGCGGCTCAACAGGTTGGTGAGCGGCGCGAAGCTGAAACGGCCGTCGGTATGTTCGATATCGTCATCGAGCAGGGCTTGCAACGCGGGTATGTTGCCGGTGAGATAGATATAGGGATCGGCCAGGTAGGCGGTTTCCGGGGGGAAGCTGAGGTACTGAGGGTATTTGGGCCCGTACTGACGTTGAAAATGGGATGCGAAGAGCATGAAGAAGACGAGCAGGGTCAGAGCCAGGACAGCTGAACGCAGGTTCTTGCGCAGACTCATGCGGAACCCGCCCGTTGTGTAGATCCAAAGAAAGAAACCCCAGAAGATCATGAAGTACAGCCGGGTGCGGTCGGTGGTCATCAGGGCGGATGCGATCGCGGTCGCTGTCATCAGCAAGGGCAGGAGACGCCGTTTTCGGGCCGTTATCAGGTAGAGCACGGCGATCACGTAATTGACCATGTTCAACAGATTCAGGTAACCCCAAGCAAATAAATGACTATGAAGCTTCCTGGCCAGGGGCGGGTCGATAATGAAGGTGGCCAGGCCGACCGTGCGCTGGAGGTGGGCCAGTTGCAGGCCGAAACCGATGAGTCCGAGGATGAACAGCAAGGGCATGATGCGGCGGAGTTTTTCGGAGTCCAGGTTCGGTTCGGGTCGCGGTTTGGGAAAAGGCAGGCCCCAGCATATGCCCGCGACGGAACCGGCGAGGAAACACACGCCGGACAGGAGGACCGCCCACCAGGCGCTGTGCACCGCGTGATAATCGACCAGATTCAGTTGTAGCAGGAGAACGGTGACGCTCCAGACGAAAATGTAGATACCGGGCGGAGTAGCGAAATCGCGAAACAGCAGCCGGGATAGGAGGCAACCGCCGATCAGCAACAACAAGGTAAGAGTGACGATCATGACAGTCTCAAGACCCCGGCATGGAAAAGCAGGTGATTTTTTGTTTGTGTTCACGTAGCATTGAAAGCCGCATCCTTATGTGGCCTATATTAACACATCGGCTCGACGACGGCCGGTCGCCGACTACTAGATTCATGAAGTGCTTCGCAAGACTCAGAAATCTATACGAAGGGGTTCGCTCCCTGAGTTCCCCGGGTATTGCCTTCGGAAGAAGGGTAATTTTTTCGGGCGGTCATTTGGGTCCGGCGCGAACAAAACCGGGCTCTGCCGGTAAGCACGCTCGGATGAATTCAGATGTCACTGTTCCGACCACGGTCGTTCCACGCCCGGCCTTGTTCACGCTACTTTTTTGTCGGGGGCTTGGGTTTCGGCGCCAGGCCTTTGGCTACCGACAGCATCTCGCCGATGGCGCGCGGCTCTCTTGAAAAAGCGCAAACCAATAATTCCGGGGTATCTTTTTTTACCGGGCGGACATTGGCTACTTGCATGTCGCACAGGTGAGATTGACCTTCGCCGATGGTAACCATACCCTGGAAGAATTTGGTCCCGATCTTGATACCGATCTTGGAATCATTGGCCAGGGTGATGCCCAACTCGCTGATTTCATAAACGGGTAACACGACGCTACGTTCGCCCTGTTTGGTCGTGACCAGAAGCTTGGCCTTTCCTTTCATATTGATACGGTATTTTTGCAGTGGCTTGGGCCTGGGTTTGATTCTTTCCGGCATGGAACAGAAGAATACCGGATTGCCCAACTGGTCGTTGCCCACACGGGTTACCTGGGTTTGAAAACTGATGCCGGTGGCCAGCATGGTGATTTCCAGATCCTTCTGTTTCAGCTTACCGAAGAAACCGATGATTTGGATGGTGTTGCGGTAGATCTTCAGGATCTTGGAAACCGAAATCGACTCACCGCCCGTGTAGCGCAGTTCCAGCTCGGGACCTTTCGCCGCAAGGGCTTTCAGGTCTTTTTCTATCTTGGGCGTAAAGAGGTTGGAAAACACGGCCGTTCTCCCGCGAACGAGGTAGCGGTAATCAGTGATCAATGACGAGGTGATGCGAACCGACAGCGTATCCGGCATCGAAAAAAGCCGCCGTGGAGGCGTTGGAGCCGGAGCATATACAAACCTATCGGCTAACTAATTCACAACATAAGGGTTTTGTGAGTATTCCACAAGCCCGAATCTGTTTTTTTTCGACTGCCTCACTTTTAACAGGCATCATTTTTTGACCGCGTATCCCAACGATAGATAGCCAAGGTTCCGAAACCTGACAGTGAATTTCGATTAACAGTGGTAGCGAAGTTCGTTAGTTTCCGATGCTTTGTCAACCGGGGGAAAACGGTTACAATAGGCGTAACTCATTGCGAGGGTGGAGGCCCGCTTGTCGATTATTTCCAGGAAGAAACCCGATTCCCTAGCTGGGGACGACGCCTTGCAGGTGTTGCGCACCTCCTGCAACAAGCGCATCCTGGCCCGAATCGTCACGCGTTCCTTCGAGTTCGAGGCGCGCTTCCTGGAACTGACCGAAAAGAGTCTCCTACTGGACAACACGCTCACGGGGTTGGACGAAGTCCGCCTTTTGCGCAATCGCGACCTCTCGCTTTACTTTCCCCTGCGGCACAAGCTCTACAAGGGCAAGACCCGTTTGAGCGGCCTGGCCACCATTCACAATATTCGGGCCCTGCGGTTCTCCATACCCCAAGAGCTGACCACCGACGAGAAGCGCAATGTAAAACGCATCCACAACATCCCCAAGGGCTCCAACCTGACCTTCCACACGTCCAATTTCGAATTCTGCCACGGTAGCGTACAGAATGCCTCGCCCAACGGCATGGCCTTCATGTTGGAGGAAATGCCCGAAAAGCACCGCTTGGAAGTAGGCCACCGCATTCATGCCGAGGCCACCCTCGGTGAAGGACTGAAGCTGAGCTTCGAGGCGGAGATTCGTCATATCGAACCAGTCGGCCGCGAGTTCCGCGCCGGCGTGCATATCATCAAGCTGCGCAAACAGGCACAGGAACGTTACAACGAGTGGATCTTCCGGCACAGTCGGCTGGAAGAGGAAGCCGACGATGACCCCTCGCCGACAACCGTGGAAACCGTTGCGCCCGGGGTCGCCGCGCCGGTCGCCGTCGCGCCCAAGAACAACAGCATCCTGGTCATCGGTCCTCGCGAGGCCGATCAGGATTTCTGGTACCATTGCCTGGGCCGCAAGTTCGAAATCATTACCTGCGACGATAACATCGCCAATATTCGCGACTCGCTGAGTTCCGGCCCGCTGCTTGTGTTGATCTACCTGGACAGCAAAAATCCGGGCAAGGCGTCCTTCATGCGCAAGTTCTGCGGCACTCTGGGCAGCAAACCCATCATGTTCTTCGGTGAGGAGTCGGACCCCGAGCGTCAGAAGATTCTTACGGGAAATGTCAACAATCGGGGCTTCCTGGATATGACCGAGCGCAAGATGCTGTTAAAATTCCGGGCGGTCGATCATGTGATGCAAGAATTGATGAAGACCCGCTGAGCCCTCGAACGTACACAGTAGTGTCGGGGGGACACGTATCTGTGCGGAGGAATGCCATGGAACGGTCGTTGCGAATCGGTCTTGCCGGTTTGAACCAAACACCCCTGGATTGGAAGAGTAATATGGCGCGCATTCGCGCTTGCCTGGGCGATGCCCGCGCCTTGGGCATTCAACTGCTTTGTTTCCCGGAGTTGGTGGTCTCGGGCTACGGTTGTGAGGACGGATTCCTGCACCCGGATACGGCCGACCGCGCCCTGAATCTGGTTTCGGAGTTGGCGCGGGAGGTTGCTCATGAGATTCTGCTGGTGGGCCTGCCCTTTCGCTTCGAGGGCGATACCTATAACGCGGTTGCCGTATTGAACGCCGGACGTATTCGCGGCATCTTTGCCAAAACTCATCTTGCCCGTGAAGGTATTCACTACGAACCCAGGTGGTTCCGGCCATGGCCCTCCGGCTTGCAGCGCAATGTGACGATAGACGGTGAGCTGGTTCCGCTGGGTACCTACATCTACAACGCGGCGGGACTCAATTTCTCGCTGGAAATTTGCGAGGACGCCTGGGTAGCGCCCGAACACAGACCCTGTCGCCTGGTTCAGGAAGCCCAATGGATCTTCAATACCTCGGCCAGTCACTTCAGTCTGGGCAAGGCCGATATTCGCGAGAACCTGGTGGCCGACTCCTCCCGTCGTTTCAAACTGAACTACGCCTACGCCAACCTGGTAGGCTGCGAATCCGGCCGCGCCATTTACGACGGCGAACTGCTGATTGCCGAAAACGGCCTGATCACCAACCGCAGCAACCGCTTGTATATGGACGATTACCTGCTGCTGCCCCACGACATTACCTACGAGCCCGGCCACAATGTAGCCTCGGTCAAACTGGACCTGACCGCGGCGCCCGACGACCTGCCGCCCATCCAGCCCAATCGCTACCGCAAAAAGCCCGAACCCGAGGAAGAATTGGCCATGGCCGCAAGCCTGGCTTTGTTCGACTATATGCGCAAGAGCCGCTCGCGTGGGTTCACTCTGTCGCTCTCCGGCGGCGTGGACAGCAGCTCGGTGGCCGTGTTGGTCTATATCACCGCCAAACGCATCCTCGATGAACTGGATTATGAGACGCGCACGGACAAGCTGGCCTATTTCAAAGGCCTGGACCTGACCGGCAATGATGCCCGCGCCCTGACCAATCAACTGCTGACCACCGTCTACCAGGGTACGCGCAATTCCGGCGAGGTCACCCGACGCGCCGCCGCGAAACTGGCCGAGGCGCTGGGAGCCAGGCACTTGGAATTCGATGTGGATGAACTGGTGGAGGGCTATAAACAAACCGTTTCGAATGCGCTGGGCCGTGAGCTGACCTGGGAGCGCGACGATATTGCCCTGCAAAATATACAGGCCCGCACCCGCGGTCCCGGTGTCTGGATGCTGGCCAATATTTCCGGCAGCCTGTTGTTGTCTACCAGTAACCGGTCTGAGGTAGCCGTGGGTTACGCCACCATGGACGGGGATACCTGCGGCGGACTGGCGCCCATTGCCGGCGTGGAGAAATCTTTCCTCCGTCATTGGCTGGTGATCATGGAGAAATGCGGCCTGGCCTTTATCGGCGCTATTCCCGAGTTGGCCTATGTCAACAACCAGGAGCCCACTGCCGAATTACGGCCGCCCGAACGTTCGCAAAAGGACGAGGACGACCTGATGCCCTACGAGGTCTTGGACGGTTTGGAAGCGGCGCTGATTGCCCAACGCCGGAAACCGCTCGATGCCTTCGAGACCGTGTGCGGCATGATGGCCAAGAAGTACGGCCGCGAACGCATCTACCACTGGACCCGGCGCTTCTGTCGCTTGTTCGCCTTCTCCCAGTGGAAACGCGAGCGCTATGCACCGGCCTTCCATCTGGATGACCGTAACCTGGACCCCAAAACCTGGGCGCGTTACCCCATCCTTTCCGGCGCTTTCGAGGCCGAACTGGAAGAGTTGGACGCCCATGTAGCTAGAACCCGGGGGACTGATTGATCGAGCCCGCCCCGGATAGATTACTACCTGTCCCCAAGCAGGCCGAAGTGAGAGCGGGTTTCTGTTCCCTGGCCGACGGGCTCCACTATGCCGGCGATCATTCGCCCGGCAAACCCGCCCTAGCCGCTTTGAACCGGGAGTTGGAGGCAATCGGGGCCGGCATGGATGGGACCGACGCGCCGGTATTAACCTGTCACCGTGCCGAGGTTCCGGGTAAAACCGGCGCCTACCGGCTTTCCATTCAGACTGACGCGGTCACCATAACGGCTGCCGATACCGTTGGTTGGTGCTATGGAACCCATACCCTCATCCAGTGGATTCGGCTGCACCGCTTTGCGGGAGAGGACCGGGTGGGCTGTCTTGAAGTGATCGACACCCCCGATTTCGAACATCGCGGCGTCATGTTGGACATCAGCAGGACCCGAGTGCCGACCATGGACACACTGTTTGCCTGGATCGACCTCTTCGCCTCGCTGAAGTTGAACCAACTGCAACTGTACACCGAGCACACCTTCGCCTACCGCAACCACAATATCGTCTGGCGCGGCTGCGATCCCATCACCCATGACCAGTTAAAAGAGCTGGACGTCTACTGTATTGAACGCCATATAGAACTGGTGGCCAACCAGAACAGTTTCGGCCATTTCCATCGTTGGTTGGTGCATGCGCCCTACCGATCGCTGGCGGAGGTGCCCGAGGGCGTAGAACATCCTTTCGCACCGGAGAAGGAGCCCTTCAGCCTGTGCCCGGAGGACCCCGGTACGTTGAAGCTGCTGGCCGGGTTGTACGATGAACTGCTGCCGTGCGTGCAAAGCAACACGGTCAACGTGGGTATGGATGAAACCTTCGACCTGGGCATGGGCCGCAGCAGGGAACGTTGCGAGGTTCTGGGCAAAACGCGCGTTTACCTGGAGTTTGTCAAGAAGGTGCACGCCTTGTTGGCGCAACGGGGCAAGCGCATGATGTTCTGGGGCGACATTATCATCCATCACCCGGAGTTGATCGCCGAGCTGCCCAAGGACATCATCCCGCTTGAGTGGGGTTATGAGGCCGATCATCCCTTTGCGGAACACGGCCGCCTGTTCGCACAATCGGGCCTCGCATTCTATGTCTGTCCCGGAACCAGCAGTTGGCAGAGCATCACCGGTCGCGGCCGGAACATGGTTGACAACCTGGCCCGCGCCGCCACGGCCGGTAGGAATCACGGCGCCGCGGGGTACCTGATTACGGATTGGGGGGATTGGGGATACCTGCAACCGCCGCCGGTCGCGTACGCGGGGTTCGCGGTAGGCGCCGGATACGCCTGGCGCACAGATGCGGCAGACCGGGCAGATGATTTGGATGTTCCCGCCTTGTTGGATCTCTACGTGTTCAACGACCGCGCCCGGGCATTGGGGCAAACGGTTTGGGATTTAAGTAATCTCTACCGCTTGGAGAGGGAACATCCCACCAACGGCAGTTGTTTGTTCTATTTATTGCGTTTTGCCGACAAAACCATGAACCACGAGCGCCTGCGCGGCCTGGATAGGGAGACCCTGACCGCCATGCGTGAGGAGCTTTCCCGCCTGAAGGGTCAATTGGAAGACGTACGGAGCCGCACGGCCGATTACTTCCGCTTTGCCGCGGATTTGTCTGACCGGCTTGCTCAACTGGCCGAGCTTTGGCTGAGTGTGGATCGGGACCAACCGCTGATTGCGGTAGACCCGGAGAAGCGTCGGGCACTGAGCGCCGCACTGACGCCCCTGATCCAAACTCACGAGAACCTGTGGCAAGACTACAGCCGTCCAGGCGGTCTGGCCGAGAGCCGTGCGCGACTGATGCGTTTGCAGCATCTGCTGGACTGATTCAGGAAGTCGCCGCGAAAAGGTTTTCCCCGTGCTCAGGCAGGTTGAGACAAGGCTTTGATCATGGAACGGAAACCCGCCGGTTTTTTGTTGGAAAACGTGACGCCGAACTGAGTTCCCTGGACCCAGGAAATGGCACCTTCCAAGTTGAGATTACCTTTCTTTGTCATGATTTCCAGCTTGAGGTCTTCCTTAACGGTCAATTCGATATCTTCCCCTGCTTTCGCCCTCAAGCCGATGTAACTCAGGTCCAATACGTCGGTCATCATATATACGGGATGGTATACCCTTAACCGAACCTTGCTCACGGGGAAGCGCATCAGCCTTCTCTCGCCGAATATAGTTTCGGCAATTAAATCCTCCGATCGATCAGGGTATAAAACGGCGATAATCTTTGCCGGCAGGTTCTCCGGTAGAAAGGGCGTTTCCAAGATGCCGATCACTGAATCGGTCTTGATTAAAGGCTCCAGTCGTCCCCTGTTTCCCACTACGATGACCTTAATCGCCGGCATCGAAGCATGGAGACTTGTCAGGAAATCGGCTTGCTGTAACAAAAAACTGCCGTCGAGAATCAACACCTTCGGGTCGAATTGGTTGTAGAGGGAGGTCGCCTCCGGCAAACTCGACGACTCATAGAAGAGTATCTGTCGGGTGTTCATGCCCTGCTTCAGCTTGTGATTCAAAAGTTTGTTCTTTACAAGCAATACAACCGATAAATCGACCAAAGCCTCTGTGTTCAACATTTTATCGTTCTCCGACGCCGATCATAAGTCGATTTCCCTTGTGGAGATGATCTGAGGTTTC
>JAAUYB010029670.1_pt1 | contig 27406 bp, 23 predicted proteins | sample 7278071 | NCBI WGS metagenome assembly JAAUYB01 (sample SAMN14350121, study PRJNA611818) | marine sediment metagenome | isolation source: surface marine sediment (1.8m) | place: French Polynesia: Moorea | collected 2018-08 | reverse complement strand
GTGAGAACGTTTAACTTATTAAAACAGTTAAGTTACGATCATGAAATTACTTTTGTGACCCAAAAATCTGCAGATGTTACGACAGAAGAAATAGATGGGTTAGAGGGTTGGGTCAAAACGTTAATGGTGTTTCCTCGTCCGACTAATCCCCACACGGGAACCGTTGAAAAAATGAAGCGATTTGGTCAATTTTTAATCACAGGAACTCCTCCTAATGTTTCCTTTGTGTACGATCAATCCATTCAAAGTTGGCTGGATGAAGCGGTTAAAAATCATAATTTTGACGCCATTACTTGTGAGCATAGTGTTAACGAGGTCTATATTCGTCCCCATTGGAAAAGTACCATAAAAACCGTGATCAATAGTCACAGTTCTGTGTATCGTACCTGTCAACATCAACTAGAAACCAAAACCTCAGAAAATCCTCAACGCGATCGCTTATATTTACCCTTATTAAAACGTTACGAACAACGAGTTTATCAAAAATTTTCTCGTGTTGTCGTCACCACAGATGAAGACTATCAACAACTGAAACAATTTAACATTAAGTCTCCTATTTCTGTGCTTCCTAATGGGGTCGATTTAGAGATTTTTCCTGAGCGAAAAAGTGATCCAGGGGGTCATCATTTAGTGATTACAGGGGGGATGGATTATGTGGTCAATATTGATGCGGCTTGCTTTTTTGCTCACGATATTTTTCCGTTATTACGGGAAAAATACCCTGATGTTACCTTGACTATTGTTGGAGCAAACCCGGCACCGTCTGTTGTAAAATTAGGAGAAGAACCCGGCATTAAAGTAACAGGAAAAGTGCCGTCAATGGTTGACTATTTACATCGAGCAACGGTCTGTATTATTCCCTTAAGGTCAGGATTTGGTATTAAAAATAAAACCCTAGAAGCGATGGCTGCAGGGGTTCCAGTCGTAGCAAGCGATCGCGGTTTAGAAGGAATGGAAGTGGATGGACATAACACCCCTTTACGCGCCTTAAGAGCCAATAAAATAGAGGATTACATTAAAAAAATTGGTGACTTATTTGAAAATGAAATATTGCGTCAAACCCTGTCAAAAAACGGTCGAGAGTATATAGAAAATAATTTTACTTGGGAAATGATAGGAAAAAAATACGAGAGAATAATTATGGATTAAAAATCTGAAAAGGTTGATATTGTCAACAGACTGATATAAGCTATTAACAAACTTTTGTAAGCCATTAATTATGTCATCATCCCAAGTTTTTGAACAGACTATTTTTATCAAAGCAAGTGCCACAATGGTTGAACGGTGTATTACTGATTTAGATTTGATGCACCGTTGGTTAAACCCTGCTTTAAAATGTGAACCGATTCGAGAATGGAGTACAGAGATTGGGGGAAGAAGTCGTTTTATTATTAAAATCCCTCTAGTTAATCCTACTTTAATTAGTCATGTTATTGAACGAGAACCGGGGTTAATTGTTTGGCAATTTACCGGATTTTTTAAAGGACGAGATCGCTGGGAATGTCAACCGTTTAATAACGGAACCAAATTAATTAATCGCTTTCAGTTTGAAATTCCGAATCCTTTAGTTAGTTGGGGATTCAATCAATTTGCTGCTCCCTGGACAAAAAATGATATGAAAGCACAATTAAGGCGATTAAAACGGGTAGCAGAAGAAATTTATCAATTAGAATGTAGTTAAAATTGATTACCTTAATTGTCTGGTTCAAATGTCAAAAAAGATTCAATAGTTTTCAGTAGAGTTTTGGCAAGAATCGGTTTACCGAGATAAGCATTTGCTCCTAACTCTGTCCCTCTTTGTCGATGATGTTGACCGGTTCTAGAGGTTGACATAATAATAGGAATCTGGGAGTAGTTAGGTTGGGAACGGATTTTTTGCAGTAATTCAAACCCATTGATTCGAGGCATTTCGATATCAGAAATAATCAGATCAATTCCTCCTTGATGAAGGTCTAATTTTTCCAGAGCTTCTTGTCCATCCCGGCACAGAATAACATTAAATCCCACTTTTTCTAAGATTTTTTCTAATAAGCGTCGTGTGGCAACTGAGTCTTCTGCAACTAAAATCGTGCCATAATTATTAATAGATTGTTCCCTAGGTTCGTCAGCTAACAAACTAGGTTTTGTTTCTGATAAAATCCTAAAAGCTCGTGGTAAAATGACAGGAACAATCTCTCCCCCTCCTAAAATAGTACAGCCTAATAAATAATCAGGGACAATGACGGTTTCATCAAAGGATTTTACAAGAAGTTGTTCTTCGCTAACCAAGGTATCTACCATAACTAAAAATGGATGAGAAGCTCCTTCTAAGATAATGCCAACTTGCGATTTAATTGAAGAATCAAAAGTATTTTTTTCGGATAATAATTCTGATAAATGAAGGTTTGGAATTGATTGATCTCTCCATTTTATTGTTGTACATTCCTTATTTTCCCACAGTAATTCTGAGACAGAAATCGTTTCTAGAACGCTACAAGTGGGTAACGCAAAAAGACGATGTTGCCATTGAATTAAAAAGAGAGACATAAAGTTTAAGTTAAGGGGAATATTCAGGGTAAAAGTAGTTCCTTTTTGTGCTTCACTTTTAACTTCAATCGTTCCCCTTAGTTTTTGTATTTTGTTACGAACAATATCTAAACCAAACCCTCTTCCTGATAATTCACTAGCTGTTTCCACAGTAGAAAAATTAGGATGAAAAATCCACTCTAAAATTGATTCAGGCGACAACTGATCAAAGGTTAGTTTAGAAGATATTAACCCTTTATTTTTAGCTTTTTGATACACCTTATATAAATCAATTCCTTGTCCATCATCTTTAACTGTAATTTGTAATTGGTGATGATCAATTCTGGCACTTAATTGAATATTAGCCCACTGAGATTTCTGATGGTATAAGCGTTCTGATGGTGATTCAATTCCATGAGATAAGGCATTATTAATCAAGTGAGATAAGGGAGTTTGTAATTGTTCTAATAAAATTTTATCAACTAAAATATCTTCACCTTGAAGGGATAAATTAACGAATTTATCATATCGATTATTCAAAGATTGTATCTGAGGCAGAAATCGTTTAGCAATGGTTTTAAAAGGAACTAATCTAGATTTTGTAACATTACTATAAAGAGCATCAATATTAGTATCGAATATATCTAAATTATCAGAAAAGTCTTGATTAATTAAATTAAGATCGGCATAATTTTCCTGAAATTGAAGCATTAACTCTTGAAAGGTTTGTAAGCTGCTATGAATTTCGGTATATTGATCTAATTCTAAACTATCAAATTCTTGATTACTATCTGAAGAAATAGTAAGGGGTGTAATCGCTAATTGATTATAGAAACTTTGTACTTTGTCTTGAATAGGTTCGAGTTGACGAGAAATATCCCTTATTTTTCGAGTGACTTGAGATAGCTGTTGTTGTCGTAATCTTAATCTTTCTCTGGTAACTAATAATTCTCCCACTTCGTTCGTCATTACCTCTAATCTTTCTAAAGGAATTCTTAGAGTGGACAAGGATAAAGAATCTTCTTGAGAATTAGAGAAAAAACTTTCAATTTTAGAGTTATTTTCTACTTCATTAGGCAATAAGTTTAAATTCATTGTTTGAGATGATGAAATCATTTCTATCCCATCCAAAGACTTATTAATATCTGGTTCTAAGTGAGGTAAGAAAAAGGCATCCGCTTCCTTTTGTAACTCAACTTTTAATGGTTTAATGATTGCCAATAAATCTTCAGTATGAGCATCATTAAAGAGTGTGTTTAAAGGCTCAATTTTTTCCAGTAACCAAGGTAAGTCTAAGGTTTCACCCAATAATAAACATTGATCGTAAAAATCAGTTAAAATGGTTTGTATATTATCCGGTAGATTTTCCGAAGATACTTGTTCAATGGTTGAAAAGCAACTATCTAATTCCCTTTGGAAAACTAATTGCAAAGAAGAGGATTCTTGAGAATTTTTCTCAGTAATAGTCTCTGAATTTTTGCTGGAGTATGAAGCAGCAAAATCAGCCAATGTTTTTAATAAATTAGCATCAGCAAATATCTCTTCTTGTCCCTGTGCATCGTGTAACAAAAGTGTGATTTCATGAACGACTAATTCTAGTAATATCCAACCTTCTTGTTGGTTGCTTTTAGGTTGTTTTTGTAGAATTTCTAAGACATCTTCAAACCCATGAGATAACTCCATAATACTAGATAACTGGGCAATTCCGGCTCCCCCTTTTAATGAATGGGCAGCCCGTAGTAACTCGGTAAAATTTGCTTTTTCATAACCTTTGACTATTTCTGTTTTTAAGATAGACAGATACTCCGGTGCATCTTCTTCTAAAAAACACTGACGGGCTTCTTGAGTCATTGTCGCCAGGATACTATCATCTAATGTAAATTTCATTGTGTCCTCAATTTATTAGATTAATAAAAAGTTTTCAAAATTAAGATTCTAAACGAAACTGTTCTACGGACATCTGTAAAGCTTTCATCTTTTCAACCAAAGTATGAAGAGAATTAACAACAGTTTCTACTTCTAATGAAGTGTTTCTGGAGATAAGAGCAACCTCATGTATTTTTTGATTAATTTGTTCTGAAACATCGGTTTGAGCCGTCGTATTCTGAGTAATTTCTGCCAAATAATCATCCATCTTTTCACTGGTGACAGCTAACCCTTGTAAGATGGTTTGTGTTTGACGAATTAACTGTGTTCCTGTGACAACTTCTGCGGTACTATTTTCCATATCTTCTAAGACTAAAGAAGTATCTTCTTGTATGGTTTCGACAAGATATTGAATATCTTGAGTGGCTTCGGTAACTTTAGCGGCTAAACGACTCACTTCTTCTGAAACTGTCTTAAACCCTTCCCCATGTTCTCCTGCTCGTGCGGCTTCAATGGAAGCATTAAATGCTAAGACATTTGTTTTCTCAGAAATAGAAGAAATAATAGTAACAATTTGGGAAATTTCTTGTGAAGACTCCGCTAATTTTTTCAATTTTTTAGCAGTCCCTGCCACTGAAAAACGAATTTTTTGAATACTATTAACAGTGTGATTCATAGCCGTATCTCCTTCTCTCGCTTGTTGACGAGCTAACTTAGAAATGCTGGCTGCTTCTTGGGTTGAATGGGCTACATTTTGAATCGAATGATTAATCTCAGCAACCCTATGAAAAACTTGATTAATTTCTTGGGCTTGCTCGAGAGATGCTTGGGAAAGATGTTTAATTTCTGTTTCTTTCTCTAATACTAAAATATTGACTTCGGAGGAAACAGTTTTCACTTGAGAAACTAAATCACGAAGACTACGAATTGTCATATTAAAAGCATCAGCAACTGAACCAACCACTCCATCGGTTACTTGTGCTTCAACGGTTAAATTTCCTTGCTGTGCTTCTTCAATATCTAACAACATTTTTATCACTTCTTGTTGTAAATTTTCTCGTGCTTCTCGTTGTTTTTCTGCTTCTTTTTCCTGTTGTTGAGCATAATAAGATAGTTCCTCTTCTGAAGCGACAATATTATCAGCCATTGTATTAAACGTTCTGGCCAATTCTCCCATTTCATCATTGGCAAATTTTTCGGCTCTCACTTGACGATTTCCCTCTGAAAATTCTGTGGTAATTTTCCTTAATTTATTGAGAGGTTTAAGAATTGCTTGTCCTAATAATTTCGCTAAAATAATACTGATAGCTATGGCTAACAACGCAGCAATAGCCTGAAGCGTAAGACTTTGCAGCATTAATGTATTTAAAGCATTATGAGGGGTTCCTCTTAATAAAACGCCAATGGGTTGATTATCGAAGTTAAATAAAGCTTTGGCTGCTACTGTGTAAGTTTTATTATTAATAGTGAGAACTTCAGTAACAGCATTTCCTTGAGCATCAATCGCTTTTTGTAATAATTTTTCATTGGGAAGGGTTGGGTTGTCTTTGATCAGGCCATTATCTTTAAGAAGTTGAGACGTTGCTAAAGTAAATTGACCTTGATTATCGTATGAATAAACTGCACTGTAACCATTATTAAAGGCAGTTAATGTATTATTAACGATAGGAGGTTTGACGATATCTCCTGAAATTAAAGCACCAACAATTTCGGCTTTTCCATTACGAACGGCGGTGATGGTATAACGGATCAAAAAATTAGGATTATCCGCAGGATTAATATTGATATCTTGTGCTAATATTTGAGCAATAAAACTATTTTCTTTAGCTAATTCATTATAAGTTATAATCTCTGTTAATTTACTTTTTTTTCCAGTTTTTAAGGTCTTTTCTACCAATCCATGAGGATTAAAATAACGTTTATTAACCTTGATATTTCCTGTGGCAATTGTCACTCCCTTCTTGTCGACTAATGTAGCAAGTTCTATCTTTTGTTTATGAATTTCATTCGCTAGAGTTGTTAATACTGGACCATTTGCTTGTCCTGTCTCTGCTGCTTCAATGATTCCCAAATTATTAGCTTGACTATCAAACGTCATTGCCATTTGTTCTATCTTAGAATTATAGTTAATTTCAGCAACTTTTAACTCTGATTTTGCTTGATTCACCAATTGAAATCGACCATTACTAATGATTAAAGCAGTGCCGACACCAACTAAAGTTAAAATAGAACCAATTTCTGAGGTTAATAAAACACCTAATTGTTTGGTTTGAATAGGCAGATTATAGAATTTTTCGAGTAGTTTTTGATGCAAGGGAAGAGAGTCAAGGGAATTAATTGTTATATTTGATATCGTTTCCTCTTCGTCAAACTTATGCTTATTGGTATAGGTTTCAAGGTTTGCTAAGGCTTTTTCAGCCATGGCTTTATAATAACCTTCTGTATCCGTTTTAATGACTTGATAATAAATAGAAATGGCTTGATGAGTATCACCAGATTTTTCTAAATGACTGGCTTCTAAAATTAAATTTAAGCAGTCATTTGTATCCATCGTTTCAACGGCTAAATGCTCAGAATTTGTTTCTTGTTTAGACTCTTGAGAAGATAAAGATTTATTGTGAAAATCTAGCATAATTTTTGTCTCTTTTTTGTAAGATAAACTACTTCAATTCGGTGGCAATAGCTTCAAAAATTTTGTCTGAATTTAAAATACCAAAAGTGCTATTATTTGCCATGACAATGTTATCTAAGAAAAACTGAACTTGTGATAAAACAGAATCAGATGGAACAATTTTTGACTGGGTTTTGATATTCAATACACCTTGTATTTTTTTGACGACTAAGGCGACTTTTTTTTGTGTTCCTGAAATGGAAGATTTTATAATAATAGCAGTTAGAGATTGTTTACAGTTTCGTAAATTGGATTCAAGTTGAAAAAATTGTTCTGTGTCTAAAACCCATAATAAAGATCCCTGATAATTAGTTACCCCCAATAAGTAGCTAGAAACACCAGGAATTAAACAAATTTTTTCTGGGTCTATTTGAATAACTGTACCCATATTTTCTAATGATAAAGCTAAGTGAATTGAATTTGATAACTCAATAGCGAAATAATCTTTTTTCATAGTATTAATTAACAACAAATACATTGAGAAACAGCATCGATTAACTGTTGCGGGGCAAATGGTTTCGTAATATAATCATTACCCCCTTGACGTAAAGCCCAAAAACGATCAAATTCTTCTGATTTAGAACTACAGAAAACAATGGGAATATCCTTCCATTTTGGATTTGCTTTAATTTTTCTACATAGTTCTAGTCCGTTTTCTTCAGGCATAATAATATCTAAAAGAATTAAGTCAGGAAAGCTATTATTTTCTAGCCACTCCCAAGCCTGTTTTGCGCTAGAAACATTAGGTGTTATAAATCCTGCATGGGTTAATAAAGCAGAAATTAATTTTCTTTCAGCTTGAGTATCTTCGACCACTAAAATAGTTTTCATGGTAGTACCTTTATGAGTATTAAATGATATTAATCATTAAATTAATTAGATTTTACATAAGATGTTTTTGATGAATCGACTGATTGTTTACAGGTTAAACTTTTAACAACATCAAAAATCTCTTGTGGTTGACATGGCTTAGTCAAATAATGTTCAACTCCTAGCATTTTTGCTCTCAATTTATCCACTAATCCATCCCTTCCTGTTAACATAACAATTGGAATTTTTCTTAATTTACTAGATTTTTGTAATATTTTACAAAGTTCATAGCCAGTCATTTCAGGCATATTAATATCCATCAAAATTAGCTGAGGATTATATTTTGCTAGGGTTGTTAAACATAAAGTTGGATCGGTTAAACTCAAGGTTTGATAACCCATCATAGCTAATATTTTCTGAATATGTTTTTGTACGGTTCGACTATCATCAATACAAGCAATAATAGGAGAAGATGAAGTAAATGATTTGATTGTTTCTTGTTTCGATAAACTGTTGCTTTGATGATTTAGTTGAGAATTTTCCTCAGAAAAAGGAAGAATTTTAATAATATTTGCTTCTAAAAGATATTGGAAATCTTTGATAAAATTTGAAGGCAAGATTCCTCTTTCTTGGGACAATTGATAAATGGATTTTTTCTTAGCTAAATTCAGTAACCAAAAAGAAATTCTCGGTGTTTGCTGTTGCTCTAGATTTTTTTTAGATTTCCAGAACTGATAAAATTGATACGTCTTATTAGAATCTAAATATAGTCGATTAAATGGACTAATGTAAGTAGGGTATGAATTTTTCCAAAGTATACTTTGATCATAAGCACTGTCGAGAATAGATTCCCAAGAAAATTGAGCAATAGGTGATAAAATTTGTTGATTACATGAAAATTCCAAAATAGGATTTTCTATATTAAAAATCTGTGATAATGCTTCTTCATTTAACTGAAAAATAAGTCTTTGTATTTGAGATAAAGATAAGTTTTGTGACTGCCATAAACTCATAATTGATTCATAGTCACCAATATTAACCAGTAATTTAGGTGGTAAAAACTTTGGGCTAAAATATTTCCATAAACAACTTAATCGTTCTTTTTGTCCGACGTTAGTCGTTATATAATGAATATACTTATCTTCATAATGTAATTCCCAACTAACATAAGGATGACTAGAATCTGTTATTTTTACAGATTTTGAGTCACTATTTTGAATAATCAAATCACGTAAATCATAAACTTTTTTAGGTATTTTTTTGGGCGTATTCACAACAATAACCCTTAGAGAACAACTTATATCTTACTTATAAGATAAGAATATTTATGTAGCCTCTACCTCATCAAAATTATGTAAATTTAGGGAAATAAAATTTTTATCTTAGGGACATACTCTAATTGACAAAATTAGACAGATGTGTAGAAAATAATAAAGACTCGAAACTTATGACTAATTAACTGAAACTTAAATAAATCTTAATTGTAAATTAACCATTATGTGTATAATTAAGTAAGGATATCCGTGTGGAATGTTTCTCTATAAAGCATCATAACATCGGTAATAGGTAAGCGAGATTGCACCCCTACATTCCAGGAAGAAACATGACCTTTTTGTAAGTGATCACAAGCAGCACAAGCAATCATAGCAGCGTTGTCTGTACAGAGTCTTAGGGGAGGAAAATGAACGGTTAAATCGTGTTTTTTCCCTACTTCTTGAAGGTGAGTTCTTAAACCACTGTTCGCAGCGACACCACCGCCAACCGCAATATGATTAATGTTATGATCTAGGGCGCAAGTAATGGTTTTTTTGGTTAATGAACGGGCAACAGTCGCTTGAAAACTAGCAGCTATATCAGCAACAGGCAAAGGTTGGGAATTGTCTTGTTTCAGTTTTTCTACTAATCGTAAAACGGCTGTTTTTAAGCCACTAAAACTAAAGTCATAGGGATGATATCCCCCTTGGGGTAAAGATACTTTGCCTTCTGGTAAGGTAAATCGTTTGGGGTTGCCTTCAGTGGCTAATTTATCAATAATAGGTCCCCCTGGATAACCTAAGTTTAATAACCTGGCTACTTTATCAAATGCTTCCCCGGCTGCATCATCCCGAGTGTTGCCTAATTGTTCATAAATACCACAATCTTTCACATGAATCAGACTGGTATGACCCCCTGATACCAATAAGCATAAAAAAGGTGGTTTCCAATGGGGTTCACTCAGATAAGTGGCATAAATATGACCTTCTAAATGATGAATTCCTAAGAAGGGTTTTTGATGAATCATAGCTAGAGTTTTCCCTGCTGTTTCTCCTACCATTAAAGCCCCAATTAAACCTGGTGCAACGGTTGCAGCAATTCCATCGATATCATTCCAGGTTAATTTTGCTGCTTGTAATGCTTCTTCAATACAGGGGTTAATGGTTAAAAGATGTTGACGGGATGCTTCTTCCGGAACCACCCCACCATAACGTTTATGTAGGTCAATTTGGGAGGCAACAACACTACTATAAATGGTTTTATTTTTAACAATAGCGACGGCAGTTTCATCACAACTGGTTTCAATTCCTAGTATCGTTTTCATGAGGGAAAAAGTTCTCTGATTTTGTTGTCTGTTCTGATTTTATGTCTTTATTTTCCTCTTTTATATTATTATCATTCGCATTAATTTTCAACCACATTGCCAAGCTATTAGATAAATCGGTTAAAGAGTTCAGGAGGTCAGGGGAAAGATGATTGGAGGGGATATCAGTTGAGCGAAAATGTAAGTCCCTTTGCGGAAAGGGAATTTCGATACCTTGTTCTCTAAATTTACTATCAATGGTGAAATAAAGATCACTTTTAATTTGAAATTGTTTATAGGGTTTACTAATCCAAACCAATAAATTGAAGTTAAGGGAACTATCACCAAACTGAGAAAAAAAGACTTGAGGGGATGGCATTGATAAAATCTCTCGATGATTTTTGGCCGTTTCAATTAACACTTGTCTCACTGCTTCTAAATCAGAACCATAGGCAACCCCCACAGGAATTTTTAAGCGAGAAATGGGACTGGAATGACTCCAATTAATGACTTCTGAATCCAAAAAACGAGAGTTAGGTAAAATAACAGAAATTTGATCCAATGTTCTTATTTCCGTACTTCTGACACTAATTCTTTCTACCGTTCCCATCAATCCATCCACTTCAACAAAATCTCCAACTTGTATAGGACGCTCAAAAATTAACACTAATCCACTGACAAATTCTTTCGCAATTCCTTGAAGTCCTAAACCAATTCCTACCCCTAAAACACTGGCAAAAACGGTGAGCGAACTTAAGTCTAATCCCCAAACTTGTAGAACCACAATGGTTCCTAAAAAAATTAAACTATAGTTAACAATTAAAGCTGTGGTGTCTTGCACAGCCCGATTGAGTCCCGTGGCACTTAATAGCTTAGATTTTAACACACGACTAACGGTACGGGTTAGAGTCACTAAACCTGCCAATAAACCGATTAGAATAAAAAAGTCAAGGACGGAATATTTTTGATTACCCAAGGGAAAAACATCAGTAACTAAACTAATTTTCAAAATTTCAATAATCAAGTCACTCCATTGCCTAGTGGGAGGAAATAAACGACTAATATAACCGAGGGCAACTATCCAAATAATGCCTCGAATTACTGCTAATAAAACTAATAGCCCCACTAACTGAAAATTAAACGAAGATTCAGGGGGATGACTGGTTAAGGGTTGATGAGAAGATGAAGAGGTTAGGAGATTGGGATCTGTGTCTTTTTTGCTTAACGGTTTGAGCCAACGCTGCCAAATAACCCCCAATTTCCAGGACAAAATAGAGGCGACAAAAATAATAGCAATACTAAGCATAATTGCTTTAATATAATATTGCGGAGTTCTTTGATATTTTGCTTCGCTAATGGCAATTTCTAAGGTATTTTTCCACGCTAATGCTTGGCCTTGTAAACTTTTTCCAATGGGAACATCATTATAAGTAACGGAGAGAAAATAACGCTCATTAATAGTAATCACGGGAACTTCTAGATTTCTGTTAATTTCGACTGAAATTGGCGTTTCATTTTGCTCTAAGATTTTTTGTAAGTGATTATTAGCTTCATCTGCCCTTTGCTGTGCGGTATATTGTCCTGACTCGCTGACGTAAAAGAGAGTTTTTCCTTCTAAAGTAATGGGGGATGTCGGCTTTTCTTGTCCTAAAATGGGGGCTAAAAAGCCCACAGAGGCTAAGGTTACTAAAATCAGAAAAACCCAGGAAATACAGGCGGTTATGAATCTTTTTTTCTTGTTGAAATAAGACATAAAATTTACAATAATAAGAATTAAAAATACAAAGATTAGATAATAATATTAAATCGACCAACTCTCATGTTTAATGTTTCATTTTTTACTAATTTTGTTATCACTAAATATTGTTGATTTTGAGGTATACGCTGCAGAATTTTATCTTGTTGGTTTAATTGTTTTTCTTCAGCAAAATATAATTGTGTAATGAATTCTTTGCCCTCGGGTTGACTAATCTTAAAATGGATATGTGGGGGTCGTTTCCAGTCATTAGTAACAGGGTATCCTCCCGGTTTAATGGTTTTAAAGGCATAGTAACCTTTGGTATCCGTAGTTGTCCATCCCCACCCTTGAAAATTGGGGTCTATGGGGGCTTGATTGGGATCATATTCATGATTATAACGTCCCGAGGAACAAGCTTGCCAAATCTCAATTTTAGCGTCTTTAATCGGTTGATGATTAGAGGTTAAAACTTGACCTAAAATCATAATTTTTTCCCCTAAAGCTAATTTTTTTTGGTCTTTGATCCAAGTTAAGTCATTATCTTGATCAAGGGGAAAAATTAAAGGATAAAAAGGTCCCTTGATTTGTTGAGGGGTTGAATCATCTTCCTTTATTCCCGTCATGAAGGATAATGTTAGATAAGGAATACCCAACATGGTTATTCGTCTTAAAACCTCTCTTCTACTTATCATCATCGGGTTCATTGTAATCTTAACTTACGGGTCTAACTTCATTTAATTAAGGTCGGTGACTAACATTCTAGCCGCTTCGTGGGCTGCATCTCTAAAGGGTAATAAAACGAGATCAGAACCCGCATTTTTAAGAATGTCCATTTCCCTTTCTGTGTGACTGGTTAAAGCAACTTTACCGTCAAATTTTTGATATTCTAAGGTATGTAATAAAGTTAAGCCAATGCGTTGACCCGGCAAGGTACTAATCACCCATTTTGCCTCATTTAAAGGAAGGGTAGCAGCAAATTCGGGATCTTCTGCATCTCCATAGAAAGCTAGTAGCCCTTTATTGCGCCATTCTCTTACTAATTCGGGGTTAAAATCCACCCCTAAAATCTGTAAACCCGATCCTTGTAACGCTTGAATCAAACTTCCCCCATACCGTCCCAACCCGAATAAAATAATATCAACCCCATGAACATTAACGGCATCTAAATCCCCTAATTTTCGATGAGAATGGGGAATTAATCTATCAAACTGGGAGACAACGGGTAACAATTTTTCATAAATAATATGGGAATACATAATCATATAAGTCGATACCCCCATAGTGATTAATCCCACCAGAGTAATTAATCCGAGAACATTCTCATCAATATGACCTAAATCTAGTCCCAGGGCAGCAATAATTAAGGAAAATTCGCTAATTTGACTCAAGGATAAACTGGTAATGGTGCTGGTATATTTCCGATATCCCCTACTACTCATTAACACCATGATCATCAAAGGTTTTCCTAGTAACACAAACAGGGATAAAACAATCGCCGAAAGAATTTCTGCCCCCAAATAACTCACATTAATATGAATCCCTAAATCGATGAAGAAAAACAGGAGTAAAAAGTCCCGTAAACTCACTAATCTGGCCCCAATAGTAGCCCGATAAGTGGTAGAGGCTAAAGACACCCCCGCCACAAATGCCCCCACCTCTTTACTGAACCCTAAACTGTCTCCCACTGCTGCTAAAGCGATCGCCCAAGAAATAGCAAAAATTAACAATAATTCTGTTGAAGAAGCCAAAATATGAAGCAATTGAGGTAAAATATAACGGGTTAAAATAGCAATAAAGAATAAAAATAATCCCCCTTTAACAATCACTGAAATAATTTCTTGACCTAAAGACTGTTGAGACTCCTCGCTAAACGCCGTTAATAAAATCATGGCCACCACCACCACTAAATCTTGAACAATGAGAACCCCCAACGCAATGCGGCCATGTAAGGCATCAATTTCCTGTCGATCTGATAGTAATTTAACGACAATAATGGTACTGGAAAAGGTTAAAGATAAACCGATATAGAACGCAGAAATAAGATCAAATCCTAAAAAACTGGCAATCACATCGCCTAAAATTCCCGTTATTATAATTTGACCCATCCCCGCAACAATAGCCACCGAACCCACCGATTGAATTTCATGGGGATCGAGTTTTAAACCTACCACAAACAATAATAAAGCAATCCCCAACTCCGCTAATAACTCCACTTCTTCGTTGGCTGAAACTAACCGTAACCCCGCCGGACCAATAAGGATACCGACAATAATAAAGGCCATAATCAACGGTTGACGCAACCACAACGCCAAGGCACCCACCGCCGTTGCGATCGCCAAAATACAAGCAATTTCTGAAAAAACACTACCAAAACTAAACATAATAATTTCTTTTGATAACCTCTTTGCCTCCAATTGTAGAATTAAATTGTAAGAAATCGGGAACAAAAAAATAACCCGATTGGGTGAGGGGATTGTGATGAACATTAATTACATTGGAAGTAAGAAAGAGATGCGAGGAGGCTCAACTATGAAAAGGACTATATTAAGTACCCTCTTATTAGGAACCACCCTGATGTTAGCCGAACCGGCTATGGCAGGAAACCCCGCCCATGTTCAACAATTATTAGAAACGGGATTATGTCAAGGTTGCGATCTCAGCAACGAAGACTTAAGATATGCTCATTTGATTGGTTCCGATCTCAGAGATGCTAATCTACAAGGGGCAACCTTAATCGAAGCGAATCTAGAAGGGGCTGATCTCACCGGTGCTAACCTAGAAGGGGCGAACCTAACCGGCGCAATGTTAACCAACGCCAGTCTCAATGATAGCAATCTAGACAACGTTAACCTGGCCTCTGCTATCATTTATGATGCCGATGTTACTGGCGCATCTATGGACAATCTCAACATCACCAACGCGCAGATTTTTAACACGGGTATCGGTATCGGTGGACAAAAACCAGAGTGAAACGCAATAGGGTTATGAAATTAGCGAAAGTTGGGGCGACAGTGGGAAACATCAACCCGTCCTGCTGAGTCGCCCCTTAATCATGAAGATAAAAAATAGGATTATTTAACCTTTAAATGCCTTGTTATTGATAATTTCGCTCTTATTCTAGAGATTAAACCTCCTGCCTGCCCCCCTTTGTAAGGGGGGAACTAAAGGGGGGATTCCCTTTCAACTCCTGCCTCCTTTTAACCAAATCGTCCGCTAACATAGTCCCGAGTGGCTTGTTCTGCTGGGTTTTGGAAGACCACTTCCGTTGCATCGTATTCCACTAAATAACCCACTTTACCCCCTTTGTCGGTGGCTTCTGCGTTGTAAAAAGCGGTGAGATCGGATACCCGTGACGCTTGCTGCATATTGTGGGTAACAATAACAATAGTATAGTCTTTCTTTAATTCGTGGATTAATTCTTCAATTTTTAGGGTGGAAATGGGGTCTAACGCTGCACAAGGTTCATCCATTAAGATCACATCCGGTTTAACAGCGATGGTACGGGCAATACATAACCGTTGTTGTTGTCCCCCAGACAAGGCTAACCCACTTTGATGTAATTTATCTTTAGTTTCATCCCATACGGATGCTTTTTTTAAGGAGGTTTCCACTAACTCTCCCATATCCCCTTTAAACCCATTTAATCTGGCCCCAAAGGCAATATTTTCATAGATAGATTTAGGAAACGGGTTCGGTTTTTGGAACACCATCCCAATGCGACACCGTAAGTCGACGGGATCGACTTTTTTGGCATAAATATCCTTACCATGATAGGTAATTTTCCCTTTAACTTTAGCACTAGGAATCAGATCGTTCATACGATTAAAACAGCGCAGAACGGTACTTTTTCCACAACCCGAAGGGCCAATAAAAGCCACCACCTTATGAATGGGAATATTTAGGGTAACGTCCCTAACCGCTAAATTTGAACCGTAGAAAACATTTAAGTTTTCAGTCTTTAAAACGGTTTCTGTTGCTACATCAGTCATCATTTTTTTTGTTGAACCTCAATCATTAATTAATAATAAATCTCAGGAAAATTAACCAAAACGGCCACCGACATAATCCTTCGTATCTTGATGTCTGGGATTACCAAAAATTGTCTCTGTATTATCGTATTCCACTAGAAACCCGACTTTACTGCCTTTATCCGTGGCTTCTGCGTTGAAAAAAGCCGTATAATCAGCTACCCGTGTCGCTTGCTGCATATTGTGAGTAACAATAACAATGGTATAATTTTCCTTTAATTCGTGCATTAACTCCTCAATTTTCAAAGTAGAAATAGGGTCTAAGGCGGAACAAGGTTCGTCCATTAAAACAACTTCAGGTTGAGCAGCAATAGTGCGAGCAATACACAATCTTTGTTGTTGTCCCCCTGATAGAGAAAACCCACTTTCTCCTAATTTATCTTTCACTTCATCCCATAAAACCGCCCGTCTTAGGGATGTTTCTACCAACTCATCTAAGTCTCCTTTATAGTTATTAACCCTAGCCCCATAGGCAATATTATCATAGATAGTTTTGGGGAAAGGATTGGGTTTTTGAAACACCATGCCGATGCGTTTTCTCACATCAATGGGGTCGATCTCAGACGCATATAAATCCTGTCCGTGATAGTGAATTTTCCCTTTTAAACTAAAACTCTCAATCAGATCATTGAGTCGATTTAAACAGCGTAAAATGGTACTTTTTCCACAACCAGAAGGGCCAATAAAAGCCGTTACCTTATTTTTAGGAACGGTAAACGTGACATCACGAACTGCCCGATAAGTTCCGTAATAAATATCCACATGATCCAGAGAAAAAACCGTTTCTAGGTCCTCTGGTGGGATGGTATCTTGTATCATATCTTCCATCATAATTGTCCCCTTAAACGATTCATAGAGTTCCCCGAAAACTGATAGCTGAAAACTTAAAAATCCTGCCCCCTGCCTCTTCTAAAAGATAAGATAAGTTGAACAGCAGACTTAGGATTAATAAGTCTTCTGACGAGTGGCGATACGGGCGGTCACACTGGTAATTAACACCAATAACACTAAAATTAAAGATCCCGCCCAAGCCAGTTCTTGTTGCGGTTTAAACGGCACGATCGCGTAGTTATAAACCAATACGGATAAAGTGGCAATGGGTTCGAGAAGTCCTTTTGGGGGTGGACTGGGCCAGAAATTGGAATACAGTGCCGTAAAAATAAGGGGGGCGGTTTCTCCAGCAGCCCGAGCGATGGCCAGGGTCACACCGGTTAAAATAGAAGGAATAGCAGCCGGTAAGACCACTTTTAACACCGTTTGGTAATTATAAGCCCCCACACCAAAAGCAGCCCAACGCACGTCTTGGGGAACGATTTGCAGGGCTTCATCGGTGGTTCTGACAATGGTGGGTAACATCAACACAGACAGGGCCACCCCCCCTGCGATCGCTGAAAATCCGACGATCCCCGTGGCCACCAATAAACCATAGGCAAAGACCCCGGCAATAATAGAAGGAACCCCACTTAAAACGTTAGTGGCAAACCGCACCCATTTGGCCACTTGGTTATCTCCACTAAACTCGGAAAGATACACCGCAGCCAAAACCCCAAAAGGAACAGAAATAGCCGTGGCAATGGCCACCGTAATTAAAGTTCCAATAATCGCATTGGCGATACCCCCTTCCGACAGGCCAGGGGGTGGGGGTAACTGGGTAAATAAATCCAAATTGATCTGGCGAAACCCTTGTAATCCCACAAAAATTAACACCAGAAACAAAGGAATGAGGGTGATAATCATACACAACGACGCAATCCCCGTCCAAAAGGCATCAAATAAGGCACGGGGAGAACCAGGCTTTTTTTTAAGACTTAATCCTTGACTTTCCATAATCATATAATTGATAGTTGATCAGCGAACCCCGAACACAAGTTCCTAATATTTAGCGCGAACTTGACTCACAATATAGTCAGCAGCAATATTCACCACTAGGGTTAACAACATCAACACTAACCCCGCATACATTAAAGCAGCCACCTGCATTCCTGACGCTTCCGCGAACTGATTGGCAATTAAAGATGAAATGGTGTTGGCTGGTTCTAAAATAGAAACACTAATTTTGTTGACATTGCCAATAATCATGGTGACGGCCATGGTTTCCCCCATCGCCCGACCCAAGGCTAACATAATGCCCCCCACAATACCGGAAAAAGCAGCCGGAATTAACACTCGGAAAATGGTTTCCCAACGAGTCGCCCCTAACCCTAAGGACGCTTGGCGCAACTCAGGGGGGAGAGAAGCTAAAGAGTCCCGAGAAATAGCGGTAATAATGGGTAAAATCATGATGGATAAAACAATACCCGCAGGAAACATCCCCGGCCCCCCCGCCGGTGGGGTACTAAAAATAGGAATAAAACCCAAATTATTGTGTAACCACATAGAAAAGGGTTGAACCCGTGGAATTAACACAAAAATCCCCCACAGTCCATAGACCACACTGGGAATGGCCGCTAATAACTCTACTAAGAAAACTAAAGGAGTCCGTAATTTTAACGGAATAAAATTTTCACTTAAAAAGATGGCCGTTCCAATGCCCAACGGAACCGCGATCACTAACGCGATCAAAGAACTGATTAACGTTCCATAAATGACCGGTAAGGCACCGTAGTCTTCTCGGCCTTTCACGGGGTTCCAGGAACTATTGAACAAGAAACTGATACCGTATTCTTGAATAGCTGGCCAAGCCCGCCAGGTAATAATAAAAGCAATAGATAAAAGAATTAAACCAATACCAAGGGCAAAGGCTAAGGTTAGCCCAATAAACCCATTATCGATGGTTTTCTCCGTTGCAGAACGAAAGCCTACGCCAGTTTGTCGTCTAGAAGATGATGAAGTCACAATAAAGTAGCAACTTATATTGCTGAAGAAAACAACAGTAAAAAAAGTGAGGAGAGAACGAAAACGTTTGACGATCAGGGAAATTTATCGGCTTTTGTAAGACCTTTTCCCCTACTCATTATGTCATTGATTAGTTGAGTTTAATTTCATAATCAGGGCTAATGACATCAGCCGCCGCAGCTACTTTCTCTCTGACACTGGGAGGTAAAGGAACATAACCTAATGCTTTACTTTGTTCTTGTCCTTCCGTTAAAGCGTATTGAACCATGGTTTCTACTGCGATCGCTTTTTGGGGATCGTCGTAGGTTTCATAAGCTAAAATCCAGGTATAGGTAACGATGGGATAGGATTGATCCCCTTCTGGATCGGTAATAAAGGCTCGTAAGTTCTCCGGTAAGGTAACCGCGTCTAAGGTAGCAGAAGCACTGTCATCGGTGGGGGCGATGAAGTTTCCAGAGGCATTTTCTAATGCTGCCACGGGAATACTATTCTGTTTGGCGTAACCGTATTCAATGTAGCCAACAGACCCTTCGTTTTGTTGAATGGATGCAGTGACCCCTTCGTTTCCTTTACCCCCAATGAATTTACCTTGGGTGGTGGGCCATTCCACGCTTTTTCCTTGACCGATGGTGGCTTCCCAGTCTGCGCTAATGGAACTCAGGTGTTTGGTGAAAACCCCAGTGGTACCACTGCCATCGGAACGGTGTACTACGGTAATGGGTTGATCGGGTAATTCGAGATCGGGGTTGGCTTCGGCAATTTTGGGATCGTTCCAGCTAGTAATACTGCCGTTGAAAATACCGACGTAGGCTTCTCTAGACAGTTTTAACCCTTCAACACCGGGTAAGTTATAGGCGATGACAATACTACCAGCCGTCACAGGCAATAAAATTGTCCCTTTGTCGATCGCTGACATTTCTTCATCGGTCATGGCCACGTCACTGGCCCCGAAGTCAACGGTTCCGGCGGTAAACTGTTCCACCCCGGCACCACTCCCAACGGACTGATAGTTAACTTGTAAGGCAGGAACCACTTTGTTGAGTTGCACAAACCAGTTTTGGTACAAAGGCGCAGGGAAAGATGCACCGGCACCGGTTAAGGCCACGTTTCCTTCTAGGGGAGGGTTGAGGGCGGTGGTTGTCCCTTCGCCACCATCGGGAGTAGTAGCGGTATCAGGGGTTTCAGAACCGCCGCCACAAGCTCCTAAACTAACGGCTAAACTGAGAATTGATAAGGAGGTTATTATGGCTCGTTTACTTGACTTCAATTTGGTCAACATAGGGCTTTAATTGTTAACTGAATAAACTAAACAAATCTTAAAGCAGAATCTAACAATTTATGGTAAACGTTAGGTTAAGAAAGCCATAAAACCTAAAAATTTAAGACTTTTTTTCTTTAAGAAATAACCTATGTTAAAAAAAGATTAATTTTATTACTCTGTTGGTAATGGAAGACTATGATTGTCCCATGGTGCGAAACTAGCTTCTTTTTTCACCACCAAGTCCATAAGAAATGGATAAGAAGAGGTTAATTGTCCCAGTCAGATAGAAGTTAACGATAAAAATTAATTGCTAATTAATATCATTTAAAAAAGGTAAAACTCGAGATGATAACGAATATTGATAAAATTTTCAAGAGCAGAACTTGGGCCATCGCTGGTATTTCTCTGTCTTTATTGTCTGCTTGCGGTTCCGTCCCTGAATCTGTCATTAAACCCATTAAAATTGATGGGTCGAGTACAGTGTTTCCTATCACCGAAGTCATCCTCGAAAGCTACAAAGCCGAAGCCAGCAACCAACCCATCAAAGAGCTTAAGATAGAAGGGGAATTTTCGGGAACCGGGGGAGGGTTTAAGAAATTTTGTGCCGGGGAAACAGACATTAATGCCGCCTCTCGTCCCATCTCTAGCGAAGAAATGGCCGCTTGTCGAAGTAATGAGATTCGTTATATTGAGCTTCCCATCGCCTTCGATGCCATTACCGTTGTGGTGAACCCTAACAATGATTGGAGCGATACCTTAACCGTAGAACAATTAAAAACCATCTGGGAACCCACCACCCAAAATAAAATCACCCAATGGAATCAGATCGATAGTAGTTACCCCAACCGTCCCTTAACCTTATATGGACCCGATAAACTCTCAGGAACCTACGACTATTTTACAAAAGCCGTCGTGGGCAAAACAGGGTCTAGTCGTGAAGATTATGTCAAAAGTAAGGATGATGAAGTATTAGTGACCGCAGTCGCACAAGATCCCAACGCCATCGGTTACTTTGGTTATGGTTACTACCAGCAACATCAAGATAAACTCAAGGCCGTCGCCATTGATAATGGCAATGGTGGGGTTATTCCTTCGCTGGAAACCGTTGAAAATGAAGAATATACCCCCTTATCTCGTCCTCTGTTCATTTATGTGAACGCCAAACGGGCCCAAGAAAATCCGGCTTTAGAAGTTTTTGTCGAATATTATTTAGATAAGGCCCCAGAACTGGTGACAGAAGCGGGTTATATTCCCTTACCACCGGATGCCTATCATTTGGCCAAGATTCACCTACAACGGTTTGACGTGGGTAGTGTGTTTGAAGGAACACCTCAAGTCGGTCTAACCATTAGTGATTTGATGCGCCAACCTGCTAAATTTTGATAACTGTCCTAAAGTGAGAATAGTTGAATACATTACCGATTACTTAAACTATGTCTGACTCAACTTCTCTAGCAAACCGTTATCAACAACTAATTGATTCCATTGTGGATATTACCCTACAGGGAAAAATTCGCTCCAAAGAACAAGTTTATCGGATGCTGTTAAAAGAAATTGAGTCAGGAACAGGGGAAATTTTTGAGCGAATTCTGGATGAAAATATCCAAAAAACAACAGCACAGTTAGAGAAAAAGTTAAAGGCAACTCGCATTTTAAGAGCGTTACAAACCATTCAAGGAGAATGGGAACGCTGGCAAAAAGAAAATCAAAACGAGCAAATCATTCAGTTAGCCCTAGAACAAATAAAAACGGCTGATACTCCCCATCTCTTGGCTGCTTTTTTACCTTGTTTGGATCAGAGTAATAATAACAGTTTAAACCGAGAACAATTAGAAAAACTTTCTCAATCGCTTAAAAATTCAAGCGCAGGGTTAGAAACCTTAGCATTAGCGAATGGGATTCACGATGGATTAGCGGAATTTTCTCGTTTAGAACCTGAGTTAATTACTTGGATTTATGAACAAAATCAAAGTACATTAGGGTTCGGTTCAGAAAAACAAGGACCTTGGCCATGGTGGGAGAAAAAAACCAGTTTACCCCTGGCACAAATGTTATTTAAAACGTTAGCTAATAATCAATCCATTAGGGAATTGTCAGATAAAAGTTATCAGGTAGAACTAAGGGCGTGGGTTGAACTAATTTTAGTGTTACATTTTCTAGAAAAAGGTTTGGTTAAGTGGTTTGATGAACAACCTTATAATGCTAAATTTGGTCAGCGATTATCCTACAGTACCTTATTGATATTTTCTGTTATTTTTGCTCAAATTTCTCAAGGTTTTACGGGTAAAGATAGTAACTTACGGGAAGGTTACTTTTTAATGATGTTACAATCCTTACGCCAGTTAACAAAACGGAAAGATTTCCCCTTATATGGAGGCATTTTTGCTTCTTTTTCAGGAGAAAATTTAAGGGATACGTTAACTTATTTTGATGACCCTTTAAAGGAAGTGGAAAGAACCCAAGAAAAAGCCAGAATTTTGACTTTATTGGCCTATTCCCAATTAACATTAGGCAATTATGAACAAGCAAAACAATTTCATTTAGAAGCCTTAGAAATTGCTCAAGAAGCCTTAGATAAACCCTGTGAAATTGCTAATTTTAATCACCTCAGTCGGATTTGCATTTATGAAAAAGATTATGATCAAGGGATTAATTATAGTCAAAGAGCTTTAATGTTTTCCCGTCAAGTAGGGGATAAATTAGGGGAAGCCAATGGATTAATTAATGTGGGTTATAGCGAGGTATTCAGAGCAAAAGAACTTGAAAAAATGACTCCAGAAGTTTATGAATCGGCCATTAATTATTTAGAACAGGGGGCAACTTTAGCTGAACGCTTAGAAGACTATCAAAGTCAAGCACTGGCTTACAATAGTTTAGGGATTGCCTACGTTATTTTATCTCAACCTTCGGCTGCTATTACTGCTTTAGAAAAAGGGATTAAAATGGCTCTAAATTCCGGCAATACTTATCTACAAGGGTTCAACTTTACCTACTTAGCAGAAGCCTATTATACCTTAGAAGATTTGTCAAAAACTATCTATTATGGATGTTTAGGAATGTATCTACTCCATCAAATTGATTCGAGGGAATATCGACAAGCTGCCGGTTTATTAGTCATCATCAAAGGTAAAATAAACGAGCAAGAATTCAACACCTTACTCGAACAAAATAGACCCCAAATTATTAAATTTATTGGGGTTGATGGTTATGACGAATTGCCCAAATTATTACAAGACTATCAGGCTGGATAATTTTCTGAATTGTACCTTTGTTTCCATATACCTTGACTTCTTGAGAAACATGAGATAAGGTTTCGTCAGTAAACCGTCTTACTCCTATTTAGCACATTCCTGAATTGCTTGCTATACCTTTGAGTAAACAAGTGAGGTAGTGAAGGAAAAATTGATACTATGCGCTTAACCCGTTCTTGGCTCCCAACTTTAGCTATTTTTGCTGCCACATCCTTAACCACAGTTCATCCTAGTTTCGCTAACGAATTAAAACCCCTTCTCGAAAATACTGAAGCGACTTCTATTCAAGATGGACCGATTGAGATTTATGTCCCACCTCCAGAAAATAATACCTCTGGAACCTGTGCCGCCTTAATTAAACCCATTCTCGATAATATCATCAGTCCCTACGGAAAACACTGGGGCATTTTGGTCGAGAAATTAGACGATGGAACCCTCCTATATACCCACAATGCAGATAGACATTTTATTCCTGCTTCCAATAACAAAATTTTTACCACTGCGGCTGCTTTACGATTAAAAAGTCCTCAGTCTAAAATTGGCTCCAAGTCTCTACGGTCTTGGGTCGATGTGACCAATATCAGAAGTAATAACTATTATGCTGATACACTCTTACGTCACATTGGGGGACAACAAGCAGCTAAAAATGCTTTAGCTAAACTAGGGGTTGACCCCAGTGATTTTCGTCAGGTGGATGGTTCAGGGTTATCCCGTCGCAATGTGGCTACCCCTCGCTCCTTAGTCACCACCCTAAGAGCGATGTATTATACCCCTCAACGGGATGTATTTTATAGTTCTTTACCGGTTGCCGGCATCTCAGGAACCCTCCGCAACCGCATGAAGGGAACCCCCGCACAGGGAACCGTTTATGCCAAAACCGGTACCTTACGCGGGGTCAGAGCGTTATCTGGTTATATGAATCATCCCCACTTCGGCATAGTGGTTTTTAGCATCTTAGGGAATAATCCCAATGTGTCTGGTTCCTCTTTGATCGCTTCTATTGATAACATTGTGCTGCAATTGAGTAGTGTCCGTCCCTGTGACTAATAACCACTCAGAGGATCAGTTGCTAATGATTATCAATAAGTAAGAATAGTTGCAAATTGCTCTTAAGAAAGATTATCATGATCAATTAATAGAATTAGCATAGAGCAATTTGTTATGTCTCCCTACACAGCTAACTCCCTCAAAGCTGAATTAAATGCCCGAGGTTGGCGTTTGACTCCGCAAAGGGAAAAGATACTCCACGTTTTCCAAAATCTCCCACGAGGGAATCATTTAAGTGCAGAGGAATTGTTTGAACTACTAGAACAGCGAGGCGAGACGATTAGTTTATCAACGATTTATCGTAGTGTTAAGTTAATGTCTCGCATGGGAATTTTGCGAGAGCTAGAACTAGCGGAAGGCCATAAGCATTATGAATTAAATCATCCCCATCCTAATCATCATCATCACATGGTTTGTATTCAGTGTAATCGAACCCTTGAATTTAAAAATGACTCTATTCTCAAACATAGTTTAAAACAATGTGAAAAAGAAGGGTTTCAATTGATTGATTGTCAGTTGACCGTGATGACCATTTGCCCTGAAGCTATTCGCATGGGTTGGCCCTCTTCTCTTCCTAGTAACTGGGTTTGTACCCGTGCCATTTCTGATGAACACTCCCATGATTCAACTCATAATGATCATGAATCAGAATAAAAACTTCTGTAAATAACACAATTTCAGATCATTATTTAACCACGCAATACAATCAGACAAGATTATAACAGAAACAACTTTTTCCTAGTTATATCTCCCGAGCAATTAATTATCGGGAGATTTCAAAAGCCTAGCTTCTCCAACGTAAAACTCTCCGTTCCACAGGATTTTGAAAAGGTCGATTTTCTGCTTGGGCTTTTTGATATTCTTGTTTGAGACGAAAATACCATTTGGCCTGGGTGTCTGCATCATCGATTAACATTAAAGGCGGATTATAGGCTAATCCTTCCTGTTGTTGAATAACCACATCTCGGTCTTGTGCTAGGAATTTACGGGTTAGAAGACTTAGTAGGGGTTTAAATAGTCCCATCCAGGGAATTGTCCAATAAATACTTTGAAAGGCGATACATTGCGTCTCATCAATAGGGGTGATAGTGGTTAATAAACAGGCTGAATAGCGATCGCCTCTTAATATTTCTGTTCTTACACTGGGTAATTCAAAAACAATCTCAATAGACACCTGATCGCCTAAAATTTTGTAAGGCCGCGCGCTGACAGGCATATCATAGGGAACCAGACGAAACCCGTGGGGAACCGGTTCGTATTGCTTTTCCTTCACTCGAAACCGACGGGGACCGCTACGCCACCACCAGGAACTATGAACATAGGGTCCGTGGGCCGGGTCCATTAAACCGATGATGGCATGGTCAATATGACAGGCAAAATCGATGGTTTCTGATATCCCTGGTTCAACTTTCCCGAAGTCAGGAATGGTAGGGACAGGAGGAATATCGGTGGTTTCAAGGTCTTTTTTGCTATCTTCAGGGAAATAAACCCAAATATTGCCTTGTACTTCTCTGCAAGGGTAAGTTGAAACCCGAATCCGACTAATATCTAAGTCATCATGCTCGGTTAAAGAGGGAATCTCTCGACAACGACCATCTTCGGTACTAAACTTCCAGCCATGATAACAGCAACAGACATCTTTTCCATCCATCCATCCATACTGTAGGGGAATGCCTCGATGGGGGCAAATATCACGCATAGCAAACACTTCGCCGTCTTGGCGTCGTCCCACTAAAACCGGTTCTCCCAGCATTTTCCTATGCACCATTTTGCCGGGTTTGAGGTCTTTCCCCGGTAAGGCAACATACCAACAGTTACGCAATAGGGTAGTCATGGCGCAATTTCCCTCCTTTCAACCTTGTTGACGCAATGGCCAACTATTTTGTGCCAGTCAAGCAAGTCAGATTTAGCTTGCATTGTATCGTAACATTTTTAAGCTTTCACTATCAGTAGCCCAGATTTATCTCTATGGATAATCTCTGTTGTATAATCTTTCCTATTATTGTTTTTTAACCATGAACAGGATTAATCAAATGGCTCAGACTCCTTTAGTTGAACTCCTGTTAATTAGAACAGAAGATATTAATTCTAAAATGGAGGAAGCTATTAAAGAGTTTATGAATATAGAAGAATTTAAGTTAAGCAATGCTAATGTTGCTAATAATAAAAAGTATGCTAACAAATATAAGCGTTTTCAGCAATCGATTAAATTGCCTGAATCATACATAGAAGAAATGTATGATTCAAAGTATACAAGACATTTTTATAGTGAAGAAGAAATTGAAAACTTTAAAGCAAAGTGGCTGAACAAGAGTTAAAACTTGGCTTGTTAGTCTAGTCTTAATGGTTTCCGTAACTATCTAATTTTTTTCAGTTAATCTTGAGCCTGGTGACTAATTATCGCCCGACAATATCCAATTAATTCCTCAACCTTTCCCTGTACCTTTTCTAATCTCTCTTTTGTTGTCTTACCCTGACGGGCAGATCGTAAAAATAATAACTCAGTTCCTAACAATCTTAAATTTTTATAAATTTCTGTTTGTGCCGATCGCAACAAAGAAATCGCGCTACAATCTAATTCATCTAACCTCACAGTGAGAATCTGCTCCTGAAACATAGTTTGTATCTGCTCATAAACCGTTGTTATGGCTATCATATCTGTATCCTCAGCTATGACTAGCTTTTGGAGTTCTAGGAGCTTAATGACAAGCTCTTCATAGGACTGATGATAAAATTTCAGTAACATAGGACACCATATTGCGTTAGAATTTGTAAATTAATATTAAACTTTCTGAGTGACTTTAACGAATCTGAATCTGTCCTTAAACTGAAATTAT
>JAAUYB010188807.1_pt1 | contig 27447 bp, 29 predicted proteins | sample 7278071 | NCBI WGS metagenome assembly JAAUYB01 (sample SAMN14350121, study PRJNA611818) | marine sediment metagenome | isolation source: surface marine sediment (1.8m) | place: French Polynesia: Moorea | collected 2018-08 | reverse complement strand
TGGTGCCGGGCTTCTGTCTCATCTCCACTCCTTGGTGGTTACGATGTGCCAGAAACCCTCCCTTAACAAAGCGACATAAACTGTCCATTGGCACTGACGTCATGCAAGTGCCAGCGCAATTAGATCGGGGACTATCGTCCGTTAGGGTAATTCCCGCGCGGCCTATGGAGACCATTGGGGGAACATGCAGATGAACCGCGTCCGTACAGATGCAGGGGTGATCGCCGAGGGCGCGGCGCATAGTGCGCCAGCCGCGATTGCATGGCGATACGGGTGAGGCGAAAGCTGAACTCAACCGACTCTATCGACGCCCCAACCGACCTGTTCATCCTGCGCGGACCACCTGCCATTGTCCGCAGCGAGTTGCCCATTGAAGGTGCCATTGGTCCGAGCCCAATGGGCGACGGCCCCGAGTTCGTTGCCAAGGACGTCCGGGCCTGGATCGAGGCCCTTCTCGGCAGATCTGCCATGCAAATCGCCTGCCGGGCAGTGGTTGGCGCAAAGACCGCCTTCATAGAATCGGGTAGTCCTTGGGAGAACGGCTATGTCGAGAGCTTCAATGCACGGTTCCGCCCCTTTCGCCAATTTGCTTTGCAATCGCCTGCCGGGCAATGGACGAACTACTGAACCGGGAGAAACTCTACTCATTGAGGGAGGTCCAGATCATCGTCGAAGACTGCTCCCTCTCGGGACATTTCTCTGGCAATGCCCTGCCGGACAGTGGAAAGCACTACAACACAAAACAGCCTCACACCGCAATTGGCCATCACAGGTCGCCACCGAAAACCATCGTCCAGATGCAAACCAGGCCAACCATCCACTAACGATCAAATCGAACCAGTCAGATCAGGCTACCCACTCCAGCTCGTCAGGGCCGTTATGAGGCTCTCCCAGGGGACGGACGTGGGCAGCCTCAGCGTACGGACCACCCGCACAATTCAGTCGGACACCGCAGACCTGGCACCTGAAATCACGGAGCTCCTTGACCTTTCGGCCAAGAGCGGTACCGCTCATAATCCTCTCGATTCTAACTTCAGACCATCGTGCCGGTGATTGCGAACCCGATCTATTCTCGTCGCCGACGCCTTTGATTAGTGTCGACGTATCGATCGAAACGAGCCTGTATCTGCAAATCAGGTGACCATGCTTGCTTTTTTCTCGCCAGTAGCTGTCTACTTTAAACAAGCCATCTTAGCGGTAGCCGGCGGCCGGTGAGTGCTCAGACTTGTGGCCCGAGCCGCGAATGACCCTCACGGGAAGCCCTTGTAAGCAACTTGTGACTAGCGACTTGTTCTTTCTGGTGAACTCTTGGTCTGCAATCTGCCGGCCGCTGTTTGGATCTCTGCCGCCACCGCCAGTGTAAATGATCGAGGAGCCGTAATCAGCGTCATCCACATAACCGCCTGATAGAACGATGCTTTCCGCACCTACCGCTTCTTGTCCCACAATGTCGGCTTGAAGCGCTCTGTGAATGCCGAAGTCATAGAGTTCACGACGATCGGCGAATTGGGTGCCGATCTGAAAGTCAGCGATTTCCCCGATCGACATGCACTAATTCCCCCTTCTTAACCAAGTAGAAATTGCTAATGGCAATGACCGCAAAGATCACAGATTTCACACAATGAAATCAATAGGCTAACTCTGCAAGGTAACTTACGAAGCACCACAAGTACGGCAAGGAGCGTTGCTACCGCACGGTGCTAGGATTGTGCTAGGCGCACGGCGCTATGCTTGTAGTGCGTTGTGCTAGCAGATGCTTTTAAGACTGTGCTAGCACTGTGCTAGGGTTTTTCGGCCTAGCACAGGAAATTCGCTGCAAAGCAGAAATCCGGCAATTTGCTGTTTTGTATGGCATAAAATGGTGCCCGGGGGCGGAATCGAACCACCGACACGAGGATTTTCAATCCACTGCTCTACCCCTGAGCTACCCGGGCACGGGAAAGGGCGGGGCCCTTTGGGTGTCGGGGGTCTAGCCGAGGCTCCGGGCGCTGTCCAGAGGCTTTGGGCGGAAAAAAGCACCTGCCATGTGACAGGCCGGAGACGGGGCTTTCAACAGTTGCCGTAACCCGGTAAGGCCGCGGGATGGCGATGCGTGTGACCTCTCTTGGCGACCTTTTGCGGCATGGGTTCGATGCGGTTCTCGACGTCCGCAGCCCGGCGGAGTTTGCCGAAGACCACGTTCCGGGTGCCATCAACCTGCCGGTGCTCGACGATGCTGAGCGTGCGACGGTGGGCACGCAATACAAGCAAGTCAGCCCTTTTGCGGCGCGCAAGCTGGGGGCGGCGATGGTGTTTCGAAATATCGCGCAGCATCTTGACGGGTCGCTGGCAGCGCGTGACGGCAGTTGGCACCCGCTGGTCTATTGTTGGCGCGGCGGGCAACGGTCGGGCAGTTTTGCCTGGGCGCTGACGCAGATCGGCTGGCGGGCGGAGACGCTTGAAGGCGGGTACCGGACGTGGCGGCGGCTGGTGACGGCGGCGCTTTATGATCAGCCCTTGCCGCATCGCCTGGTGCAATTGGGCGGCTATACCGGGACGGCGAAGACCGCGCTTTTGCCGCTTCTTGCGCAGCGCGGTGTGCAGGTGATCGATCTTGAGGGGCTGGCCCGGCATCGCGGGTCTTTGCTGGGCGGGCGGCATGAGGATCAACCGAGCCAGAAACTGTTCGAGACCGGTCTGGCGCAGGCGGTGGCGCAATGTGATCCGGCGCGGCCGGTGCTAGTTGAGGCTGAAAGCAGCAAGATCGGCGCGCTCAATTTGCCGCCATCGCTCTGGACGGCGATGAAGGCGGCGCCTTGGATCGAAATCGCCGCGCCTTTGGCGGCGCGGGCGCAGTATCTGAATGCGGCCTATGACGACATCTTGTCGGATGCGGCGCGGCTCAAGGCGATGTTGGCGCCGCTGCGCTATCACCGCGGGCATGCGTTGGTGGATCAGTGGTGTGCGCTGATCGATGCGGGTAAGCGCCTGGAGTTGTGCGCGGCGCTGGCTGCGGAGCATTACGATCCGGCCTATGAGTCGTCGAAACGGGCAGTGACACCGACGCTTTTGGCGCGGGTCGAAACGGCGTCGCTGGAGGGCGCGGCGCTGGAGGATCTGGCGGATCGCATCGCGGACCGGCTTCAGGCCATGGAGATCTGACCGCTTTCATCGGTGATCTTGCCGATGATGGCGGCGGTGTAGCCTGCCTCTTGCAATCGCGCGACCAGGGGCTGTGCATCTCCGGCGACGGCCGCAAGCAATCCGCCGGCCGTTTGCGGGTCAAACAGAAGGTCTGTTTGCGCTGTGTCCGGCAAGGCGCCCGCAAGCGCGCGGTTTTGCGGAAAGAGGCTGGAGCGGATGCCCTGTTGGGCGAGCTTTTCGGCGCCGGGCAGTAACGGCACCGCGCCCAAATCGATGCGCGCCCCAACGCCGGAGGCCTCGCAGATCCCGCGCAGATGGCCCCAAAGACCAAAGCCCGTGACATCGGTCATCGCGTTTGCACCGCTCAGCTCCTGCGCGGCAGAGCTCTGCACCTGCGTCATCGATAGCAGACAGCCGGGCACCCACTCCCCCCTGGCCTGCATCTGCATCTCGGCGGCCATGATCACGCCGGTGCCCAAGGGTTTGGTCAGGATCAGGTGGTCGCCGGGTTTGGCGCCGCTGAGGGTGATGGGGGCGTCTTCGCACAGCCCTGTGACGGCGAGGCCGATCACCAGCTCATCGCCGAAGGTGCTGTGCCCGCCGACGATGTCTGCCCCGGCCGCAGCGGTGACCTCGGCGGTGGCGGTGAGGATATCCTGCATGCTGCGGCGGGCGAGGGGGGCGCTCATCCTCGGCAAGGTGATGTTCAGTGTGACGGCTTGCGGGGCGGCGCCCATTGCCCAGACATCCCCCAGCGCATGGATCGTGGCGATGCGCGCCATGACTTCGGGGTCGTTGGTTAGCGCCCGCAGGTGATCGGTGCTGAAGATCTGGCGCGCGCAACCTGTCAGCAGCAGTGCTGCATCATCGCCGGGCAGGGGGGTGACGTCGGCGCGTATGGGGGGCGGAAGCGCGGCCAGCGCATCGCTCAACGCGTCGCGCCCCAGCTTGGCGCCGCAGCCGCCGCACATCGGTTTTGGCCCCAGCGCTTCTTTCACCTCGGCTGCGCGGGGCCAGGGCAGGGCGGGCGGCGGCATCGCCGGCAGATTGCGGAACTTGTCCATAAAGGCCTGATCGATCCGGTCTTTCCAACGCCAGAGCGCGGGGCCTTGCAGGGCGATCCCGAACCGATCTGCGAGGGCTGATTTGCGCCCTAGCGAGATCAGTTTGAGGTAATCCTTTTGTGGGGTGTATCGCCGCAAACCACCCTGGCCGATCAAGCGGGCAAGGAGGTTATGGGCTAGAACAGGCGCTTGCCGCACCGCGTATACTCCGGCCTTGGGGCGTGGCGAGGCGCGCATAAAGGCGCAATCTCCGACGGCAAAGACATCCGGATCGGAACTGCGCAGCTGCGGATCAACGGTGATGAAGCCATCCTCCGTCGCAAGGCCGGTGCCTGCGATCCAGCCATGTGGCCGGGCGCCCGCGGCGCCTGTGATGAAATCCGCCTCGATCTTTTGGCCATCCGCCAGCGTCACACCTTCGGTCGTGACCTCGGTGATCTCGACCCCTTCCAGCACCTCGACCCCCTGTGCCTGCAGCGCCTGGCGCAAACGGGCGACGGTGGAAGGGCGCAATCCTGACAGCAGCTTTCCGCGCTCGAGCAGGCGCACCTGCGCCGGGCGGTTTGCGCTTTGCAAAGCGTGGGCCAACGCCATGGCAATCTCGACCCCGGCCACGCCGCCGCCGATGACGGCGACCGCCGCAGGCCCCGAGCCCTCCAGAAACGCCGACCAGCGGGAGGCGAAGGGGCCAAGCGGCTTGGCGGGTACCGCATGTTCGGCAAACCCGGGCAAAGAAGGCATGTCCGAGGTGATGCCCACGTCGATCGAGGCCACGTCAAAGCCGATCGGGGCGCGTCCCGGCACGTGGATCGTGCGGGCCGCAAGATCGATCCCCTCGGCATAGCCCAACACCAGCCGCGCGCCTGCGAAACGCGCCAGACGCACCAGATCGATGTCCAGCGCGTCGCGCGTATAGTGCCCGGCCAGATGCCCGGGCAGCATGCCGGAATAAGGCGCGGTTGGCCCCGGGTTGATCAGCGTCAGTCGCGCCCCGGGCAGCGGGTTCATCCCCCAGGCGCGCAGCACCAAGGCATGCGTGTGCCCGCCCCCCACCAGAACAAGGTCACGGGTCAGCGGCAGGGCAGAGGCGGGCAGGGCGGTCGTGTGCATAGGTCTGCCTTAGCACGCACAGCGCCCAAGGCCCACATGCGGAATCCGCCGTAAAAAAGTGCGATTGCTCAACAATTTCCGGATCGAGCCACCCTGCGCCATGTCGCCAGCTTTAACTCTGCTCCGCGATGCGCAATGTTAGCCAAGAGACAGGAGGCACACATGACCGATACGGGCATTTACAACGAAATGCACCAGAATGGCGGGATTTCCGCTGCGTATCGGAATCTTGATCAGTGGCTCGACACCATGCCGGCCGATCTGCGCAGCCTCAAACAGTCCGAAGCAGAGGCGCTGTTTCGCCGGGTCGGGATCACCTTTGCGGTCTATGGCGAAGGCGGCGATCCCGAACGCCTGATCCCGTTTGACATGTTCCCGCGGGTCTTCACCGATCGCGAATGGCGCAAACTGGATCGCGGGATCCGCCAGCGCGCCGCGGCGCTGAACGCGTTCCTCGCCGATGTTTATGGCCGGCGCGAGATTATTCGCGCGGGCCGCATCCCTGAACATTTGGTGACGCGCAATGAGGCGTTTGAGAAGACCGCCGTCGGCTTTCGCCCACCCCGCGATGTCTATTCACACATCGTCGGGATCGATCTGGTGCGCACCGGGCCGGACCAGTTCTATGTGCTCGAAGACAACTGTCGCACGCCCAGTGGTGTCAGCTACATGCTGCAAAACCGCGAGATCATGATGCGCATGTTCCCGCAACTCTTTGTCGAAAACCGCATCGCCCCGGTGGATGGTTACGCCCGGCTTTTGAAAAAGACTTTGGCCTCGGTCGCGCCGGAGAAATGCGAAGGTGAACCGCAGATCGCCATCCTGACGCCCGGCCAGTTCAACAGCGCCTATTACGAACATTCGTTCCTTGCAGACTTGATGGGGGTCGACCTGGTTGAGGGACAGGATCTCTTTGTCGAGGGCGATTTCGTGTGGGAAAAGACTACCGAAGGCCCCCGAAAGGTCGACGTGATCTATCGTCGGATCGACGATGCGTTTCTCGACCCGCTCTGTTTCCGGCCCGACAGCATGCTGGGTGTGCCCGGGCTGATGTCGGTCTATCGCTCGGGCGGGGTGAACATCTGTTCCTGCCCCGGGGCGGGCGTTGCGGACGACAAGGCGATCTACACCTATGTGCCTGATATGATACGGTTTTACCTGGGCGAGGAACCAATCCTCGACAACGTGCCCACCTGGCAATGCGCCAAGGAGGACGACTGCAAATACGTGCTCGACAACCTCGCGGACCTGGTGGTCAAAGAGGTGCATGGCTCGGGCGGTTATGGCATGCTGGTCGGCCCGAAATCAGACAAATCCACGATTGAGGCCTTTGCCGCCAAGATCCGCGAAAACCCAGGCAATTACATCGCCCAGCCGACCCTTGCGCTTTCGGCCTGCCCCACCTTTGTCGAAGAGGGCATCGCCCCCCGCCACGTGGATTTGCGCCCCTATTGCCTGGTCGGGGAAAAGATCGAACTGGTCCCCGGCGGCCTCACCCGCGTGGCGCTGACCGAAGGGTCACTGGTGGTGAATTCCAGCCAGGGTGGCGGCGTGAAAGACACCTGGGTGTTGGCGGAGTAACCCGATGCTGAGCAGACATGCCGACCACCTTTTCTGGATGACCCGTTACATCGAACGCGCGGAAACCACCGCCCGTCTGCTTGAAGTTGGGGCACGCAACGCCTTGCTGCCCGACATCTCGGGCGGGTTTCGCAACGATTGGGACGCAGTTTTGCAGGCCTCGGGCTCTGTCGATGCGTTTTTGCAGAAATACGGCGACGTGGTGCAGCGCAACGTCGAAACGCATCTCTTCTTTGACCAGGACAACCCGTCTTCGGTGATGTCGTGCCTGTCTGCCGCGCGGGAAAATGCCCGCGTGGTGCGCACCGCCCTGACCGCGTCGGTTTGGGACGCGATCAATACGTCCTATCAAGAGCTGCGGCAGTTCCAGCGCACCGAACGGTCGAAATTCCAGTTGACCGACCTGACCGAATGGACCCGCCGCACCGCCTATCTGGTGCGCGGCGCGATCACCGGGACGCAGCTTCGCGATGACGGCTATCACTTCATGGGGCTGGGGGCGAGTATTGAACGCGCCGACAACACCGCGCGGCTGATTGACGTCAAATACTATGTGCTTTTGCCCAGCGTGTCATATGTCGGCTCGGGGCTCGATCAGTCGCAATGGGCCACGCTTCTGCGGTCGATGTCGGCTTTGGGCGCCTATAACTGGACCTATTCCGGCGACATCACCGCCAGCAAGATCGCTGACCTCCTGATCCTCAACCGCAAGTTTCCCCGGTCGCTGGTCACGTCGGTCGAACAGTCCTGCGAGCATCTCGACAGCCTGGCGCGTGGTTATGGCTCCTCGACCGATGCGCAGGCCGCGGCGCGAGGGCTTTATGCGGAACTGGCTGACGCCCAGGTGCAGGACATCTTTGAAGAGGGTTTGCACGATTTCTTGGGTCGGATGCAGAGCCTGAATGCCGACATGGCGCAAAAGGTTCAGGCCGCCTATCTGCAGGGGCTGCCGGCATGAAGCTCAGCATCCGTCACACCTCTCGTTACGTGTTCGACGCACCGGTGCGCGGGGTCGTTCAGAACCAGCGGCTGTTTCCGGCGCTTTGCGGATCGCAGCGCGTGTTGCAATGGTCGGTCAACACGCCCGGCGCAACCAAAGGCGCCTGCTTTCGCGACAGCGCCGGGGATTGGGTCGAAACCGTGTCGATCCGCGGGCCGGTGAAAACGGTCGAGGTCCAGGTGACGGGCGAGGTCGAGACAACCGATACCGCCGGTGTGCTGCGCGACCACGCCGAACAGGTTGTGCCCTCGGTCTATCTGCGGAGCACACGGCAGACGGCGGCCGACGCGGCATTGCAGGCGCTGACGCATGAGGCGCTTGAGCCGGCGGGGACGCAGCCGCTTGCCCGCGCGCATGCGCTGGCAGGTGCGGTGGCCGAGGCGATTGCCTACAAACCTGGCGAGACCGAGGCCCACACCACCGCGGCAGAGGCGCTTTCCGGCGGCATCGGGGTCTGTCAGGATCACGCCCACGCGCTGATTGCCTGCGCCCACGTGGCCGATATCCCGGCGCGCTATGTCACCGGGTATCTGCAGGCGGACGCGGATGGCCAGGTCCATGAGGCCAGCCACGCCTGGGCCGAGCTTTTTGTCGAGGATCTGGGCTGGGTCGGATTTGACCCGGCAAACCAGTGTTGCCCTGACGAACGGTATGTCCGGCTCGGCTCCGGTTACGATGCGCAGGACGCGGCCCCGATCCGCGGGCTCGTGCAGGGTGGCACCCCGGCCGAGCACCTCGAAGTCGAAGTAACGGTGTCACGCCATCAACAACAGCAGCAGTAAGTTGGCCTTTACCTTTCTCGTTTTTGCTGCTGAGTGTTGCCTATGGCCGGGTACGGTCCGGCAAAGCGGGGAAACGGCATGACGTATTGCGTGGGGCTATTGCTGGATGCCGGTATGGTGCTGTTGTCGGACACCCGCACCAATGCCGGGCTCGACAACATTTCCACCTATCGCAAGATGTTTGTCTTCGAGGATCCAGGCGAACGTGTCGTCGCCATCATGACGGCCGGGTCGCTGTCGGTCACACAGACGACGCTGGCCCGGTTGGAAGAGGCGATCAATGATGAGGACGATCCAAGGTCGATCCTGAAAGCTCCCACAATTCTGCAAGTTGCTGAAATCGTTGGTAAGATGCTGGCGGACGTAACGGTCGAAGTGTCGGAAAAGATGGACCGGATGAACCAGAGCGCGACCGCCTCGATGATTGTTGCCGGTCAGCGCCGCGGTGGCCCCATGCGCCTGTTTCTCATCTACCCCGAGGGTAATTTCATCGAAGCCACCGGCGATACGCCGTTTTTGCAAATCGGTGAGCATAAATACGGCAAACCCATTCTGGATCGGGTGATCCAGCCTGCCACGTCGCTGGAAGACGCGGAAAAGGCGGTGCTTTTGTCGATGGATTCGACCTTGCGTTCGAATCTGAGCGTTGGCATGCCGCTGGACCTGATGGTGATCGAAAAGGATGCACTGTCGGCCTCGCGACGGATACGTATTGCACCGGATGACGAAGGCTTTGCCCGCCTCAGCCGCAACTGGTCCGACGCGCTGCGCGAGGCGTTTCAGCGGATCGAACCAATCCGCTGAACGGGTCGCCCTTTGGTTTTTCTCTATCTCCGTCAGCGTAGGGCCAAGGCCGCATGACAAATCCGGCGTTCAGAACAGTGTAATGTCGTTGAGCTTTGGTTCTGGCGTGGGGTTCCGCGAAATCGGCGCCACTGTCTGGACTTCTCCGGGGACAAGGAATTGCCGGACACGGCCAGACACGGGCCAGAAGCGCAGCCGCCTGGCGGCGTTGCCGCCAAGGCTTTCGGCGACGCAAGGAATCCGTTCATTGGCCAGAAAGCTTTTGGCAAACACCGCGTTCGAGGCCCCGATATCATTGAGCGCAGCGATCATGCTGGCGCCGCCAAACAGCTTGGCCTGCATCCGGTCCTTGCGCGCACCACGCTTGATCATGTCGTTGATCAGCAACTCCATCGAATAGGCCCCATAGCGCTCACTTTCGCCGGCCTGGCCTTCCCGCTCGGGCAGAAGAAAATGGTTCATGCCGCCGATGCCGGACTCGATGTCGCTGAGGCAGACGGCAACGCAGGAGCCCAAGAGCGTGGACAACACCACGTCCGGTTCCGCCGACACCTTGAATTCACCCTGGATCACGTTGACCAACTGGTTGCCCGGTTCGAACATGTTCAGCGCCCCACGCTTTGTTTGCGGTCGAGGGTCTCGTTGCACGCCTCCAACAGCGCTGGCCCCAGAGCATCAAGAGCCAGGCTGGATTTGGCGCCACCCGCCAGCATCGCCGCCCGCGGCATGCCGTAGACAACCGAGCTTGCCTCGTCCTGCACAAAAGTCGCGGCCCCCTTGTCACAGAGTGCCTTGAGCCCCTCGGCCCCATCACGCCCCATGCCGGTCAAGACCGCGGCGACAATGTTCCGGGCAATTGGAACGGCCGAATGGAAGAGCGCATCTACCGACGGTTTGTGGCCGCTGACAGCCTCACCATCCACAAGGGCTGCAAACGGTGCGGCCGGGTTTTGCAGCGTCAGGTGCGCGCCGGTTCCCGCCGCCACGATGATTTTCCCAGCCGTCACCGGATTGCGCGGCCCGGCCAGAACGATGTCGGGCGCACATTGGCGATCCAGCAGTCGGACAAGGCTCTGACCAAACCCCGCCCCGGTATGTTGCACCACAAGCGTGGGCGGGCATTGACTGGGAAAATGCGACAAGACGGTCAGCAGCGCTTCGACCCCGCCGGTGGAGGCGCCGATCAGGATCACCTTTTCGCCTTCATATCTGCGCCGCTCGGTTTGCCGCCGATCCGGGCTGTGCTGACGCTGGGCATGCCGGGTGATGCTGCGCAGTTGCGCTACGATCTGGTCGGGCGACAGGTCAGACGGCATCGAAAAGAGGCCCGACCGGCTGTTCAAATGCCCAGGGCGTTGCACTGGTCGCGCCGGGTCGGAGACCACCAGCCAGCGCACATCGAGGGCCGAAAACAGAGCCCGCATCACCTCGAATTCCGGCAGGGCCGCCATGGTGTCCGAAATTACCACCGCGTTGGGCAGGTGATCCTCGACCGTGGCATAAGTCGTCATCAGGTCATGCGCGGTACCGGCAACCGTCATGCCTTCGGCCGCGCAGATCGCCCCGTTCAACCGGTTGCGGAGCGTGGCGTTTTCAACGGCAACGATGATCTTCGACATGATCTTTCCTTTGGGTATCGTACCGCCAGCACGGCAGGACCTACAGGGTCGATGTTTTGTTTGACTTGGCCGGCGGCGTCAGAACAGCTCCGGCACGCCGGCCGCGAGGCTTTGATGGGTCTGCCCCGACAGCCGGGTGACCATGTCGTTGAGCGGCACGGTGTCCAGCGCCGGTTGCAGCCCAATCTCCGCCTGTGGCGGCAATAACTCTGAGATTGCCACGACGTAATCGGCCAGCGCGCCGGTCGATTGTACGATCATGTCCATTTCCTGCAACGCCTTGACGGTGGCGGCGCTTAGCTCGGACGGGTTGCGCACGACAATCGCCTCCATCCCGACTTCCAACTGCTCCAGCCGCTTTTGCAGCGCCCGCATTTCGTCGGCGATCAACTGTGTGGCCTGGCTTGCAGGCATATGCGGCCCGCAGGGTTCGGTTTGCGTCATAGCCGGCCCACCACGCTTTCGATGCACTGCTTCATCGAGGCAGAGGTGAACGGTTTCTTGATCATGTTGTTCAATCCCAGCCGCTTGGCCTCACCAACAAGCTCAGGTGTGGGTTTGCCTGTCACAAGGATAAAGCCCATCTTCTGCGTCGCCGGGTTGGTGCGCACGGCCTTCAAGAGCCCCAGCCCGTCCAGACCCGGCATGTTGTAGTCCGACAGGATCAGGTGGACCGGTGTGCCCGACAACCGCCCCAGCGCGTTCTGGCCGTCATTTTCGGTCAAGTAATTCTTGATGCCGATATCATCCAGCGCCTGGGTGATCAGCCCGCGGCTGGTGGCCATGTCATCCACGACCATAATCCTGAGAGAGTCCTTCAAACCCATTTCCGTCTCCTGCTGCGATGCGGTTCAGGCAGCCTGCGCCCGCTTTTGATATGCTGTGACCCCTGCGGTCTCGAACTGCGCTGATGCCACGCCTGTTAACCGTTCCGAATGCCCGATGAACAAATAGCCTGAAGGCCGCAAAACTTCGCCCAGACGGGCCCAAAGCCGCTCTTGCGTGGCCTGGTCGAAATAGATTGCCACATTCCGGCAAAAGATCGCATCGAACGGGCCTTTGAAGGGCCAAGGGGCCACCAGATTGAGTTCGGCGAAGGTGATCAGGCGCTTGAGGTCATCGGATGCCTGCATGTCGCCGCCGTGCTGGGCCGGTTCAAAAAACCGCTTTTGCATGCTGCCGGGCAACGTTTCAAGCTCGGTGTCGGGGTAGATCCCGTCACGGGCGCGCGCCACGATCACCTGGTCGATATCCGTCGCGAGGATCCGGACATCGAGGCTCGCGGCCTCGGGCAGTGCCTCCAACACCGTCATGGCGATGCAATAGGCCTCTTGGCCGGAGGAACACGCCGACGACCAGATCCGCACCCGTCCGCCGGCGCGGGCTGTGCTGACAAGCTCGGGCAAGAGCCGTTCTTTCAGCATGTCGAAATGGTGGTTCTCGCGAAAGAAGCTGGTGACATTGGTGGTCAGCGCCGAGATCAGTTCGGTCCGTTCGCCAGCTTCGTCGCTCTGCGAGAGCAGATTGAGATAGGCCTTGAAGCTGGGGGTGCCGCGTGCCTTGAGCCGGCGGGACAGCCGGGAATAGACCAGTGGCTTCTTGCTTTCCGCCAGATTGAGACCGAATTCCGCGCGCGCCAGACGCGCCAGCGCCTGGAAATCCGCATCGTCGAATTCGATCTCTGTCTGTGGCGTGACCTGTCCCAGCATTCTCAGACCGCCAATTGCAAATCTGTGGCGAGAACGGTTTCCAGATTGACGACCCGCACCATAGTGTCTTCGACCGAGATGACGCCAAGGATGCTGAGCTTTGTCATGTCGGACTTGATGTCCGGCGTTTCCTGGATCGCGTCCTTGTCGACCGACAGGATCTCGGACACCGATTCCACCAAGAGGCCGATCGTTGTGTCACCCGAGGCCGCGACGATCACGACATTACGCTCGTTTTCTGTGGTCTTGCCCAGGCCGAACCGGGCCGAGAGGTCAAAGATCGGGATCACCGCACCGCGCAGGTTCATCACGCCCAGCACGTCCGGCGGCGTGTGCGGCAGCGCTGTCACCGTGGTCCAGCGGCGGATCTCACGGATTTGCGTGATCTCGAGACAGAAGTTTTGTCCGCCAGCCGAGAAAGTGATGAATTCGAACTGCGAGTCCGAGATCTGTTCCGCGGTATCAAGCATGTTGGGGCTCCATTCTGGTGTCCAGGGAGAGAGAAGGTGAGACGGATGCCGGGTCGAGTTTGACCAGCTCGTCAGGATCGAGGATCAGCGCGATCTTGCCATCGCCAAGGATTGTCGCGGCCGACACGCCTTGGATCGCTCCATAATTGCTTTCGAGGCTCTTGATCACCACCTGGCGTTGGTCGTGGATGTCCTCGACCTTGAGCGCCGTCAGGCCATGCGTTTCCGTAGAGACCAGCAGCAAGACGCCGACACCGCTACGCTCTGGCGGCACGAGGCCAAGGTTTTCCGACACGTTCACCACTGGCACATAGGAGCCGCGCACCCGGATCACCTGGCTGTCGGTGCCGATGGTGTGCAGGTCCTTGGCGTTGGGGCGGATGGTTTCGAGGATGGAGGCGATCGGGATCACCATCGTCTGGTCGGCCACCGAAATGATGAACCCGTCCATCACCGCAAGCGTCAGCGGCAGCACGATGGTGAAGGTTGTCCCGGCACCATGGGTTGACGTGATGGACACGCGGCCGCCCAAGGCTTGCACCGCGTTTTTCACCACGTCCATCCCGACACCGCGGCCCGACAGGTTCGATACCGATCCAGCGGTCGAAAAGCCCGGCAGGAAGAGCAGGTTGTCGATTTCCTGATCCGTCAGTTCCGCGTCTGCGGCCACCAGCCCCTTGTCGATGGCCTTTTCCAGGATGCGCTTGCGATCAAGGCCGGCACCGTCATCGGAGATTTCGATGAACACGCTGCCAGAGCGGTGCGCGGCCGAAAGCTTGATCTTGCCGACCGGGTCCTTGCCGGCGGCTTCGCGTTGCTCGGGCGTTTCAAGCCCGTGGTCAACCGCGTTGCGGATCATGTGGGTTAGCGGATCGGACAGGCGTTCGATCACCGTCTTGTCGACTTCGGTGGAGTCCCCCATCGTCACCAATCGCGCCTGTTTGGAGGTTGCATCGGACGCCTCGCGCACGATGCGGGACATGCGCTGGAAGAGCGGCTTCACCGGCTGGGCGCGGATCGCCATGACGCCTTCCTGAATGTCGCGGGCCAAGAGCTTGTAGGCTTCCAGCTCGTTGCTGAGCTGCGCCGCCGTCGGCAAGTCCAGCTCCTCGATGCGCTGCGAGATCATCGCCTGGTTGATAATCAACTCACCCACCGTGTTGATCAGCCGGTCCACCCGGTCGAGATCGACCCGCAGGGTCGGCTTTGGTCCGCGCGCTTCCTTGCTGGCGGTTTGCGCCACGGGCTCTGCGGCCGGATCAGCAGGCTTTGGCGCGCTGTCCGCTTCTGCAATCACATCCACGGCGGGCTCCGGGTCGGGCTGTGCCGCGGGCGCCGGGGTCTCCGCCTCGCCGATGGTCAATTCGCAAAGACCATCGACAAATTCAAACACCTCACGCACGGCGTCCTCTTCAGCCGCGGTGCTCAGGGTCATTGTCCAGGACAGGACGGAATCCATCGGATCGAAGCTGTCGAATGCCGGCAGGGCGTCAAGGTCGGCCTTGACCTCGAGCGTGCCGATTTCGGCCAGGGCGTCGAACAGCAGAAGCGGTTCGTGCCCGTTGTCGTAAAGCGTCCGGAACGGCTTAAACCGGATCTCGAATTGCCGTTCTTCCGGGGTGATTTCCATCGGCGTGCCAAAGTCGAGCGTCAAGGCGTCAAAGCTGAACTCTTCCTCGGCGTCAGCCCCGCCGAGGTGGCTTTCCAGATCTTCGAGCACGGCGGCTTCGGTGGTGCCATTGGGCTCACGCTCATCCCGGGCGGCCTCAACCAGATCGGTCAGCACGTCGCCGGAGCGGTGGAAGAGATGCATCAGCCCCTCATCCACATCCATTTCGCGCGAGCGCACCTTGTCGAGCACGGTTTCAAACGTGTGGGCGAAATGCACAAGCCGGTCGAGCCCAAAGGCGCCGGCGCCGCCCTTGATGGAATGCACCGCGCGGAAGACCGCGTTCACAACCTCGGGGTCGTGGTTGGGGTCTTCCATGGCGGCCAGACCTTCGACCAAAGCTTCGAGGAGCTCTTCGCATTCCTCGAAGAAGGTGTCTCTGATGGAATTGCCCGACATCTTAGCTCACATGCCCGGTCAGCCGTTTCAGGACAGAGATCAGCGACGCGTCGTCAAAGGGTTTGACGATCCAGCCGGTCGCCCCGGCCTCACGGGCACGGGATTTCAGCTTGTCCGAGCTTTCGGTGGTCAGCACGACAATCGGCACGCTGGTGCGGTCGGGGCCATTGCGCAGCGATTCGATCACGCCGTAGCCATCCATGTTCGGCATGTTGATGTCGGTGATCACCACATCGGGGTCGACATCGGGAAACATCTCGACACCCTCGACGCCATCACAGGCGGAATGGAATTCAAAACCTGCCCCCTCAAGAGAGACGCGCAGAAGGTTCCGGATGGTCCGCGAATCGTCGATCGCGAGCACTTTGGTCGTCATGTCGTCGCTTCCTTGTCGAAGTGATTGGAATCAAGCCCGAGGCGTTCAAGGCTGTCGCAGAATGAGGGAGACTGATCGGTCACGCGAAAGCGCACACCGTCCGCCGCCCATTGGCGTTCCGCCACGAGCAGAATCTGCAGCCGGTGCGCATCCAAGCGAGGGACGTCGCGCGCCGATACGGCCACGTCGTTTTTTCGCGCCCCCAAGAGAAAGGGGACCAGGGGATCTTCGCCGTTGCGGGCACGTGCCTGTGCCATTGCATGAAAAAGCTCGTTTGCCATCTCTCACCGCCTCAAGGATCAAGCCCGGGACGGCACACGCGGCCCGGATGACGACGGTGATACGTGCGTTGCCTTAACAAAATGTTCCGGCTTTCGGGATTTTTGGCGCGGATTTCAGCTTTCGTATCGGGTGCGCCCGCGACGGTGCGTGTCGAGCGGCAGGCTGACATGCAAAGGCTGGTGCGCGCGCTGCGAACAGGCCTGCCGCGGACAGACATGGCAGCTGATTCCGATCGGGCTGAAGAGGGCCGGATCGCTCATGTTATAGGGCAGCGCATAGCCGACCCGGTTGGCATATTCGATGTCACAGCCAATCGCGACCACCAGCCGGCGGTCCTGGGTCTGGCGGCTGATCACCGGCCGGTCGGTGGTGCGCGACACCGTGAAGAACCGCCCGCCATCGGGCAATTCGACAAATTGCGGCACAATCATCCCCGGTACGCGAAAGGCGCCGTGTACGTCCCACACCGGGCAAGAGCCGCCTTCTTCGGCCAGCGTGAACGCCGTCGCGTTGAAGCGCTTGGTGACATTGCCGGCGCGGTCGAGGCGCAGAAAGAAAAACGGCACGCCGCGCGCACCGTCGCGTTGCAGCGTGGTCAGGCGGTGTGAGACTTGCTCAAAGCTAACGCCGAAGCTCGCCGCCAGCCGATCGATGTCATATTGCGTGGCTTCGGCCTGTTCGAGAAAGCCGTCATAAGGCATCAGCACGGAAGCGGCGAAATAGTTGGTCAGCTCCACCCGCAGACGGGCCTGCCCGGCATCGGTGGTGACCCGGCTGCCGAGCACAAGCTCATCAACAATCTCTGCGGCCTCGAGCAAACCCAACACATGTGCCAGCTGAAACACCCGGTTGATCGGGTCGAGTGCCTCAGAGAGGTAAACGCGCCGCTCACTCTCTTCGAACACCCTAAGCGCGTCGGGCATTTCATCGATCGCCGAGACCGAGGCCTGGATCCCGTGTTCCAGCCGCAAATGCCGCTTGAGCAGTGCGTACATGTCATCGGCCTCGCCCCCGATCCGCCGCCGCAGATCCGCGGCCTGACGTTCCAGCGCGTCAAAGTGATTGCCGTGATCGCGAAAGAAGTCATGGATCGCCGTCTCGGGTGAGACGCGAATCAGATCGCCGGCAGCAGACCCGCCTGACATCCGCTTGATCTGATCCATCAGGCCGCGGTGGCTTTGATAGAGCTGCAGGAACAGATCGGTCAGCTGCGGGGCATGGTCGATGGCGGCGCGCAGCTCGGTCAGGTCGGGCGCGTCGTCGGGAAAAAGCGGGTCACGCACCGCCGCCCGCAGATCGGCCAGTCGGGTGGTTTCGGCATCCTGCACAAGGTTGCGCATATCGACGCCATAGCTTTCGGTCAGCGCCATTAGCACCGCGACAGACAGCGATCTCTGGTTGTTTTCCAGCAGGTTGACATAGGTTGGGCTGATCTTCAGCCGCCGGGCCATTTCGGCCTGGGTATGGCCGTGCTGGCGGCGGAGCTGGCGAAGTTGTGGTCCGATCAGGGTCTTGGGCATATTACAACTTTACATTTGTAACGTCTGTAATAGCAAGAAATTACATGCAAACCCGAATTTTCGTGAAACTTTATTGCGCAGACGTATCTATACCGCAGGGCTTGCGAGGGAACTGCGCCAAATCGGCGACGGGAGAGCGGCTCGACATCCTAGGGAGGAAATTACATGGCATACACATTCACACGCCGCGTTGCTCTGGCTGTTGCCGCTTCGGCCGCTTTGGTCGCAAGCACGGCCACCACGGCCCTGGCAGAAGGCTGGAAGCCGCAAAAGCCGGTCGAAATGGTCATCATGGCCGGCCAGGGTGGCGGCGCTGACCGTCTGGCACGCCTGTTCCAGTCGATCATCCAGAAGGAAGGCCTGTCCAACATGCCGATCTTGCCGATCAACAAGGGCGGCGGTTCGGGCGCAGAAGCACTGCGTTACCTGAAGGACAAGGAAGGCGACGCCCACGTTGTGATGGCGACGCTGAACAGCTACTACACCACGCCGCTGCGCACTGACATTGGCGTCGACATCGAAGAGTACACCCCGATCGCGCGTATGGCGCTCGACACCTTTGTGCTGTGGGTGAACGCGGACAGCGACATTTACACCATCGAAGACTACGTTGCCGCGGTGCAGGCCGCTGGCGGTGAGTGGAAGATGGGTGGCACCGGCACCGGCGCCGAAGACAGCCTGGTGACCGCGATGCTGGAAAAGGAATTCGGCATCAAGCACACCTACGTCCCCTTCAAAGGTGGCGGCACCGTGGCCAAGAACCTCGTTGGTGGTCACATCGATTCCACCGTGAACAACCCTTCCGAGCAGATGGGCTTCTACCAGGCAGGCAAGTCGCGCCCGATCGTGGCTTTCACGCCCGACCGTATCGAAGCCTTCCCCAACGTGCCGACCGCACGTGAACTGGGCCATGACCTGGTTTACTGGATGCAGCGGTCGTTTGTGGCTCCCAAGGACATGCCGGCTGAGGCTGTGGCCTACTACACCGACATGTTCCAGCAGCTGAGCCAAACCGAAGAGTGGCAGACCTACACCAAGGAAAAGGCCCTGATGGCCGACTTCCTGACTGGTGACGACCTGCAGGCCTACTTCCTGGAAGAGCGCGCCAAGCACGACGCCATCCTCAAGGACATGGAAGGCGGCAGCTCGTAAGAGCAGCAAACTAACTTCTGTCAAAAAGACCAGGCCGGAACGCCGTTTGGCGTTCCGGTCACTCCAAAATCAAGCCAGGAATCTGAGGGGGTCCCATGCTTGTTGCCGATCGCGTGATCGCCGTGGCGCTTATGGCGCTGTCCATCTATTTCATGGTGCATGCCGTTGAGCTTCCCATCGGGTGGGAAGGCTCGTCCGGTGGGCCCGGAGGCGGCGCGTTCCCGTTCTGGCTTTCGCTGATCATGTTGCTGGCTGCGGGCGGTATCCTTGCCCGGTCCTTCCTGCAAGAGGGTCATTCCGGACCGTTCTTTGACCGCGTGATGATCATCCCGGTGGTGTCGGTGATCACCGCTCTTGTCGTCACGATCGCGCTGATCCCGATTGTGGGCGCGTATGTGGCGATCCCATTGTTTCTGCTTTGGTATCTGAAGATCTATGGCCGCCATGGCTGGCTGCTGACCGCGCCGATCGTGATTGGCACGCCTGTGTTCATCTTCTTTTTCTTCGAGGCGACGCTGAAGATCCTGTTGCCCAAAGGGGTGACCGAACCCTGGTTCTTCCCGCTTTACGCAATGTTCTTCTGAGGGTCGACGGATGGAAACGATTGCACTTCTTGCCGACGGTTTTGCCACCTCGCTCTCACCCATCAACCTGATGATCGTGATCCTCGGCGTCACGGCGGGCCTCTTTATCGGGGCGATGCCGGGCTTGGGGTCAGTAAACGGCGTGGCCATCGTGCTGCCGCTCACCTTTATCGTGCCGCCCTCGTCGGCGATCATCCTGCTGGCGGCGATTTATTACGGCGCCATGTATGGCGGGGCGGTGAGCTCGGTTCTACTCGGCATTCCGGGCGCTTCAACGGCGGTCGCCACCACCTTCGACGGGCGTCCAATGGCGCAACAGGGCAAGGCGGGGCTCGCGTTGATTGCCGCCGCCGTCGCGTCATTTGTCGGCGGTACCATCTCCGTCATTCTCTTTACGGCCTTCGCCGCGCCGCTGGCGGACCTTGCCTTGGCGTTTGGCCCGGCTGAGGAATTTGCCCTGGTCCTGATGGCCTTCACCACCTTTGTGGGCCTCGGCGGCGACGACAAACTCAAGACGATTGTAATGATCTGCCTGGGCCTCGTGCTGTCGACCGTTGGGCTTGACCTGATCTCGGGCCAGCCGCGGCTTGTCTTTGGCGATCTGCCGGGTTTCTACGCCGGCATCAGCTTCCTTGTTCTGGCCATTGGCGTCTACGGCATTGGCGAAGTGCTCTACACCATCGAATCCTCGCGCACCTCGCCGCAGGTGACCCCGGCCAAGATCACGCTATCCGAGCTCAAGGCCGGCTTCCGCGCGATGAACCGGTTGTGGAAGACGATGAGCTTTGGGTCGTTTATGGGCTTTTTCGTCGGCATGCTGCCGGCGGCGGGCGCAACACCGGCTTCGCTGATGGCTTACGGGATGGCGCGGCAAAGCTCAAAAGAGCCGGAGACTTTCGGCAAGGGCAATATTGAAGGGGTCGCTGCACCTGAGACCGCCAATAACGCGGCCTCAACTGGGTCTCTCTTGCCGATGCTGACGCTGGGCATCCCCGGCTCACCCACCACGGCCCTTTTGCTGGGCGGCATGGTGATGTGGGGCCTTGTGCCCGGGCCGATGCTGTTTATCGAGCAGCCGGATTTTGTTTGGGGTCTGATCTCGTCGCTCTACACCGCGAACCTGGCCGCCGTACTGATCAACATCGCGCTGATCCCGCTCTTTGTCTGGGCGCTGCGGATGCCGTTCACCGTCCTCTGCGCCATTGTCATGGTGCTCTGCATCGTCGGCGGTTTTGCCCCTAGCCAAAAGATGCATGACGTTTGGCTGATTGCAGGTTTCGGCGTCGCGGGCTATCTGCTGCGCAAGGCTGAATACCCGCTGGCGCCGCTGGTGCTGGCACTGGTGCTTGGCCCGCTGATGGAGAAAAGCTTTCGCCAGACGCTGATCGCTGAGCAGGGCAATGTGCTTGCCTTTGTCGAACGGCCGCTATCTGGCACATTCATCGCCCTGGCAGTGCTGTTCTTTGCGCTGCCCTTTATCAAATACCTGCGCAAGTCTGCGCGGCAAAAAGTTGCACCGGCGGAGTAAGAGCGATGCGTGCGAATAAAGAAGGAAAGACACATGGGGACGACACTCAAGCAGCTGCTGGCCGACCACCCCGAGGCCACGCCCGCGATCGGCGCACCGGGGCGCCCCTGGCTGAGCTATGGCGCGCTGCGTGCGCTGTCGGACGAGATCCGGGCGCAGCTGCGCCAGCAGGGCGTGGGCGCGCAGGATCGAGTGGCCATCGTCCTGCCGAACGGCCCCGAAATGGCGACAGCGTTTATCACCATCGCCCAAGCGGCAACGACGGCCCCCCTCAATCCTTCGTACCGCGAGGATGAATACGCCTTTTACCTCGAAGACCTGAAAGCCAAGGCGCTGGTTGTCGAGGCCGGCTATGACGGCCCGGCGCTGAAGGCGGCGCAAGGCCTTGGCCTGCAGGTGCTGCGGGTGGCGGTTGCTGAGGGCGCTGCGGCCGGGGCGTTTGATCTGGTTGGCGAGGGTGCTGAGCCTGCCGCGGCGGGTGAGCCTGCCGCCGACGACGTGGCGCTGATCCTGCACACCTCGGGCACCACCTCGCGCCCCAAGATCGTGCCGCTGTTGCAGTCCAACGTCGCCGCCTCGGCGCGCAACATTGCGGAATCGCTCAGCCTGACGTCCGAGGATCGCTGCCTGAACGTGATGCCCTTGTTCCACATCCATGGACTGGTGGCCGCTGTGTCGGCGTCCTTGCAGGCGGGCGCGTCGATCTTTTGCACCGCAGGCTTCAACGCGATGAACTTCTTCGCGATGATGAACGAGGCGCGGCCGACATGGTACACCGCGGTGCCGACGATGCACCAGGCGATCCTGACCCGTGCGGGCCGCAATGCCGAGGTGATCAAAGACGTGCCGCTGCGCTTCCTGCGCTCATCCTCGGCCAGCCTGCCGGCGCAGGTGATGGAGCAGTTGCAAGAGACCTTCGGCGCCCCGGTGATCGAAGCCTATGGCATGACCGAAGCCGCGCACCAGATGTGCTGCAACCCGCTGGGACAGCAGAAGCCCGGCGCTGTCGGGGTCGCCGCCGGCCCGCTGGTGCGGATCGCGCATGAGAGCGACAATCACCTGATCGACGGCACCGGCGAGGTAGTCATCTCGGGCGATAACGTTACGCCGGGCTACGAAAGCAACCCGGATGCCAATGCCAAGAACTTCTTCGAAGTCGATGGCCGCCGCTGGTTCCGCACCGGTGACCAGGGTGCCTTGGACGAAGACGGATTCCTGCATCTGACCGGCAGGTTGAAGGAGATCATCAACCGCGGCGGTGAAAAGGTGTCGCCGCTTGAGGTCGATGGCGTCTTGATGGACCATCCGGCGATCCAGCAGGTGGTGACCTTTGCCTTGCCGCACCCAAAGCTCGGGGAAGAGGTGGCGGCAGCGGTCGTCCTGCGCGAGGGGCAAGAGGTGACCGAGCGCGAGATCCGCGATTTCGCCGCCGCGCGCATGGCCGATTTCAAGGTGCCGCGCAAAGTAGTCATCATGGATGAAATCCCGAAAGGCGCCACCGGCAAGATGCAGCGCATTGGGCTGGCGGAGAAGCTGGGGCTGGTGGAACCGGCGTAAGAGGGTTCGGCCGGAGGCACGCGCGGCGCGTGTCGGAGCCTCCGGCGGGAGTTTAAAAGCAAGATGAAGACAAGGGGCGCACCCGGTTTTGCAACCGGTGTGTGAAAGGGATGCGATGAAGATTTGCGTGTTCGGTGCGGGCGCCATCGGCGGCTATATGGGTGTGAAACTGGCGCAGGCCGGGGCGGATGTGAGCCTGGTGGCGCGTGGTCCGCACCTGGCGGCGATGCAGGCCAATGGGTTGAAGCTGATCGAAGAGGGGGGCGAGGAGACCTCGGTTTCCGTGACCGCCTCGGACAACCCGGCGGACCTCGGTCCGCAAGACTACGTGATCGTGACGCTCAAGGCGCATTCTGTGCCTGGCGTGGTGGACAAGATGCAGCCTTTGATTGGCGACAACACCACCATTGTCAGCGGCGTGAATGGCGTGCCGTGGTGGTACTTCCACAAGATCGGCACCGATCTGGAGGGCACGCGGCTGGAGAGCGTCGATCCCGGCAACGCGCAATGGGATGGGTTTGGCCCCGACCGGGTGCTGGGCTGCGTGGTTTATCCGGCGGCCGAGGTGATCGAGCCTGGGGTGATCAAACATATCGAGGGCAATCGCTTTAGCCTCGGCGAACCGGATGGCTCGAAATCCGAGCGCGCCATGGCACTGTCAAAGGCGTTGGGCGCGGCGGGGTTGAAGGCGCCGGTGCGGCCGCGGTTGCGCGATGAGATCTGGGTCAAGCTTTGGGGCAACCTGTCCTTCAACCCGATCAGCGCGTTGACCCATGCCACGCTGGATGTGCTCTGCACCGATCCGGGCACCCGCGCGGTGGCACGTGGCATGATGGTCGAAGCGCAGGAGATTGCCGAAAAGCTGGGGGTGAAATTCCCCATCGACGTGGAACGCCGCATCGATGGCGGCGCCGCCGTGGGCGCGCATCGCACCTCGATGCTGCAGGACTTGGATCAGGGCCGTCCGATGGAGATCGACGCGCTGGTGGGGTCGGTGCAGGAATTGGGCCGGGTGACCAACACGCCCACCCCCACCATCGACACGGTCCTGGCGCTGATCCAATTGCGCGGTCGGACGGCCGGGCTTTACGGCTGATCGGGGGCTGGCCAGCGCCCGCCTTTTCGCCCAGACTGACGCGGCGAGGGGGAGTGTATGGGCCATTTGATCTATTCCGACACGTTTTGCCGGCTGGGTGAGGGGCCGCTCTGGCACCCCGTTCGGCAGACGCTCTTCTGGTTCGATATCCTCGGCAAGCGGCTATACGAGCACGACGCGCAGCGGCAGCGGTATTGGCAGTTTGACCGGCATGTCTCAGCCGCGGGCTGGCTGGATGAGCACCATCTGCTGATCGCGTCGGACCGGGATCTTTTTCGCTTTGCGCTGGAAACGGCGGAGGAGCAAAGCCTTGTCCCGCTGGAGGCCGACCAGCCGCTGACTCGGTCCAATGACGGGCGCGCCGATCCTTGGGGTGGTTTCTGGATTGGCACGATGGGGCTGAAGACCGAGCCGGGGTTGGGTTCGATTTACCGATTCTACAAGGGCACGTTGCACCGGCTTTTTGACCAGATCACCATTTCCAACGCCATCGCCTTTGCCCCCGGTGGCGCCTATGCCTATTTCACCGACACGCCGACGCGGATCATTCGGCGGGTTGCCTTGGATGACGAGGGCTGGCCGGTGGGCGCGCCTGAAACCTGGCTGGATTTGTCGGCGGAAAGGCTGAACCCGGACGGCGCGGTTGTGGATTCGCAAGGCAACCTCTGGAACGCGCAATGGGGGGCGGGGCGCGTGGCCTGCTACAACCCCGAAGGCAAGTTCCTGACGGCTGTGGGCCTGGCTGCGGGGCAGGTCAGTTGCCCGGCTTTTGGTGGCACCGATCTGAGCACGCTTTTTGTGACCTCGGCCAGCGACGGTGCGCCGGAGGATGACCGGCTGGCGGGCGTCACCTTTTCGGTGCCCACAGGCTTTACCGGACAGCGTGAACATCAGGTGCGGTTGTGACCGCTCGGGCATGAAAACAGGGGAGGGCCAATGACCCACCATGGAGACGCCTTGCGCCCCGGTGAGACCGTGCTGGACAGACCGCTGGCGGCGGACGATGCGGGGCTGGTCTTTATCGGGGTGTTGCGCACGCCTTTCCAGATCCGGGATGATTGCCCCCGCCAGGGCAGTTTTGACGGCCCGGAATGCCGGGTCGAGTTGCGGCCGGAATTCGCGCCGGCCTTGCAGGGGATCGAGCGCCATTCGCATCTTGAGCTGCTCTATTGGCTGCACCGCGCGCGGCGCGATCTGCTGTCGCAGAGCCCGAAGGCGGATGGCGAGGTCCGCGGGACGTTCTCGCTGCGCTCACCTTTGCGGCCGAACCCGATCGGAACCTCGGTGGTCAAGCTGGAGCGGCGCGAGGGCAATACGTTGATCGTCCGTGGCCTCGATTGCCTGGACGGCACGCCGCTCTTGGATGTGAAGCCCGACCGCTGTGGTTACACGGTGCAGGCGCGGGCCAAGGGGCTCGATTAGATCGCCATTAGACGCCCGGGCGCTCCGGTTCGGGGTGTCACGCCGGCCAGGCGCATCAGGTGCCAGCCGAGCACCAGGTTTGAGCTGAGCACCGGCAGACCCAGCGTTTCTTCCAAAGGTGTGATCACATCCAGCGTCCGCAGATTGGTGCAGGACAGGAACACCGCATCGACCTCCGCCTGTCCCGCCAATTCCGTGGCCGCCGCAGTGATTGATGCGGGCGCGATGCGGACGACTTTTTCCTCTTCGGCCTCTTCGAAACTGCCAAACGTGGGCGACGCGATGCCCTCTTCGGCCAGCACGTCCCGCAGCTGTTTGGAGACCGCCTCGACATACGGCGACAGGATCGCCAGCCGCTTGATGCCGAGGGCTTCACAGGCGGCCAGCAGCGCGGTCACTGGGTTGGTGACCTGGGCGACCGGCGCGGCCCCCTCGACCAAGGTACGCACCCGCGCGGGGCCGATCACCGCGCTGCCCGAGGTGCAGCCATAGCCGATCGCCGCATAAGGCTGCGCTTGCGGCAGAAGCGCGGCGGCCGCGGGCAAGTCCGCCTCCATCTGAGCCAAAGTGGATTTCGTCACCTCCAACCCGCTGGGGATGCGGCTGACCATGAGGTTGACGGATGCCGGCAACAGCGTGCGCATGTCACGCTCAAGGCTCTCGTCGGTTTGCAACACGATCAGGCCAATTCGCTTTTCTTCGGCGGGCTCGGTGGCGTAGTCGAACCGCATGTCAGCCCTCCAGCACAAGGATGTCTGGGCCGGAGGGGGGTGAGAGCCACTCGGCACCGCCAGCGCGGATCACGATGTTTTCCTCATGTACCATGAGTTTACCGCCGGGCAGAGACACGCCGGGCTCCAGCGTTAGCACCATGCCTTCGGTCAGTTCGGTGTGATCCGTGGGGATCAGCGAGGGCCATTCGGTCAGTTGCATGCCCAGCCCGTGGCCCAGCCGCCCGGCATCGCTCACCGCGGCGTCCCCGGTGCAGATCGCGTTCATCGCGTGAAAGAGATCGGCCGCCGTTGCTCCCGGGCGGGCGGCGGCAAAGCCGGCTTGCGTCGCCTCGATCAGCTTGGCGTGAGCGTCCGGCACTTCCGGCGACGGGACCCCAACCGCAAAATTGCGGTCGAAATCGCAGAAATAGCCTTGGTGGACGAGTCCTGTGTCCAGCATCAGCACGTCGCCTTGCGCAAGGGGCCGTAACGTGGCGGGGGAGATTACGTCGGCATAGCCGCCTTGGTTCGACGCCCCCGCCAGGTAAGACACCCAATCGGCGCCTTCCTCGAGGCAGAGGCGCTGAAAGTCGCGGAACACCTGGTCGAGCGCGACGCCCGCGCGGGCAATCTCGGGCACCCGCGCAAAGGCGCGCGCCGCGATGTGGCAGGCCTGGCGGATCAAGGCGATCTCCGCCTCGGACTTCACCATCCGCAAGCTGCGCAGGATTCCCTTGTCGTCGGTCAGGTGGGTGGACGAAGCCAGGCGTTGGTAGTCCGCCATCGGCATCCGCACATGTGTCTCGTGCCCCGACGGCACGCCAATCCGGCCTCCGGGCGCCAGTTCCTGCAGGGTCTCCGTCAGCAGACTTATCCCGTCATCCGTCAGGTCGGGTGATGTCCAGCTGCGGATGTCGGCCACCCCGCAGCGCGCCATCAGGTCGACCCCGATCGACGGGATCACCGCCACGGGCGCGCCGGAGGTGGGCACGATCAGGAACCAGGGGCGCGTCGGGCTTTCCCAGAACCGCGTCAGAAAACCTGTGAAATAGCGGATTTCCGGCTCGGTTGTCAGCAAAAGGGCGGCCAAATCGTTTCGGGCCATCAGAGCCTGCGCCCGCCTCAGACGGGCCGCGTGCTCTGCCGGCCAATCGGTCACGCGGCGGGCTCTTCGGTGACAAAGGTCAGCACGCGCGAGCCCGGCGTCAGTCCGAGTGCCGCCTTGTCCGCATGGTGCAGCGCCACAAGGCTCGCCGCGCCCGAGGGGGTGGTGGCAAGGCCCAGATCGGCCAACCCCGGCAAGGCCGCCTCAACCTGCGCGTCACTGAGCGTCATCACCGCGTCCGCGTCGCGGGCCAAGCCGCGCAGGGCGATCAGCGACGCCTCCTTGCAGTCAAGCCGCCCCATCGAGGACACCGGGCCATGCGTTGCCACAAAATGCCCGGCCTCCAGCGCCGCGGCGATGCACGGCGCGGCGGTGGGCTCGACCACGATCAGCCGCGGCGCGTCGCCCCAATAGGCCCGCGTGGCAGCGGCGACCGCGGCGGCGAGACCGCCGACGCCGGCTTGCACAAAGACATGGGTTGGCGGGTCTGGGACTCGCGTGGCCACCTCGGCCATCAGGGCCAGATAGCCCTGCATCAGCACATGTGGCCGCTCCACATAGCCAGGCCAGCTGCTGTCGGACAAAAGAGTCCAGCCCTTGGCGGCGGCGGTTTCGGCGGCGGCGTCCATGCTGGCCTCGTAATCGCGGCCCGCGCGCACCACCTCGGCACCCTTGGCGGCGAGCTTTTCGGCAAAGCTGTGCGGGACGGTGTCGGAGAGGTAAACCACCGCTTTTGCACCGAAAATCCGTGCGCCGGCAGCGACCGACAGGCCGTGATTGCC